>B570J14230_10001084_pt1 | contig 11011 bp, 9 predicted proteins | sample LakMenepilimnion_3_FD_14230 | JGI IMG/M metagenome (IMG submission 14230) | reverse complement strand
ACGAGGATGAAATGAATGCGACTATCCGCGAGATTGTTGGTCCGGATATTCGAATCGAGACTATCGTTACCGATATAGCACTTGAGGTTCCATTCGAGGGCGATCTCGTCGATGCAATGTGCGCAGCGTTGATCAAGCACGACGGAGATGGAATTCCCGTGCCATTCACAATGAGCGGCGGCACTGATAACAAGGCGCTCTCAAAGATTGGAATTATTGGATACGGTTTCTCTCCACTCAAACTTGATCCAGATCTAGATTTTATGGCGCTCTTTCACGGAGTCGACGAGCGAGTACCAGTTGATGGTCTTCGATTTGGCGTCAATGTACTAAAGGACTTTTTAGAAACCGCTTGATACCTCATCTAGAGCAGTTCTGACGACATCAGGTAGAACAATCTCTTCAACCGTCAGTGCGCCACGGAGTTGAGCGCCAGTTCGCGCTCCAACAATTGCACTAGTTACGCCAGGAGCATCTCGCACCCAGGCAAGTGCAACTTCTAGTGGTGAGTAACCAAGACCAGCAGCAGCAGCAGCTACAGCTTCAACGACTCGCGCACTGTCGCGATTGAGATAGGTCGAGATGAAGTTTGCGAAGTGTGGCGTTGCACCGCGAGAATCTGCCGGAATTGAACTGCGGTATTTGCCTGTGAGAACACCGCGACCTAATGGTGACCAGGCGAGAATTCCGACACCTAGTTGCGTTGCGCATTCAAGGATTTCATTTTCCAGAGATCTATTGAGCAGTGAGTACTCACCTTGAATCGTTGCGATCGGAGCTTTTGCCGTGTTTGCTTCCTGGAGCGAGATTGCTCGAGCGCTCTGCCAACCATTGAAATTTGAGATTCCTACATAACGTGCTTTTCCGGAAGTGTATGCAAAATCTAAAGCCGAGAGAGTATCTTCGAGCGCGACATCTGCATCCCACGAATGAATCTGCCAGATATCGACGTAGTCGGTGCCTAAGCGCGAGAGAGATTTCTCGAGTTCGCCGATCAGGAAATGTCGAGAATTGTTTACAGTTCTCACACCGTCGGGATAAGAGACACCGGCCTTTGTGGCGATTACGACATCATGGCGATTGAAGAAAGTTCCAACTAAGCCACCGATGACGCGCTCGGAATCACCATCGGCATAACTCGCAGCGGTATCTATGAAGTTTCCGCCTGCCTCAATATAACTTCGCATCTGTTCAGCGGCCTCATGCGTATCGGTATCGCGGCCCCATGTCATTGTGCCGAGGCCAAGGCGGGATATTTCAAGCCCACTCTTTCCCGCACGTCTGATTTCCATGGTTCTCACCCTAGCAAGCCAACTGTGACAAAGAGCGTTAATCTTGGCGAATGGCACGAATCGTTCTCTTACGTCATGCGCATTCGGTTGCCAACGAAAAAAATGTTTTGGCTGGGCGAACTCCCGGAATTGCTTTGAGTAAAACTGGAAGAGAGCAGGCTTTGCAATTAGTAAACCGGATCGGCGCAGCTGAATTTGATGAAATCGCCGTAAGTCCCATGCAGCGATGTAGAGAAACAATTGATCCTTGGCTCGCAGCCGCTTCTGCCCAATCTCGAGTAGTTGTAGATGAATCTATCTCTGAGGTCGATTACGGCAACTGGAGTGGTAAGAGTCTGGCCTCATTGAGACGGAAATCGCAATGGAAAGTGGTGCAGGAATTCCCTAGTCAGATGGTCTTTCCAGATGGAGAATCCATTCTTGAAATGCAGGGGAGGGCGTTATCTGGTTTTTATCGCCTCAACTCTCTTAAGGGTAGGCGTCCACGACTGATGGTCAGCCACGGAGATGTGATCAAATCAATTGTTGCGCACTGCTTGGGAATGCATTTGGATCAATTCCAACGCCTAGTCATTGAACCAGCCTCAATCACCATCATCGACACCGACGAAGGCATGAGTCGATTGGTGCGCTTTAACGATGTCAAAGGTTTCTTGAAGTCAGGTTCCTCTACAACTGGAACACATCAATCGGCCCTCGGTGGCTCGACTGGAAATTCAAATAAATGAGTTCTCAGCAGTGGTCATTTGAACAACCCGATCGTTTCATTGTTGGAACAATTGGTGCTCCGGGAGAGCGTGAGTTTTATTTTCAGATTCGAGAGAAGAACATACTCATCTCACTTGCTACCGAAAAATCTCAAGCTGCAGCGCTGGCAGAGCGAATTACTACGATAATTCGAGAGATAAAGAAGAGTGCGCCCCTGAGCGCTGTGAAATCAGCACCTCAAGATGATCAACCACTCGAACTCCCACTCGATAGTGAATTCGTCGTAGGCGCAATAGGAATTGCATTCGATCCATCTCTTCTGGAGATAGAAATCTCATTTCGTGCCCAGGATGATGAAGATATCGAGGTTGATGATTCTGGTCCAGTGGTTGAAGTTCATCTCGACTTATCTATGGCTCAAGCCTTTGCGCAGCGAACGATGGCTCTCGTGGCTGCCGGTCGTCCACTCTGTCCATTTTGCACTTCTCCGATAGATCCAAAAGGACATCTCTGTCCTCGTGCTAACGGTTATCGGCGATGACAGCGCTGGATAGATCGTGGGTGAATAAAAGTCTTGACCATCTGACCCAGGGTGAAATTGAGATCACCGGTCGCCTCGTTGATGCATCTAATGCAACACTTTTCGGTCTCATGCACCATGAAGGCTCGACGATGGAAGTAATCTACAAACCGATAGCCGGCGAACGACCTTTGTGGGACTTTCCCGATGGAACACTTGCAGATCGAGAGTATGCGGCGTTTCTCTTCAGTGATCAGACAGGATTTGATTTGGTTCCACCGACGATCCTGCGTGAGGGTCCAGCCGGCCTAGGTATGGTGCAGCGGTGGATTGATGTTGATGAGGGAGTAGAACTCGGAAAGTACTTCTCGCAAGACCGCGCGGAGCTACGATCTCTGGCTCTCTTTGATGCGATCATTAACAATACCGATCGCAAAATTGGACACCTTTTGCCAGACCAAAATGGCCATCTCTTTGCCTGTGATCACGGAGTTACCTTCCACAGTGAGGATAAGTTGCGAACTGTTCTCTGGCAGTGGGCTGGTGATTCTTTGACGGCAGGAGAATTAGAGATGCTTGCCAAGACAATCGCTTTTATTGATACAAATACAGAACAGTTAAATTCTCATCTGACTGCAGATGAAATAGACGCCGCGAAAAAGCGGATTTTCACACTGCAAGCAAACGCTGTGATGCCCTTGCCCAGCGAAGATTGGCCAGCAATTCCCTGGCCGGCATATTAGGATTTACAAATGAAATCGTGGGCGAACTTATCGTTGAATACAGATCCTCATGGACGAAGAGTTACGACGCCTCTCGCACTCTTTAATACAAGCAGTCAGAAGGTTGAAACGCTCCCGTTAAAAGATTTCTACCGGCTCTACGTCTGCGGAATTACGCCATACGATGCGACACATTTAGGTCATGCAGCCACTTATGTCACTTTTGATCTTATCAATCGATACTTGAGATTTAATGGAGCCAAAGTTTCTTTCGTTGAAAACATCACAGATATCGATGATCCACTTCTTGAGAGAGCGGAACGTGATGGCGTGGATTGGAAGGATCTTGCTCTATCTCAGATCGAGCTCTTTCGCGGAGACATGGTTGCCCTCCATGTCATCCCACCAGATCACTATGTGGGTGTCGTAGAGGCGATGCAGATTATTGTTGACGCCGTATCTGCATTGGAGAAGGAAGACTCAACTTACAAAGTTGACGACGACTTGTATTTCCGTGTTCGTCTGGATCCAGAATTCCTTTCGAGATCACACCTGACCGAGGCCAATGCGATGGAGTATTTCGCCGAACGTGGGGGAGATCCACAGCGTTCTGGTAAGCATGATCCGTTTGATGCTCTTGTCTGGAAAGCACAACGAGATGGTGAACCAGGTTGGTCAAGTCCATTCGGAGTAGGTCGCCCAGGTTGGCATATCGAATGCTCTGCCATCGCCCTGCACTATTTGAAACCAAACCCAGATGATGAGTTTGCAATTGATATTCAAGGTGGCGGTAGCGATCTGATTTTTCCACACCACGATATGTCGGCGTCACAAGGCTTCGTTGCAACAGGTCAGAAATTTGCACGCTTCTTCGTTCATGCCGGAATGATCGGTCTTGATGGTACAAAGATGAGTAAATCTTTGGGCAATCTCATCTTTGTTTCTCGACTCATCAATGAAGGTGTTGAACCGATGGCGATTCGTCTCGCTCTATTTGGTCATCATTATCGAAGCGACCATATGTGGGAGTCTCATGAGATTCCACAAGCCTCAAAATTCTTAGATCGCATACGTCTCAACTTAGCCCGCATTGAAGTTGCACCAACGGAGAGCCTGATCACTGAGATCCTTGCAGCATTAGCAAGTGATTTAGACACTGTTCGGGTTCTCGAACTCATCGACGAGTGGTGCAGCAAAACCGAAGCGGGGTCTTTCGGAGGTTCTGCAGGTCAGTTGTCACGAGTTCTCGATGATCTACTGGGACTAGCGATTTAAGTCAGTTTTCGTTCTGCCTACGGAGAAATCTTTCAAGTTCTCGTGCGATCTCATCTCCTGAAACATCCTTGAATTCAGCAGCATCTTTACTTTCTTCCAAAGCCTTCACATACTCAGAGACCTCAGCATCCTCTTCTGCCATCTCGGATACTTCGTTCTCCCACTCCGTCGCCTGGTGACTGAGATCTGCGAGTGCGATAGATATGTCAAGGAAGTCCTCGACTGCGTTTACGAGTGCAAGGGTCGCCTTCGGCGATGGGGAATTTGATGCGTAGTGCGGCAAACCAGCCCACAACGAAACGCAATCGATTCCGCGTTTCATACAACCATCACTGATGATCCCAATAATTCCAGTGGGTCCTTCATATTTACTTATCTCAACACCGAGTCGAGCAGCGATATCGGGATGGCCACCGCTGCCACTGACAGATATTGGGCGAGTGTGAGGCGCATCGGCAAGCATCGCTCCCATGGTGACAACGAGCTCTACCTCTAAATCGTCAGCAAGATCAAGTAAGAGTGAGGTGAATGTCTTCCATCTCATAGAGGGTTCTACACCTAGCACCAAGACGAAATCATTTTCAAGATGCGGCGTGCTCAATCCATACACTTGAGTAGATGGCCAGTTCACTGATCTCACAAGAGAATCATCAACGCTGATCATTGGGCGATTTACTTGGAAATCATAGAAATCTTCAGGCTCATATTCCGCAATCAGAATTGCATGAGCAGCGCTTCCACTTTGGTCTAGATTTTCAAGGAGATGAGTAAGAGCGCCAGAAGCTGCTTCGCCAGCATCGCTCCAACCAGAGAATGCTGCGATCATGACAGGGCGTCTGAGCAGTGGGATCTGATAAATCTCCATATCGCTCACCTTAAGGTAACCTTCACGTCGTGACGAGCGCAAAACCACCTTCCGAGCTAAGAAAAGCTCTCGCCTCTCGAGTCGTAATCGCAGACGGCGCTATGGGAACGATGCTCCAAGCGGCCGATCCAAGCCTCGAAGATTTCCAAGGCCATGAAGGTTGCAACGAGATCCTCAATATATCTCGTCCCGATGTTGTCCGCTCGGTCCACGATGCATATTTGGCGGTTGGCGTTGACGCCATTGAAACAAATACCTTCGGCGCAAACTGGGCCAACTTAGCTGAGTATGGAATTGAAGATCGCATCTACGAACTTGCACACGCAGGTGGAGTTATCGCCCGTCAGGCTGCTGATGCATTCTCAACTGCGGATAAACCTCGATTCGTTCTCGGCTCTTTAGGCCCAGGAACAAAGTTACCCAGCCTTGGACACACGACCTATAAACATCTACGAGATGCCTATGAAGTCGCTTCGCAGGGCCTAGTCGATTCAGGCGCTGACGCTCTTCTCATTGAGACAACTCAAGATTTGCTGCAAGCAAAGGCTGCTGTCAATGGTGCACGTGCCGCAATAGACAAGAGCGACCGTGACATTATTTTGATTGCACAAGTGACCGTTGAAACCACAGGCACAATGCTTCTTGGCTCGGAAATCGGAGCTGCTCTCAACGCATTGGAGCCGCTGAACATCGATCTCATCGGTTTGAACTGTGCAACAGGCCCTGCGGAGATGTCTGAGCATTTACGTTATCTAAGCAAGAACGCACAGTGTGCAATCTCGGTAATGCCGAATGCGGGATTGCCACAACTAGGACCTAAGGGTGCAACGTATCCGCTAGGTCCGGATGCTCTCGCTCAAGCCCTTGCTACCTTTGTTGATGACTACAAAATCACATTGATCGGCGGTTGCTGTGGAACTACGCCAGAGCATATGGCTGCAGTTGTTGATCGTTTAGATCGTAAAGAAGTTACTGCACGTACATCTCACGCCGATCCTGGAGCTTCTTCGCTCTATCAGTACGTTCCATTTAGACAGCAGAACGCCTTTCTCGCAATTGGTGAGCGCACAAATGCCAATGGTTCACGCGCATTTAGAGACTCACTCATTTCTGAGAACTGGGAGACCTGCGTAGAGATCGCGCGCGATCAAATTCGCGACGGCGCTCATATGCTTGATCTCTCAATCGATTACGTTGGTCGCGACGGTGTGGCAGATATGCGTGAGATTGCCAGTCGCTTTGCTACTTCCTCAACGCTACCGATTATGTTGGACTCAACCGAGCCACAAGTTTTACAAGCTGGCTTAGAGCAATTAGGTGGACGTTGTGTTATCAACTCTGTTAATTATGAGGATGGAGACGGGCCAACTTCACGTTTTGCTCGCATCATGCCCCTTGTGGTGGAACATGGCGCATCTGTCGTTGCTCTCACCATTGACGAAGAAGGTCAGGCTCGCACCGCCGAATGGAAATTACGCGTTGCTCGCAGATTGATAGCCGATCTTGTAGATAACTGGGGGATGGCTGTCGGCGATATCCTCATTGACACACTCACATTCCCGATAGCTACGGGGCAAGAAGAAACTCGTCGAGACGGTCTCGAAACAATAAATGCGATCCGTACTCTCAAAGCTGAGTTCCCAGATGTGCAGACAACCCTTGGCGTAAGTAACGTCTCTTTTGGTCTCAACCCTGCTGCCCGCGTTGTTCTTAACTCTGTCTTTTTGCATGAGTGCGTCGCCGCAGGACTTGATTCTGCAATTGTTCACCCGTCAAAGATCATGCCATTAGCACGCATCGATGAAGCTCAGCGAAAAGTTGCACTAGACCTTATCTACGATAGGCGTGAGTACAACGGCGAAGATTGCACCTACGATCCACTTAACGCCTATCTGCAGCTTTTCGAGGGTGTTGAGCTTGCCGCATCACGAAATGTTCGTGCAGCAGAGCTCGCTGCTCTGCCTTTAGAGGAACGTCTGCAACGCCGAATCATTGATGGTGAGAAAGTTGGTCTCACAGACGATCTTGATCTCGCGATGAAATCAGGGATTGCACCACTAGCGATTATTAACGATCATCTCCTTGAGGGAATGAAGATTGTTGGCGAGCTCTTCGGTAAGGGCGAGATGCAGTTGCCATTCGTCCTGCAGTCAGCTGAAGTAATGAAGACAGCCGTTGCGTATCTCGAGCCACATATGGAGAAGATCGATGACGAGGGTCGTGGCTCAATCCTGCTGGCAACTGTAAAGGGAGACGTTCACGACATTGGTAAGAACCTTGTCGATATCATTCTTTCGAATAATGGTTATCGTGTGGTCAATATCGGAATTAAACAGACCATTAATCAGATTATTGATGCGGCTCAAGAGTCAGATGTGGACGCCATTGGAATGTCCGGTCTGCTTGTTAAATCAACAGTCATCATGCGCGAAAATCTGCAAGAGCTCACTGCACGCGGATTAGATGAGAAGTGGCCTGTCATTCTCGGTGGAGCAGCGCTCACTCGTGCGTTCGTCGAAGTTGATCTAGCGAACGAGTTTGCGGGCGAAGTGCGTTATGCGCGAGATGCATTTGAAGGTCTCCACTTGATGGATGCCATCATGGGCGTAAAAAAAGGTGTGCCTGGCGCAGCCCTGCCTGCCTTGCGTGAACGCAAAGTAAAAATGGTTGCAAAGCCCGTAACAGATGAACCTGCTGATACCAGGCGCAGCGATGTTGCAACAGATATTGATATCCCGAAAGCACCGTTCTTTGGCTCCCGCATTGTCAAAGGAATTCCTCTAGCCGACTACGTTGAGATGCTTGATGAGCGCGCACTCTTTGTCGGTCAGTGGGGACTTAAAGGAAATCGCGGTGAGTATGAAGCGATGGTTGAAAGTGAAGGTCGTCCGCGACTTCGCGCCTTGCTCAACCAAGTTCAGTCGCAAGGTTGGCTTAACGCCGCTGTCGTCTACGGCTATTTCCCTTGCGTTAGTGAAGGTAATGATTTAGTTGTCTTGAATCACGAAGGACCGGATGCAGGTAAAGAGCGAGTGAGATTCTCCTTCCCGCGCCAGTCTAGAGATCGCAGACTCTGTCTCTCTGACTTCTTCGCTTCGCGTGAGTCCGGCAAAATCGACGTGGTTTCATTCCACGTCGTGACTATGGGCAGCGTTGTTTCAGATGCTGCTGCGAAGTTATTCGCTGAAAACAAGTATCGCGAATATATGGAGCTTCATGGCCTATCTGTTCAACTGACCGAAGCCCTCGCCGAACATTGGCATGCTCGCATTCGCGAAGAGATGAGTGTGCGCGATCTCGATGCTCCGGATCTGGCTGGCATTCTCGATCAAGGCTATCGCGGTTCCCGTTACTCATTTGGTTACCCAGCGTGTCCAGATATCGAGCAGCAGATTCAACTCTGCGAACTTCTCGATCCGGGTCGAATCGGTGTTGAACTTTCAGAAGAATTCCAACTTCACCCAGAACAGTCCACGTCAGCAATCATTGTTCATCATCCAGAAGCAAAGTACTTTAACGCGAACTAATCTTGATGACTTTTTCAGCAGCGTTCTTCGACATGGACGGTCTTTTCTTAGACTCTGAACCACAATGGCATCAATCCCAGCAGGAGATTTGTGCTCGTTATTCGTACTCATGGGATGACGATGATCAACGCATCTGTATCGGTGGTCCGCTCTCACGCGTGGGGGATTACATCTCGGATATTTGTGCCCACGATATGTCAGGTCCTCAGGTCGTCGAAGAGTTGACTCAGATGATGCTCGTTAAACTCTCAACAAAAGCGATCCTTATGCCGGGTGCATTTGATGCGGTTGAGAGAGTTAAACAAGTCATGCCCGTTGCGCTGGTCAGTGCGAGTCCACGAATCTTGATGGATGCCGCATTAACTACTCTTCCTGAAAATTTCTTCAAGTTTACGATTAGCGCAGACGATGTTATTCGCACAAAGCCATTCCCTGATCCGTATCTCGAAGCTGCACATCGGATGGGCGTAGCGCCGGCATCGTGTGTTGTCTTTGAGGACTCGCTTACTGGGATCGCATCCGCAAAGAGTGCAGGCTGTGCGGTCGTCGCGGTACCACATTATGTTGATGTTGCACTCGCACCAAAGGTAAGAGTCGTGACGTCATTAGAGGAAGTATCGTTGGATTTTCTTGAAAGTTTTTATAACGCCATCTAGATTAATTGTGCGCTGGGCAAATAGTTTTGAAGAAGCACCAATCACACAATCTGCTTGCTTTAGGCGGGAAGTGATCACTCTCAATTGCAGCGATGATCTCGTCGGCGATCTGCAGCAACTTCTTCTCAGTAGATAGAAGCTCTCTCTCAGTAGGCGAACTCTTAACACTGCGCGAATCACCTAAATAATGCAGAACGAGAAGGGCTGGTATCACTCCATGTAAACGCCAGTAGAGAAGGGCGTACACCCTTAGTTGGAAGAGTGCCTTCTCTTCCCAGCCAGCTTTAGGTGATTTTCCGCTTTTATAATCAACGATGCGAACTTCGCCAGTTGGTGCCACATCGATTCGGTCGACATAGCCATGAAGGTAGACCGATGGACTAAGATCCTGTTCTAGATGCATTTCTCGATGTGTAGCTTCAAAGGTCTCTGGCTTCTCCAACTCAAAGTAATTTTTCAGTAGGGCGGCGACTCGATCGAACCACTCTTTCTCATTTGTAACGAGCTCTGCCAAGGCTGGTTTTTCCGTTACCTGCACTCTCCAACGTTCAGGTGCCATCTCAACAGCGGATGCATGGTTTCGTTGCGTAGGTGGCAAGTCGAAGAGATCTTCAAGGATGCTATGAATTAGAGTTCCACGTTCTGCATCGATACTTGGTGGTTCAGGAAGTTGCTCAATAACTCGATATTTATAGAGACGCGGACAGTTGTTAAATTCGCTCATTCGGCTAGGGGAGAGGCGAATGTGGGTCACATGCGAGACCATACCGTTACCGAAGTGACTTTCCTCGCCTAAGATAGCGCCGTGTCCATTACTCCCGAAAACGCTTACCCTCGCGCCAGAACACCTGGGTACTTCGCCGCGGGAGATCGAATTCAACTTACCGATCCCAAAGGAAAGCTCTACAGCTTCACGATTACCCCAGGGAAAGAGTGGCACACCCATAAAGGTTGGATTGTTCACGATGAACTGATCGGATTGCCGGAAGGATCAGTTGTTTCAACAACCGCTGGACTTAAGTTCACAGCATTCATCCCTCTGCTATCTGATTACGTTCTCTCTATGCCTCGTGGTGCAACGATTGTCTACCCAAAGGATGCGGCGATGATTGTTGGAGTCGCCGATGTATATCCCGGCGCTCATGTTCTCGAAGCGGGCGTTGGAAGTGGAGCACTCTCACTCTCGCTCCTGAGGGCAGTTGGACCAGGTGGATCACTCGATTCTTTCGAGCGACGAGAAGACTTCGCAGAGATTGCACGTTCAAATGTTGAAAACTATTTCGGCTCACTTCCAGATCATTGGTCATTAACTGTTGGTTCTGTGCAAGAAATTGATGATGAAAAGATCTATGACCGAGTGATCCTTGACATGCTTGCACCATGGGAATGCGTTGAGATGGCGGCAAAAGTTCTACGTCCGGGCGGAGTTTTTCTGGCATATGTCGC
>B570J14230_10001083_pt1 | contig 11019 bp, 9 predicted proteins | sample LakMenepilimnion_3_FD_14230 | JGI IMG/M metagenome (IMG submission 14230) | reverse complement strand
GCGGCAGGAGCAGCGGGAGCAGCAGGAGCGGGAGCAGCAGCAGCGGGAGCAGCAGTAGAAGCAGCAACAGACACTGCAGCAGCACCAGGACCCGACGCGGGTGCGGCTGCGGACGCAAGGCCAGATGCAATACTCGCCAGATCATCTCCTCCTCCGAGTCCCCATACAAGCTTATTCAATATGACTGCCGCCAAGGCAGCAAAGCTTGTTACAGAATACCGGAATTTTCCAGCTACGATATCTCCTACAAATCCTGATAGGATAGAAATATCCGGAGCAATTGAGCCTATGATACCTATGAATAAATTCATTCCGACGGACGGTCCCGTCATCCGCGATGATTTAAGTTGATCAACGAGTCCTGGGTTCAATGTACCCACAATTACAAAAATGAGAAGGATGGTTGCAATTGTACTCATTGCAACCGCCCCTTGGATCAGTGGAGTGTTGTCTGACATACCTTATTCTATAAGACCACAAAAATGACGGCTAATGATGTCCGCCTCTGTATCCAAGCATATATCCATTCCCATATGAAAGTCGTACGCCGCCACATAGTTCAAGTAAAAATGGAACTGTTTTTTTGCTTTCCTTGGAAGGAGTAAGTGAAAGATGCCAAAGAATCTGACCGGAGGCAACAAGGCGAAGGGCTTCAAGAACCGCGAATCTGCAAAGTCAATCCGCAACCGTACGATCATCGACGATCTATTGTACGATTACATTGTTGGAGGTGATACAGATGGTGTTCATGTGGGACGCGTCACCAAGAAGTTCGGATCTGGTCGCATGGAGGCTTTCTTCGTCGAGCCTGCAACTGACACAACTCCGTCTCGAGAGCGAGTTATCAACTGTCCGCTTTCAAGCCGGATGCGAGGCGGGTACGCAAAGAAGGATGTCTGGGTCGATGTGGATAGCGTAGTCATTCTGACTGCAACTGGCTTCAAGGGAAATAGCGAATATGAGATTGTCGCTGTCCTGAACCACGAACAATGTGCATCTCTGCGAGAGTCTGGAACCGAGATAGATCCGCGAATCTTCGCGAAGCCTACGACTGCGGACGAAGAGGAAGGTGTGATCTTTGAGAAGGAAGAGGCCGAAGCAGAGGTGGACATTGATAGAATTTAAGCTTAGCTACAAACAATGGTTCATCCGACACGGGTTGGAGATGTAAGGAATAACAAGATTCGGATGAAAATCATCGAGCCAGTTAGAAACGAATACATTTTTGCATTCTCCCACCACACGTATGGGGACTTTAATGTATATAACAAACTCCACGAACCTACAGAAGCCACGGTCGGGTTTCTAGATGGTTTCAAGACTCTTTTTCATTCGCCTACGAAGCCCGTTGTCTTTTTAATGACGTACGATATTGGGCCACGAAAGGACGTATTCGTTCGGCATGTGATCGCGTGCATTGCAACAAGAGTCCACGATACAATTCATGTCATCGTGTTCGATATGAGGAATCTGCGTCAGATTGATGCTCATCATAAAGAGTTTATTGAGAAGGAATTGCGTGATGCAACGCATATGCCTTCGCAGTTAAAACTTGAGATTACGAATGGTGCATGTCTAGAACGGAAAGCATGTGTCTATCTGCAACGGTTCAAACATAAGCACGATATTGGTTGGTGTATTGCATGGTCAATGCTTTTCCTGGAAGCTGCAATTGCAAGACCAGTCTTAGATGGAAAGTATGCATACCAACTTTCGTTTGAAGAACAGAAGAAGGCATTTGCAGAACTGTATCGAGTTATTGACGCTGAATTACGAGCAACTCATTCAAACAAGTTCATTGAAGTTTGGTATGAAGACTTATTGAGCAATTGAGTAATTACCAGGTGCTTTAATTGAAATCTGATCTTCTCCATCTCGATAGTAAGCTAGATCTGTCAACAGTATACCATCAACCGATTTCAGATCCTTTGAAAACTCAGTTGAAAAGGATCCACCGGAAAGAATGTGGTCTCTGAGATGAGTTAGATTATAATTATTTCCCTCTGTCCAGGATTTACCTCTCATTAGCATATCGAGTATAAGATGAGATAGATCGTACCTTCCATCTGTATACCATCGAGTCTTTACGTCATATTTCTGCATAAGTTCTTTGTAACGATCTTCACCTAAAAGGGGGTCACGACGGGGAAAGAAGCAACCTTCTTGGCTTGCAAGATCTTCTGATTCGTAAAACAGAACATTTGTGGTGTAGTAAACCGGTATACCTAGTTTTTCAATACGAGTACCGTAATGATAGTCTTCTCCTCCCATAGAATTGCATATTTCATCATATCCGTTTACACTTAATAAGGCTGAAATCGGAGACCCATTATAACCCCATAACTGGCCACCACCAATTCTACGAAATGCATCTCCTCCCGATGTGATTCTCGAATCAACACCCCCTGGCTCGTCCCGTTTAGATACTATATTGCCGTATTCAACTTTTAGGTCAAATACCTTTCTGTATGAAAATCCGCATACAATCTTTTTCTTTGCACATTCGAGCATGTATGTAAGGGAACCAGGTGCAAGAATACATGTATCGTCTATGAAGAAAAGATAGTCATTCTTCGTATAACATATGCCTGTGTTACGTGCAAGACCTGCACAGAACCAATTCGTTTTTGTAATCTTGTATTTTCCCTGCCATGCACATGGCTTGGGCTCGACGTGTAGGAAATCAAATCGATCATCGTAGAATTTCTCCCTACGAGAAGGGTTGTATTGGAGTTCGTAGTCTACAAAAATAAACTGAACTGTCTTTGGATCAACCTTGTTTTCAATAAGTTGCATAAAAAGAGAATCGGTAAACCATTCAAGTTTGGGTTCCGTTCTACACGTTGCGTAAACAAACGTAAGCATTTATAAATGCCTTCGTTTAAAAACCACTGTAAGCCTACGAAGTAATGATAAATGCTCCCTTTAAACTACGAACAGCTTCACGGGTGGTGTACTGTTGAGAAGGCAAACAAGCTAATGGACGTTATCAAGGAACTGAAGCCGTCACTCTGTGTTGAACTCGGAGTCTTCGCTGGCCGGAGTCTCCTTCCAATTGCACTTGCAGCACAGCAGGTGAATTCCCAATGCTCGTGTAATTGGAATTGACGCATGGTCAACGGATGCCGCGATTGAAGGAACAAACGACAGTCGTAATGCAGATTGGTGGAAGACCATTGACTATGCAAACATTCGCCAGTATGCCGAGAAGGTCATGTGGACGAACAATGTTCGTGTCGGTCTCTGGACTACGCGATCGGCAGATGCAGCGAGCCGGTTTGAAGACAACTCGATTGATTTTCTTCACCAGGACAGTAATCACAGTGAGGAAGTTACATGCGAGGAAGTTGAACTCTATTGGAATAAGGTTCGGAAGGGAGGACTGTGGGTGTTTGATGATACGAATTGGCCTACAACGCAGAAGGCTCAACCGCTCCTTCTTTCGAAAGGATACACTGAGATCTACAGAGAACCCAAGGAAGGTGCATGGAAGATCTACGTTCGGTATTGAGTGAATACGTTTTCGATATCTGAATACGAGTCAGCTTGGTATCCCATTTTAGGTACAAAGATAAACCAATTCGAAATAGGCTGCAGTTTCTTCCAATAGACGTCCAAGCAATAGTCGTGTTTCCTTATACCAAATCTCTGAAAGTGTGCGTCCAGTAAGGACACGCCCTCTTGTAGATTCTGAAGAAGCACAGGTGCAAATGCCTTTGTAACCATATATCCCGATGTTGTTGTTGCATCGGATACTTTTGCAAGAAATGGCCACTCTGTTCTATCTGCACGAATATGCCAATTGTTTTCCTTTGAGCCATTTCCAGCTAACATGACGACATCCCATTGAAAGTTCGGGATCTCGAAAAACTGTTTGAACTGTTCTATGGCAATTGTAGTGTTTGCAAATGTGAAATCATCTTCGAAGATAATCCCGCGATCTGCACCTGACCGTATGAATGCTTGCATAGCCAGTACGTGACTTTTTCCACATCCCAAAATACCCCGTTTGGGTTCATGAACTGCAGGAATCCGCGTCCAAGGCAAATTCATGGACACTAACTGATGTTCAATATGGACACGGCGATCAACACGATGATCGAGGTTAATGTAAAAGACACGCGTAGTCGCCATTATTTTTCAGAGAGACAATAGATAATGGAATCGTACAAAGAAGTACGTGCACAGCCATTGCCAGTCATTGCAGATCCGTCTCAACGACTTGCAGAACTATGGAGGCGGAGACGGGAAGCATGCTCGTCTGCGACAAAGGAGTTTCATCTGCAAAGTTTCCAGATCTTCCTTCGTAGAAAACTGTCCCCCGAATCACCTAATCGAAACATGCTTCTCTTCCACGGCACTGGAGTCGGGAAGACATGCACTGCAATTCAAGTTGCAGAAGAGTATATTCTACGCCCAGAGTTTCAGGATAAGAAGGTCATTGTACTGGCCGGTAAGGCGGTGCAGGGAAGTTTTAGAAATCAGATTTTTGACGTAACGCGTGTTGGTGAACCCGACGTGACACAACAGTGCACGGGTAGACGTTATTATGATCTACTTCTTCGTGCCCAACGCGAAAAGCTTCGCTGGGAAGATGCAGACAGCCGTGAGAAGCTCAAGAAGACAATTGATTCAATCGTGAATGATTTCTATGACTTCGAAGCATATGGATCCTTTGCCGGACGTGTTGAACGTATTCGTATCAAGGAAGGAAATGCCGGACTCCAGAAAGAATTCAAGGACCGTCTGATCATTATTGACGAAGCACATAACCTACGTAGTGGAGATGAAACCTCCAAGCTGGTCTCAACGCAGATCGAATATATTCTTAAAACAGTTCCTGGAATCACACTCGTGCTTCTAACCGCAACTCCGATGTTCGATACTTTTGATGAGATCCTGTATTATCTGAACCTGTTTTTGTGGAACGATCGTCGGCAGACATCTGTCGAAAGAATAAAGACAGAGGATTTCTTCACGAAAGATGGGGATTTTGTCAGCCCCGATGCATCTGCACGGTTCAGAGGATGGGTTAATGAATATGTCTCCTTCATTCGCGGCGAAAACCCATTCACGTTCCCCTTTCGTCTTCCACCGCCAGACGTAATGATTGCACCGATGGATAGAACTACGACTCCCAGAGGAGACCCAATAACCGTTCCTCGGAAGTACCTGCCTCTTGTCCAGTCGATGGTCGAATCTCCACAAAAGGATGCTGTTGAACTTGCAATTGGATCGACACGAAATGATATGATTTATACGCTTGCTGTGTCGCCGGATCCGAGTAAGAAACTGACCGAATGTTTTAGCAAGGGTTCAAATGACCAGAGATTCAAGTACCAGTACGCCGCAGGAATACCTGCATTCCTTTCACCGTCAATGGTCGCCAAACACGCGGCCAAATTTGCAACAGTGATTCGATGCATTCGCGAAGGAACTGGTGTTGTCTTCGTGTACTCCAACTATGTCCGATCTGGAATTGAACTCTTTGCAGCCGCCCTCGAAGAACACGGATTCACACCGTATATGGGAGCCAGAATGTTGGAAAATCCATCCAAGGAAGTTGCATCTGGGTCTGCGGGGAGATATACAATTTTAAGCGACGTGAACATTGATCGCGTGCTTCTCGCACTTCGGAGCAAGAAGAACATGAATGGGGAACAGATTCGCGTAATCCTGGGATCGCCCTTCGTATCCGAAGGCGTAGATTTCCGTTATGTGCGTCAGGTCCACATCCTAGATCCATGGGACAATATGAGTCGTATTGATCAGATTATCGGTCGTGGACTGCGTACATGCAGTCATGCGGCTCTTCCGGACAGTCAACAGAACTGTACAGTCTATCTACATATCTGCAGATTACCTGATTCAACACAGGAGGCGTTAGATGAATATGTGTACAGAGAGCGTGTCGAACGCAAAGGACGACAAATCGCAAAGGTCAAGCGTGTTCTACAAGAATCTGCATTAGATTGTACTCTACAAGAAACGACAAATCGGCTGCCCGATGAATGGAAGCAGTTGCTGATCGTGCAAGAGAGATCACAGGATAAAGATACTACACCGTATGCACTCTCTGCATTATCATCTCCGTCGTTTGAAGATGGAAGTCTGCCCCTGGTCTGTCATCCGCATCCTCCAATGGCACAGATCGAAGGATATGAACGGCCGCTCTCTTCCTACCTGGACGTCAAGGATGAGGTATACAATGTATTTGTGAAGCTCTTTGCTCAGAAACCAATCTGGGATCGCGAAGAATTACTCGCCGTCCCGGACATGCCGGTTGACAGACCTGTTATTCAATTTCTTCTCAACTCTGCACAGGGTTCGCTGAAGCTCAAGGATTCGGCTGGCCGTGAGGGAACACTCGAATCAACCGGTAATATGTATTCGTTTAAGCCCGATGATGCACCGAAGCATGCAACGATGGTTGAGAGAATAACAGGTGCAAAGGACCGTGTATATTCGACGGAGCGTATCGAAGTGGTGGAAGAGGTACCTGAAGCACCTAAACCGGTCGAAGCGGCTCCGGCAGTGCTCGATACTGCTCGTGGGCAAGTTCAGTGGAAGTTTGGACTCGCTGCCTTCCCTCCGGAGATCTTGAATTGGTATGTCGCAGATACACGCATTTCCGTTGCAGAGAAACATGCATTTATGCTGACACTCCCCCGCGTGGGAGCACTTCCCTATTTCATGAAGGGTCTCGTCTTACCTGGCGTAAACTATCTCGTCCTTGGACACGAGAAGCTGTACAATGATGCAAAGGAGCTTGTTATTCCCGTTGGAAAGGAGAAGGATATGTATGTCGAATGGGTTACACAGCAGATAAACTTGATTGTCAAGGCCGTAAAGGATGAGAATCGGCTTGTCTGCACAATGGGCGAAAACAAGTCAGGACAGGCCATATTGAAGTTCGCGGCATTCAAGGTCGAGGCCGGCGTGATTCGTAGAGAGAAGAGAGAGAAAACCATTAAAGCAAAAGAGTGTAGTTTCTATTCACTTGAAGAGCTTTCTACGCTCGCGAACACTCTCCGGCCCCCGGGGTTCGCAGGAGATGTCAAAAACAAGGAGGACAAGTGTATGGTTCTTGGAGTCTTTGTACGCAATGCAGTCGCTGAAGGTCATCCATTAATTTATTGGATCACACCTGAACTAATGTCTGTAATCTCCGAGGAACCATACAAGACAACACTCCGAAGCAAATTAAAGTGAGAAAAACAGAACCTCTTTCTTGTCTATAATAGGAAGTAACATGGACCCTGTATATGAGAGACGTGAGCTCACTCGGATCGTTTCTGTTCCTTCGAGGTTTCTGCAGAAGTCGATCCAAGTCTCCTTGCTAAACCAGCTTCGTGCAACTACAGAAGGAAAGTGTGGATCGGAAGGATTTATTGGAAAGGATAGCGTGACCATTCTTGCTCATTCTCTCGGCCGAGTAAATGCACTTGTCGACAAGGTTGATTACCACGTGCGAATTCAGGCAGATGTATGTATGCCTCACCCCGGCCAGGTCTTTAAGGTCCCGGTTAGTTTCCGAAGCCGCATTGGTGTTCATTGCGAACTCACGCCCATGAAGATCCTTCTGCCTCGCGATCTGCATCTTGGGAATGCAGAGTTTGAAGCGATTGAAGAAACCGGCGAGATCGAGATCGAGGTTATCGGAAGTCAGTTTCAGAAGGAGGACGATCACATCTATGTTCTCGGAAAACTGGTGAGACGGATCAATGGTGCACCCGTTGCTGTTCCGGACGAAGTCTTGCCTGTTGCCGCTCCGGAAGTGGTCCAGCAACCCGAAGGAACGAAGTCAATCGTAGTCAATACATCTGCGGATGCAGCTCCGCGGCGGCGTCGTAGAATGGTGAAAGAAAATGCGGGAACACTACAAATCGATGTCTCGGCCGCAGAAGGAAAAGCTTAAGGAGCAAATCGAGAAGCTGGAAGACAATGAGCAGTCGCAGCTCTTTCAAATCATGAAGAAATATACGAATAGCTTTACCCGAACAGAAACGGGCGTCTTTGTTTCGTCTGATGTTCTTTCAGATGAATGCATGTCAGAAGTTGAAAAATACATCTCTTTTTGCTCTGTACAGAAGAAGGCCGCAGAGGATCACCTTAAGCTACGAAAGAGCTATGAAAAACTGTTAAATTCCTGAGTTCAAAATGGTTCATTCTGTCCTTCCTTTTGTATGACCTTCAAAGTAATGGAGGGTCTCGGCGACTTTGTTGAGTATGCAAACCAAGACGAGCATGCTGAATTTGAAGCAAAGCTACTGGCGGGGAAGATTCTCACGAAGGATAGTGCTGAACGCATTCGCCGTGAAATTCTCTCCCTCTCCGGATCGGTTCCCGTCGAAGAGCATCGTCTTACGTATACGTACCAAGATGGCATTCGTGTGAACGTCATCGGCCCAGACAATATCCATCGTGTATGTACAACTCGCAGCTTCGCCAAGATTCCGGTTATCGTCGAGAAGAAGACTCGATATTTCCAGGAATCTCCGGGAAAGAAGGACATGATCGACGATCCAGAGTTCTATACTCGCTACACGCTCCGTCACGAAAAGTTTATCCGTAACGACCATTCCGGTCAAGTAGAAGACCCAAAAGCATTTATTCGGATGATCCATCGTCTTTCCTACACAACTCCATCGGGTGAATTCCGTATTGATTTCTCGATGGTAAAGTCCCGGAACCAAGGAGATTCGCTTGCAACAATCCTTCGCTTACCTGCTGCATACGAACTCGAAGTCGAGTATCTCCCCCAAGAACAGAAACGTCCAAAGAATGAGATTCTTGAGTCCATGAAGCGAATCCTGATGCGTGCTCTCGGTGCATTTCAGGGAAGTCCGTTTATTCTTCCTGCAAGCCAGATCGCACGATATGCGGACGAGTTTGGACATTCCGGAATCAAGTTCTACAATCTAGTGACGATGGATCGGCGTAATCTCCGCGAGGACCGTCCAGGGTCGATTACACGGGACTATACCGTGACGAACAAGGCAGACGGAGAGAGATGTGGACTGTATGTCAGTAAGGATCGTCATATTCTGCGTGTCGATTCAAAGGGGCGTGTAGTCTGGACAGGAATCCGTGCAAATGATGATCGGCACGCCGGAGATTTCCTTGATGGAGAATACCTACCTGATTTCAATCTCTTCTGTATCTTCGACGTTTACACATTTCGCAGTAAGAACGTCAAGGGGCTTCCGCTCTTTACTACGGATGAAGACATCCAGACAAATCCGGAATCGTCTCGTCTTGGATGTGCACGTCTCTTTATTGCAGATCTGCAGACCGACTTTATCTCGCAGCCGTCTGATAGCCCAACCATGCGTGTGGAGACAAAGCTGTTTCTTGCAGGAGATGGAATCCGAATGGAAGAGTCGATTCAGAAGATCTTGGACACAAAGTTCGAGTATCCGATTGACGGTCTAATCTTTACTCCGCGAAGCTCNCCAGTTGCCCCCCTTGGAGAGATGACTGGAAACACATGGACNCGCGTGTACAAGTGGAAGCCNCCGTCGCAGAACTCNATNGATTTCCTTGTCCGTCTGGATGAAACGAGCACGATGTATGATTCNGAGCTCAAGCAGGATGTGCGTGAAGGAATGCTGTTTATCTCACGGACGCCCGGTCAGGATGTTACCTATCCGTGCGAGACAATGACGGGCGAGTTCATTCCGCCTCCGGTTCCTAGGGACCTCACGCGTGCATCAGGAACGAGGGCCCCCGCGGCGTTCCAGCCGTCTGCACCAAGGGATCCGGATGCGTACAAGATCAAGATTCCTCTGAACGGAAAGAAGATTCCAGTGGATATCGAGGGACATCGTGTAGAATCCGATACAATTATTGAATGCAGCTTTGACGTCGATACGCGTCGCTGGAGCGTGATGCGAACGAGATACGATAAGACGTATCAATATCGTGTTCTTCGGCAGCAGCAATACGGTAATGACATTAAGACCGCTGAGAACGTTTGGACTAGTATTCATGTTCCCGTAACAGAAGACATGATTCGTAGTTTCGTTACACAGCCCCCCGACGACACGTTCGAGGACGATCTATATTACCGCGACGACCTGGATTCTCGCGATCGTATTCTGAAGCAGGTGTATAGCTTCCACAATCGGATCAAGGATAGTTTGTACAAGACCTATGTTCGCCAGGGATCGACATTGCTTGAGCTTGCAGCTGGACGCGGTGGCGATTTATTCAAGTGGATGCGGGCTAAGCCTGCAACTGTAATTGGACTCGACATTTCACAGACTAACTTGTCGATGCCTCGGCAAGGTGCGTGTGCACGGTACCTTGTTCAGAAAGCACTTGGACGGGTTCCGGATATCCTATTTGCACAGGCTGATATGACAAAGCCGTTTGAGGAGCAGGAGAACAAGTACCTGAAAATCATGATGGGAACGGAAGCTCCAGAGACGCCGTATCTCCGCAAGTTTGCTGCACTCAAGCTATTCGACAGTGTGAGTTGCCAGTTCGCAATGAACTATGCATGCGAGAGCGAAGAGATGTTTGGAGTCTTTCTAACCAATGTAAGCAATCATTGCAAGGATATGTTCTTCGGAACCGTGTTAGATGGTGCAGCAACGTATGGTCTACTCGTCGGAAAGAACAAGCACATCTTTCGCAAGGGAACTGCAGTCTTTGCGGAGATTGATAAGTCGTACACAGATACAGGATCGTGGACGGATGAATTCGGTCTGAAGATTGATGTCATGCTAGAATCCCTCGAAAAGCCGCAGTCTGAGTTTCTAGTCCCGTTCGATAAGATTACCGGACTATTTCAGGCCGCCGGATTCAAGTTGGTAAAGACGGAGATGTTCTCGGACATTTACTCGAGTCAGAAGGATATCACGCTTGGAGCGTCGGAACAGGAGTTCTCATTCCTGTATCGCACATTTGCATTCAAGAAGGTAGCTGCAGCCCCGTTGATTGAGAGAGAAGTTGAGATCGAGGTTCCTGTTATCGAACCGGCAGCGGAACCGGCAGCGGAACCGGCAGCGGAAC
>B570J14230_10001082_pt1 | contig 11023 bp, 13 predicted proteins | sample LakMenepilimnion_3_FD_14230 | JGI IMG/M metagenome (IMG submission 14230) | reverse complement strand
GCATAATGAAAACGTAACTTTAATGAGAACAACACCTGAAGAATGTGAAAAAATTGCTTTAGATATTGCCACCAAACTTAATAAAGCAACAGCTCCGGTAACACTGTTTTTGCCACTGAAAGGAGTCTCAGCAATTGCTATAAAAGGTGGAGTGTTCTTTGACCAGCAGGCAGATGATGCTCTTTTCTCAACTTTGAAGAAAAATGTGGGAAACAATGTGGAACTAATCGAACTAGATTGTGCGATAAACGATAATGATTTCAGCAAAGCCATAGCTAACAAATTGATCCAACTAGTAAAAGTGGGTAAATAAATGCCAGCCATTTCCAGAAGTGTTGCTTTAGCAAACTTTAGAAAACAAATTACTAGTGGAACTGCTGTTATTGGAGCAGGAGCTGGAACTGGAATATCTGCTAAATGTGCTGAAGCAGGTGGCGTGGACATAATTATTATTTATAACTCTGGTCGCTATCGCATGGCAGGACGCGGATCTTTATCTGGTCTTATGCCTTATGGCGATGCTAATGAAATTGTCATGGAAATGTCTCGTGAAGTCTTACCAGTTGTTAAACACACTCCAGTATTAGCAGGAGTTTGTGGCACAGATCCTTTTAGACAAATGCCAATCTTTTTAAAACAAATAAAAGAAATTGGTTTTAGTGGAGTACAAAACTTTCCTACGGTTGGACTAATTGATGGTAACTTTCGTCAAGGTTTAGAAGAAACCGGGATGGGCTATAACTTAGAAGTTGACATGATCAGAGAAGCAAGACAATTAGATTTGTTAACTGCTTCTTATGTATTTGATGCTAAAAGTGCGGAAAGTATGACAAAAGCTGGAGCAGATATTTTAGTTCCTCATATGGGTTTAACTACTAAGGGAATGATTGGTGCAACATCTGCTTTAACTCTTGATGATTGTGTGCCTTTGATTCAAGAAATGACAGATGTGGCCAAGAAAATTAATCCTGACATCATTGTGATTTGTCATGGTGGTCCAATTGCTGAACCTGAAGATGCCAAATACATATTGTCAAAAACCAAAAACGTAGAAGGATTCTTTGGAGCTTCCTCCATGGAAAGACTTCCAACTGAAATGGCAATGACTGAGAACATGAAGAAATTCAAGAGTTTAAAGATCTAAGGAACAAAATGTCAAAACAATTCTTTAAAAAAGAAGAATTACCAATCACCACATTTGAGTGGGGCGATGTAATTAATCGTTTAGAACCTAAAGCATCAGGTTGCGAAACCTTTGTGGTTATGGATGTAACCCTTGATCCAGGTGGCATGCATAACTTTCATAAGCACGTTGATCAAGATGAAATCATTATTGTTCTCAAAGGAAAAGTTGAACAATGGGTTGATAAGAATAAACAAATACTAAATGCAGGAGATTCTGCTTTTGTACCTAAAAATACCGTTCATGCTTCATTTAATATCTTCGATGAACCTGCCACATTGCAAGTAGTACTTGCCCCAGCTGTTGGTGAAACAGGTTATGAATTAGTTGATGTTGCTGAAGAAGAACCTTGGAAATCAATTAGATAATTGCTGGATAGTGGATCTATAGCCAGCCAAGAAGAAAACTAAAGCTAAACCTGAAGGAATCATCATTAATAATGGTGCAAACTCAGCACCAAGTTTGTTCATATAAACACCAATTAAATATGGAAAAATCATTGAGCCTGAAATGGACGAAAAGAAAATAAATCCTGTTATTCGAGCATTACCGGGACTAATTTTTACTACCCAAGCAAAAGCCATTGAAAACACAGGACCGCCTGAAGCTCCTAAAAATATAATCGCTAGCCAATAAAGATCTGTGGCATAAAGTAAAAGAAGAGCTGGAACTAAACATGCGACTGAGAGAAGGGTAACTAATCCAAAATTAAGTTTGTGAATATATTTTAACAAAACTAAGCGAATAGCTAGAAGGGAAATAAAAAATACAGATAGTCCAAGAGATGCTTTTGAGGTAGACCAGCCTTTAGATAATAAGTAACTTGGAATCCAGCCTGTAGCTGATGCTTCTAACCCAACATAGGCAGAAATTCCTAACAATAAAAAAGTTATTGACAATTTATGATTTGATTTTTTATGTGATTCTTCAGGTTTGTGAAGCAATTGACCTTCAGTATTTGAATAAAATACTGCTGCAATTATAAATGCTAGAACAATAAATAAACTCAAAACTCCTGCATAGTAATTAAGAAGTGTTAACCCAAATAAACTGGGAACTAAAATAGAAGCTGTGGCAAAACCAATATTGTTTTTATTTGCTCTTCTTGAGGCTTCAATTCCTCCAACATCAACGACTAATTGTCCAATTGCAACCTGAACAATTCCAAAACTTACTCCAATAATTACAACGCCAAATAACACAAAATTCCAAGTTGGAGCAATTACTAATAAACCAATACCAATTCCAACAAGGACTGTCCCGATTGATCCAGCAAGAGCACCTTTAATTTTGTCAACAAAGTATGTTGCAATAAATACGCCAACAATTCCACTCAAGCCAGTTAAAGCAAAAATTCTTCCACCGATTGCTAAATCAAGTGAATATTTTTCTATGTAATAAGGAACTAAAACACCATAACCAGACACAAAGCCGCCTAAAACTCCAATTGTTGCAATGGCAGCTCGAACACTATTTTTATTTAGTTTTAATGAGGACATGAATGCTTGTTAAGTAGCGTCCTGATCGAATTTCTTCTGAGCTTGAGGTTTAGTTTCTTCTTTGTCATCAAACACATTATTTGCTAATTTAGTTGGATCTATATTAGATAAATTCTTTAAATCTAAATCTTTAATACCTGCAGATTCAACAATGTCATCTTTAGCTTTAGATGCCATATCTTTAACATTTCGAAGCATCTTGACACCTTGTGCAATATATTTTGGAAGTTTTTCTGGTCCTACAACTAATAAGCCAAGAACGCCAATAACCAATAATTCAAAGAATCCGATGTCTAACAAGATGAGACTTCCTTCTCAAAGTAGAGGATTTCCTGCGTTGCTCCAAAGATACTCTTATGGTGACTCGGGTAAGCGTGGTGTCTTGAGGATGACTAAAATTATCTAAGCACCTCACAAGAAATCACCTAGGAGAATCTAATTCAATGAGTGATAAGACTTCAGTTGCCGTAATCCTAGGAGGCCGCAATTCCGAGAACTATCGATCCTGCCAATCAGCTCGAGATGTAATCGATGCCTTAGTTGAAAAAGGTTATGTAGTTTCTGCCTATGGCATAACGATGGAAGCAAACTGGATTGCTTTTGGTGACCTGAATTCTCTTAAAAACGCATTAAAAAAAGATTCCTTTGAATTAAATGATGAGTCAGTTAAAGATATTGCCGACACTCAAGAATCTTTACTTCCTCCAACTTCCCTATTAGAAACCCCTGTTGTTTTCTCAACACTGATGGGTGCTTGGGGATCTGATGGAACTATGCAAGGGATGTTAGAAACCGAAATTGTGCGCTTTGTTGGATCAGACACTTTAGGTGGAGCAATTTCAAGTGATAAGTCAACAGCAAAACTTTTAATGGAAGCTGTAGAAGTACCAACTCCTAAACATGTGATTATTCCTGATAAATCTTGGCGCAGAGATCCATTATCAAATGTCGCGCGTGCTGCAGCATTAAAAACTCCTTTGATTTCTAAACCAGCAAGAGGAAGTAATGGTGTAGGAATTACCCACATTAGGGTTCCTCGAGATTTCAAAAAAGGAATTGATATTGCCAGAAATTTTGATGGCAGAGTAGTTGTTGAAAAATATCACCAACCTGCTCAATTATTTGAATGTAACATCATTGAAGATGCAAAGGGTAAGCCAGTCTTAAGTGAAATAATTCAGACGAACTGGAATGAAAAGGATAAGATTTTCAATTTTATCTCAAGATCTAATAGATCTTCTTACTCGTTTTCTAAATTAACAGACTTAGATCCTGAAGTTGTTAAATTAGTTCATGATTACGCAAAAAGAACTTTCGAAGTATTAAAGCTGTCTGGTTATGCACAAATTGAATTTATGATTGATAAAGAAGGCGAATTGCTAGTTGTTGAAGTTAATTGCCAACCTTATTTTGGAAAAGATGGCTCATTTGCACTGTCTTGGAAAGAAGCAGGAATTAGTTATCCTGATTTAATTGAACGCATTATTAAAGAAGCACTAGATCGCCCAGTGGGGCTTGTTTGAACTTCACCCTGCCCCTTGAATTAGGTGTAGCAGGTTTTCTCATTGCCGCTTTTGCAGTATTTGTAATTGGCTTAGCTAAATCATCTGTTCCTGCAGCGGCAACAATGCCTGTTGGTTTATTTGCCCTGGTGATTCCTGCGAAATTATCTGTTGGTGCAATATTGCCTCTTTTAATTCTAGGCGACATCATTGCACTCCTTGCCTTTAGAAAAGCAGGTCGTTGGGACATAGTTATCAAGATTTTGCCTTCTGTATTTGTCGGAATGTTTATTGGATATTTTTTACTTTCCTGGTCAACCTCTAGAGAAGTCGCTTATGTAATCGGAACAATTTTGATTTTCACAGCAATTTATGAAATCAGAAAAAGACTTAAACATGAAAAATTAGAAGATCACGAAAAAATGAATCTCAAAACTAGATCTAAACTTTCTGCTCAATTGATGGGTGTTTTAGTTGGCATCATGACAATGACTGCAAATTCTGCTGGCCCAATATTTTCCCTTTATCTTTTACATTTACAACTCCCAATGCAAACATTTGTAGGAACTAATAGTTGGTTATTTTTTATAATTAACGTATCCAAAGTTCCATTTAATGCAGAACTTGGAATAATTACTACACAAACTTTAGCTTTAGCACTTTTACTTTCCCCCTTTGTAGTTATGGGAGGATTATTTGGTCAACGAATAATGAAACGAATAAATCAACGGGCATTTGAATATTCAGCGCTTATTTCGACCTTAATTGCTGGTTTGTTGCTCTTTATCCCCAGATAATTCTTCAACTTCCTTTACAACATTTTCAATCACTAAAGATATTTCTGCTAAGGAAACACTTCCTTCTCTAACCAAAATTGGTAGTTCACTTGTTAAATCAAGAATTGATGAAGGAGAACTTAGAGCTAGTTCACCGGCATCCAAATAAACCGCAACATCATTTCCAAATTGCTCTTTAATCTCAGCAATATTTTTACCCATTGTTTGTCCCACTTTGTTAGGACTTGTAGTGGCAAGAATTTCTTCGTCCCCCATGATTTCATGAGCTATGGGATGAAGGGGCATTCTCACTGAGACAACGTTAGGCACAATTCCCTTATTCCATAACAGATTATTTAATCCTTTAAGAATGAGCGTTAAGGATCCAGGCCAAAAATGAAGATACTTTAATTTTGCCTCATCACTAACACCTGCACAAAATTTGTTGATCAATCCAATGTTTGCAATGAAAATTGTTAAAGGTGTCTTTGGTTTTTGTCCTTTAATTTCCCACAATAAATTAACAGCCTTTTCATCCATTGCTCTTACCGCAATGGCATAACTTGTGTCTGTTGGAAATACCACGGCACGACCTGCAGCTAGCGCTTCTTTGGCTGCTTTAATGCCATTTTCTCTTGGCACAGCATGAGAAAGATTAAATACTCTTGCTGCAACAAACATTAGGCACTTAAATCTTGTTTGGATCTAAAACCAGCATGTGCTTTGTCATAAACATTTCTAAATCCATCTTTACTCCAGGCACTTCTTCCTACAAATAAACCATCACAATTATCAAGAGCAGCTAATTCTTTCGCATTATCAATATTTACCGAACCGCCATAACACAACGGAAAATTCTTAAGATTCAATCCTAAATCAGTTAACACACTTTTTATTGCGTCGAAAGATTCTTCAACATAACTAGATTCTGCTGGGGTGCCATTTACTCCAATTGACCAAACTGGTTCATATCCAATAAGAGCTCTTTCAATGTTTAATTCCTTTAACACTTTTAGTTGTTTTGCAAAAATATCTTTGCGAGTTTGAACACTTCGTTCTTTTTCACTTTCGCCCATACAATAAATCGACATCAAATTATTTTCTTGTAATGCTTCTAACTGTTGTTTTATGTCTTTTTCTTTTTCACCCATGGCACGGCGTTCAGCATGACCCACCATTACTAAGTCTGCATCGAGTTCTTTAATTAATTTGGCAGAAATTTCACCTGTAGTGTTACTTTCAGTTCCAGAAACTCTTTGTGGTCCAACCCATAATCCTGATCCAAAAGACATTTTCTTTAAGGGCACAAGCAGTGGCATAGTGGGCAAAACAAAGAATTGAGTATCTTTATTTGATTTCGCTAAAAGAGCAGCAATTTCCACAACTTCTTCATGCTGTTCTTGGTTGAGTTGTTGCTTGGTATTGGTGCCAAAATAGAACATATTTACACTCTAGTCTTGATCAATTTTGTGACTAAATATGAGAACTAAAGCGCCTTACCTGATTTATCAAAGAAGGTGATGTTTTCTGATTCAATCGAAGTCCACACAGCATCTTTGGCAGTTCTACCGATTGAATGAGAAACACGAGCTTTAATCAAAAGAGATCCAACTGCTAGATCGAGTAAGTATTGGCCACCTGCACCAATTGATTTGCGGGTAACTCTTGCTTGTACTCCACCTTTTGTCTCAGTTGTGGAAACACTAATTCCTTCTGCTCTTACTCCGAAGGTATCTGCACTTGCTGCTTTTGGTCCAAAATCAATGGTTTGAGAAAACAGCGGTGAAGTAATTTTTGAACCAGACACATTAATAAATTGTGGTGGCACAAAGTTCATACCTGGGTTTCCTAAGAACCAACCAGCAAATTGGCTGTTTGGGTTCTCGTAAATTTCTTTTGGTGAATCACATTGGGTGATAACGCCATCTTGCATCAATGCAATTTGATCAGCCAAAGTCATAGCTTCGGTTTGATCATGTGTTACATAAACAATTGTTTGCTTCAAGCGACCAAATAACTCTTTCATGCTGCGCTTTAATTCCAATTTGGAGGTCAAGTCAATGTTTGTAATTGGTTCGTCAAACAAAATGATTTTTGGTTGACGGGCAACTTCGCGGCCTACGGCAATTTTTTGACGAGTTCCGTTATCTAATTCTTCAACTTGGCGTTTTAATACATCTTGTAAATCAAGAATTTCTGCAACTTCATCAACGCGCTTATCCATTTCAGCTTTGCTGAGTTTTTCAGACAACAAAGGCAATTCTAAGTTTTTTCTTACACTTGTGCCGCGATAAATAACTGGGTATTGGAAAACCATTCCAATATTTCTTCTTCTAGTTGGTACATCTGTTACATCGTGATCATCAAATAAAATTCTTCCCTCTGTTGGGCTTTCCAAACCTGCAATCATTCTCATCAAAGTAGTTTTTCCACAACCAGAAGGTCCAAGTAAAACTGTTACGGAAGATTTAGGAATAGTGAAATTAATATCATTTACTGCAGTAAATGCTTCAAATTTCTTAGTGATGCCTTGAAGTTTTATGTCATACATGTGAAACTCCTTGACCGATTCTCGCGCCTGAATTTGCATCGAACATAACTACTGCTTCTGGTTTAACTGAAATATCTACTGAAGCAGCTTGTAACTTACTTAAAGCTTGAGCATCAGTTCGAGAAACTACAGTAACCAAATCGGTATCACCTATGGTTAAATAAACAGCAAATTCTGATCCTAGATTTTCCATGAGGGATACTTTGCAGCTAAATGAATTAGCATCTTTTCCAACTACGAAACCTTCTGGTCTAATTCCTGCTACAACCTTGGATGCACTTGAATCAGATTTAACTTTCACACTTCCCAAAATTGTTTTCAAAGTAGTGCCACTTAATTCTGCTGGCAAAATATTTGCTTCTGGAAAGCCCAGTGAATTCATGCTGGCAATTGAATTAGGTGCGTCATAAACCACATCTAATGAATCTTGTTGCACAACTTTGCCATTTGCAAGAATCATTACTGTTTTAGCTAAAGACAAAGCTTCTAAGGGATCTGATGTCATATAAACAAAAGATACTTTTAGTTCCTCTTGGGTTTTTCTTAAATCATCAATTAATCTTTCGCGAAGTTTAAAGTCCAAACCAACCAATGGATCATCGAGCACATAAACATCTGTTGCCTTAGCAAGACCTCGAGCAATTGCTACTCGTTGCTTTTGACCACCAGAAAGTTGTTCTGGTTTTTTGCCTAACAAATCTTTAATTCTTAATAGTTCTGCAACTCTTTCCACAGATTCTTTCTTAGTTGCTTCACTTGCTTTTGATAAAACTAATGGATATTCAATGTTTTCTAAAACTGAATAGTGAGGATAAAGAGCAAAGCTTTGTGGCACATAACCAATATTTCTATCTCCAGCAGAGGATTTTGCTACATCTTGGCCTCTTACAATGATGGATCCTGCATCAACAGGTTCCAATCCCATGATGGTTCTAACTAAAACAGATTTACCATTACCTGGTTTTCCACAAATTACTGAAAAATCATTCATTGAAGCTGTGAAGGAAAGATTGTCCAACACAACTTTATTGCCATAGGACTTAGTTAGTCCTGATACTTTAAGTGCTAAATCGGCCATTTTTAATAATCTCCTGTTTAATAACTTTTCTTAGGTCTGCCGAGCTCGATCAAGTACGGTGTGACAAATATTGAAAACGCGAAAATTACTACGATAACCAAAAGAATTACCAAAGTTTTCTTAAATGTTTTCTTGCTATTCCAATCAGGATTAATATTTCCTAGAGCAACCTGGATGGTTACAACTACGAAAAGTAATCTAAAACCCCACACATAAACTGTGTAGGTAAATTGTTGGGCCAACATCAATAGAGCAACAAGTAATAAATAAATATTTATTCTTTGCGCACGAGCTGCAAATGGAGGTTTGTTGGTTTTAACTACTTCTGACATTTATACCTCACCTCGAACAGTTCCGAAGGTTAATCCAACTAGTAGATATTTTTGGAAGGCATAAATTACGATCACTAGTGGCATTACATAAAGAGTTCCAATTGAAGCAACATATGCCCAATCAATTGCTCCACCTTTTGTTGAACCAGTGAACAAACCAACTGGGATACCAAAAGTTCTTGCTCCACCAAGTTGGAAGTTGAACAAGAATTCATTCCATACAAACAAAATGTTGAACACAAATGATGCCACTAAACCTGGTTTAACTTGAGGCAGAATTACTTTGAACATAATGTGCCAACGAGATGCTCCATAAACCAATCCAGTTTCATCAAATCGTTGAGAAATTCCATCGAGGAATCCTTTTAAGATCCAAACTGAGAATGGAATAGAAAACATGGCATAAAAAGCAATCAAACCAATATAGGAATCTTTTAATTTCAAAAGGTTGAACAACTGGAAATAAGGAACAACGAAAGCTGCTGCTGGCACAAATCTTGTTGAGAGCAACAAGAACATTAAGAAGTCAGTTCCTGCTGGTTTGTATCTGGAGAAGGAATAAGCAGCAAGGTAAGAAACCAAAATCGCAATGATTACAGAACCAAATGAATAAACAATTGAGTGAGTGAAGTAATCAAGAGTGTTATCAAAACTTAGTGCTTCAGTGATGTTGTCAAGTGTTGGTTTGAAGACAAAAACTGGAGGAGAAACAACGATGCTTGCCTTAGGTTTAAAAGCTGTGGAAATAATCCAAGCAACTGGTAAGAAGAAGAGAATGGAAATGCCCCAGGCACCAAGGGTGGCAAATTTAATAGGACCTGATTTACGTTTCGGTTTGAAAATTGTTTCAGCCATTTTTATGCCTCCGCTTTCTTTCTAGCATTCAAAATGTAGAGATAAATCGAAGTCAAAGCGATTGCAATGAACATCAAGAACACTGAAACTGCTGAGGAATAACCTAATTTAAATGATTTAAACGCAAATCGATACAAGGAAACTGCAATTAATTCTGTTCTATCTCCAGGTCCTCCACCAGTCATTACATACGCCAAATCCATAGTCTTGAAAGCATCAATTGTTCTTAGCAAAATTCCCAAACCTAAAATGAATTTTGCGTGTGGCCAAATAACTGTTCTGATTAAACGAGTAATTGGCAAACGATCTACTTGAGCTGCCTCTAATTCAGCTTTTGGCACAGAACCAAGTGCTGCCAAAGTCATCAATGTCATAAACGGTGTCCACATCCAGGTGTCCACAAACACAAGAGTTGGGAAAGCTAAAGTTTGATCTGTTAAAGTATCAAATCTTTCAAAACCTAAAACAGAAACCAAATAATTTATAACACCCAATGTTGGATCAAGAATGAATTTCCAAAACAATGAAGTTGCAATTGGTGTTACAACCATAGGAGTAAAGAAAAGAGTTAGCGCTAAACGACGACCTGGCATCTTGTCGTTTTTCCAAAACAAAACACCAATCAAAATTCCCAAAAGAGTCTGTAATACAACGGCACACAGCAAGAAAATAAATGTTCTAGAAACAGATCCTGCTAATTGTTGATTCGCTAAGAAGTCTGTAAAGTTTTTAAAACCAATTAATTTAGGTTTATTTGCTGAAGTTAATGTGTAATCATAAAAAGCTAAACCAAACATCCAAATTGTTGGCAGAACGCTCATTAAAATAAAGAAGAACAAAACAGGTGCTAATAAGCCCCAGGAAAACCAATTCTTTTTTGACTCTGGCTTCTTAGCCTTTGGAACATCCTTGATGGATTTCTCAAGTGTCTCAACGCTCTTGGCCATTACCATCCCTTTTGAAATCGGGTCTTTCAAAAATTAACTTGCGCTAATCATAAGAGTTGTGTTGGTGCCCCGACTAGCGGGGCACCAACACAATGATCTTTGCTCTTAACCCTTAGAGAGTTAGAGAGTCGACATTCTCCGGAGGAGCTGTCTGGGTACGACCAGCATTGAACAGAATTTGCTGTTGTTTTGCTGCAGCGTATTCAAGAGCTTCTTTTGATGTCTTAACTGTTCCAGTTGCGACACCGTTGAAGGCTTCTTGTTGTACTGCGAGCATTTCAGCATATTCTGGCAAATGCC
>B570J14230_10001079_pt1 | contig 11035 bp, 9 predicted proteins | sample LakMenepilimnion_3_FD_14230 | JGI IMG/M metagenome (IMG submission 14230) | reverse complement strand
GATCGACCTCGGAAAATATATGTTCATTCAGCTTTGCCTGGCGCTAATTGTCTGCGTTCTAGTCGCGCGCATACGAACTGTCGCAGCCACTAGCGCACTCCTACTTTTATCTTTAATTGCTGTTATCGCACCGGTATTTGTTAGCCACTCGGCCTCCAGTGGCTCTCACGCTTTAGCAATTGGTTCTTTAATTGTGCATGTCGTTGCGCTTACTTTCTGGGTAGGTGGTCTGATTGCAATAACAGTTCTCTCCGCTGCTGATCGCGCCGTCGCTCTGCCGCGCTTTAGCGCACTTGCACTTTGGTCGGTTATTGCAGTTGTAGCCAGCGGTAGCGCAAATGCTTGGGCCCGACTTAACTTTCAGAGCGCTTGGGGTTCAGACTATGCCCGCTTGGTAATTCTTAAAGTGGTCATCACTGCGGTTCTTATTTATTTTGGATATCTAAACCGTAAATATTTATCTGGTAAATGGCAGATCACTTTGAAAAATCTCAGCCGTTTACTAATTGTTGAGGTGAGCATCATGCTCTTTGCTGTTTTGGCTGGTTCTCGCCTTTCAAATATGCAGCCACCATTGCGCGCCGAAAGCGAAATCCTAGATCCTGGTTTAGCTATCGCAGGGGTTGCAACTCCTGCGCCACCAAATCTGTGGCGCTTGATTTCTCTTTATGACCCGGATGCTTTGATGATCGGTGTCTTAATAACCGCAGTCGCACTTTATATAAAAGGAGTCGTTATCTTGTCGCGCCGTGGTGATAAGTGGCCAGTAGGACGCACTGTCGCATTTGCACTCGGGATTAGTTTTATTGATTATGCAACAAGTGGTGGCTTAGGCGTTTACGCTAAATTCTCATTTGAGTATCACATGATTGCTCATATGGCTTTGGGAATGATTGCGCCAATCGGAATCGTTTTAGGTGCACCGATAACTTTGGCGTTACGCACTTTGCCGCAGGGTCGCACCCCAGAAGAACGCGGTGTGCGTGGAACGCTGATCGCACTCTTACATTCAAAGCCAGCCGGAATCTTTACAAATCCAATTGTTGCTTTGATTCTCTTTGATGGTTCACTCTTTGCTCTTTATATGACGCCGTTATTTGGAAATATGATGCAATCACACCTCGGCCATTTAGTGATGAGCGTTCATTTTCTTTTAGCAGGAATACTTTTTTTCCACGTCATTATCGGAATTGACCCTAACCCGAGAAAAGTGCCACACATTGTGCGAATCGTGATCCTGCTTGCCGCAATGAGTATCCATGCATTTTTTGCAGTTGCCTTAATTTCATCTTCAACTCCGGTTGATCAGGGTTACTTCGCATCGCTACAAACTCCTTGGAACCTCGATCCGCTCGTGGATCAGCGGGCGGGCGGCTCAATAGCTTGGGCAATGGGAGAAATCCCAATTTTGCTAGCGCTGGTTGCCACCTTTATTCAGTGGATGCGTGATGACAAGCGGGAAACTAAACGTATAGACCGAAATGAAGCGCGCTTGGCTGCGATGGGTGAACCCGATGAACTTGCTCAATATAATGCCTACTTAACTTCATTAGCGGCAAAGGATACGGAACGAAATAAATGACAACTAACGATCTGTATGCGCTGCCTTCGGAATATAACGACTTACGTGCAAGTGTGCGCGCTCTTGCCGAAAACGAGATAGCACCGCATGCAGGGGCAGTCGATGAAGATCATCGCTTTCCGCAAGAAGCTGCCGATGCTTTACTTAAAGCAGGGTTAAGTGCCGCTCACGTCCCAACAGAATTTGGCGGAGAAGGTGCCGATGCACTTGCCGTAGTAATTGTTATTGAAGAAGTAGCCCGTGTGTGCGCATCCTCTTCTTTAATTCCCGCAGTGAACAAATTGGGATCACTCCCGTTAATGTTAGGTGGAAATAAGGAACAGAAAGAGCGTTGGTTGCCACAATTGGCGAAGGGGAGTGGATTTTCTTATTGCCTCTCTGAATCAGAAGCAGGCTCAGATGCCTCAGCGCTAAAAACAAAAGCGGAGCGCAGTGGCGATAACTGGGTAATAAATGGAAGTAAAAAGTGGATTTCAAATGCTGGGGTCTCAGAGTTTTACACCGTTATTGCGCAAACCGATCCAAGTAAAGGATCTAAAGGCATTACTGCGTTTATTGTTGAAAAATCTGATGCCGGTGTTTCATTTGGAGCGCCAGAGAAGAAGATGGGATTTCGTGGATCTCCTACTCGCGAAGTTTATTTCGATAATGTAACTATTGGTGATGATCGCCGAATTAGTGAAGTGGGTGCAGGTTTTGCACTCGCTATGGATACGCTAGATCACACACGAATCACAATTGCTGCGCAGGCTCTAGGAATTGCGCAAGGTGCACTCGATGTTGCCGCCAAATATTCACACGAACGCAAGCAATTTGGAAAAGAAATCTTTGATTTCCAAGGCGTGCAATTTATGTTGGCTGATATGGCGATGAATATTGAAGCAGCACGCCAATTAACTTATGCCGCTGCCGCCCGCAGTGAACGTGGTGATAAAGACCTTAAATTCTTCTCGGCAGCAAGTAAAACATTCGCTAGCGATGTGGCTATGAAAGTAACGCAAGATGCGGTGCAAGTACTAGGTGGCTACGGATATGTTTCTGACTATCCAGTGGAACGAATGATGCGCGATGCCAAACTAACGCAAATTTATGAAGGAACAAATCAAATTCAAAGAATCGTGATGGCCCGAAATCTTCCCGTAAATTAATTTTTAAAGCGCAGCAATAAATCAGGTGTAGCAGCCGCGTTAAGCGGAATGTCAAAGCGCTCGCGAGGTAAATCTTCGCTAGAAATTTCATCGGGATGAATCAACCCAATACTCCAAGCGCTTAACTTTGTGAGCGCACGATCATAAAAACCGCCACCTTGCCCCAATCGATAACCTGATCGATCTATTCGAAGTGCGGGGACAATAATTAATTCAATTTTCGATTGATCAGAAATTGCCAGTCCGGTGGGCTCTAAAATATTTTTAGATAACTTGCTGGGAGTTAGCTGATTGGCATCTCCTTGCCACTGCACCCATTCGAGTTCGTTACCGATAATTCTTGGAAGATAGAGCGACTTTCCGTTCTTAAGAATTTCGGCATTTAAATCTTTTGTGCTGGGTTCATCCCCGTAGGAGAGGTAACTTGCGATATTTGATGCTTTTGTAAATTCAAGTGAAGTCGCAAGGTAAGCAAATGAGTGATCTAGATATCTTTCGCGCCGTTCAAAGCGATATCGATTGCGCAGATCAGCTTTCTCACTCGATGCACTCACGTAAATCCCCAATATTTGGTAGCTCAAGAAGTATTGTTGCTGATTATGTCAGACCGTATGCGCGTAGATGAGTTTCTCTCCTCTCTTATTGCGATATGCCGACCGCTTGAACCTTTCAGTATGTCGCTGCTTGATGCGCACGGAGCAACGCTTGCCGAAGATATCTATGCCGGTGAACGCCTTGTTTTGAAATCTGGCTCACGTATTCGCTCCACTCAAATTGGATTAGCTGCCTCAATCGGTCGCGACAATCTCCCAACTCGCCCGCACCCTCGCGTAGTCGTGCTTTCGGCAGGACCGGATTTGGTCGAGCCAGGTAAAGAGCTAAAAGAAGGCGAAGAGTACGAAACTAATTCTTGGCTACTCACCACCGCAGTACGCGAAGTCGGTGCGGTTGCTTATCGCGTTCACACAATTCCGGATGATGAAGCGCAACTGCAGGCAGTCATCGAAGATCAATTGGTACGTGCCGATTTAATTATTATTAGCGGTGAACGCAAAGATGATTCTTTTGACTTAATCACGCGCACTTTGGCTGCGATGGGTGAGATAACAACTGTAGACATTGCCATCGAATCTAGCGGCCGACATAACTTTGGAGTTATAGGTCCGGATAAAACCCCGGTCGTAACTTTGCCAGGTGATCCGGTTGCTGCTTACATTTCTTTTGAACTATTTATCCGCCCGATGATTCGCACAATGCTTGGTGCGTCGACAATTCACCGCCCATCAGTAAAAGCCAAACTTGAAAAGGCGATTACCTCGACGAGTGATTATCGTTCTTACATCAGAGCAGTGCTATCAGAAGACGGTAAATCTGTTATGCCACTATTGGATCAAGGTTCAAGTGTGCAAGATGAGCAGACAACCCTTTCTGATGCCAACGCATTTATTGCCGTACCCGAAGGCGATGTAAAGATCACGGCAGGTTCAGATGTCACTGTGGTTGTACTCGAACGCCGATATATTTAAAACCGGATTAAATCAATGTCTGAAAATTGGCCCGTTTATCTAAACTCGGGCGAGTTAGTTCTGCGACCGCTTCGTTGGCGAGATCGTAAACGCTGGCTAAACGTTCGCAATGAAAATCGTGATTGGCTATCCGACTGGGAGGCCACGCTTCCTCAAGTGCCGGGAGAAGTCGACTCAAAGAGCCTGCCCACCTTCTTCGAAATGGTTAGTTGGCATCGCCGCGAAGGTCGACAGGGTCGTTCTTATGCGCTCGCCATCTGGCATATAAATAGCCAGGGTAAGAATTTGATCGGGCAGATAACAATGGGCGGTGTGATGTATGGGGCAATGCGTGGTGCACACATCGGATATTGGATTGACCGCGCATATGCCAATCGTGGATTTACAACGAAAGCAGTTCAGCTAGTTACAGATTTTGGCTTTAACACCCTCAAATTGCATCGGATAGAAATAAATATCCGTCCCGAAAACTTGCCGTCAATTCGCGTAGCTGAAAAAGCAGGCTATCTATTTGAGGGTGCACGACCTCGTTACTTACATATAGATGGAAGTTGGCGGGACCACGTCTGTTACGTCAAGGAAAATACTCAGGTTATTTAGCCCTCTAAATCCACAGAGTAAGCAGGGTGCTCCTCTAACCTTGGTCCATCATGGCTTCAGGAATCATCTATCTATTAATAATTGGCATGTGGGTGGCTTACTTCCTCCCACGCTGGGTCCACGATAGAAATGAATTCTCCGGAAAGAGCGTCGAAAGATATAAGAGCGCTCTCCGCATAGTCGCTAGCAATTCTCCTGGCGGAAGTTCCGGTACCGGAGTAATTCATACAGATTTAGATCGTGAAGCAAAAGTTGCACAACAACTTCTGCGCCGTCGAATTATCTTCACACTAATTACAGTTTCATTCGTTATGACGATAGTGGGTGCAATTATGCAAACTCTTGCAATTTCATTTATTGGAATCCCGGTAGTTGCCTTCGTGATGTACCTGGCGCACGTTCGCCATCAGGGCAACACCGAACGCATGCAAAAACGTCGCGTGACGCAATTACATCGCAGCACTGCTGGTGTTTCATCAACCAACTTGTCAGAAGTAGTTGCTCCAAAACAAAGTACTGAACATTGGATTCCACTTACTGAACGTGAATTAACTGGAGTAACAATTTTGCCGAAAGGCAGCGCAGCAGCTCGCGGAGAATGGCAACCAAATTCTGTACCGGTACCAACTTATGTAAATGCTCCGAAGGCGATTGTGCCAAAGCGAGTAATTGACTTAACTACGCCTGGACAATGGAGCGAAGAACAAGAAAGACTCGAACGCGAAGCGCTCGCCGCGGCCGCACCATCGCGCGATGAGATATTTGATCAACAACTAGCTGATGAAGCGGTCGCTCGACTTAAAGAAAATCGCGCCGCAAACGGATAAAGGCTAGATCCACGATGGCAGCCACATGCGGGCCTGCCATGACTCATAAGTGATCACATCGCCGGTAAATAACGGTAAGAAATAGATGAAGTTAGCAAATATTGCTAGTCCAATAAATCCGATAAAAACGTAGGTATTTCGACTATTTTTGAAGTGAATCAGTGCAACATAAGCACAATAAATAATTGCAAGTATTAAGAATGGTTCAAAAACAATTGCGTAGAACGAGAAAACGGTACGCTCTTGAAAGAAGAACCAGGGTAGGTATCCCGCAGTCATTCCTGCAACAATAATGTTTAGCGATGGTTCATAACGTTTTTGGGCCAATGACCTAATCCAAAAACCGAATACAACTGCAAGCGCGATTGCCCCGACCCACCATAAAAATGGCGTTCCGAGCGCTAAGACTTCTTGCGCGCAATTATCTGCACCGCAGCTCTTTGGTGATTGATAGTAAAAGGAAGTTGGGCGTCCCATCACTATCCAACTCCAGGGATTCGCTTGGTATGAGTGTTTTTCTACCAAGCTGGTATGAAAACCTAACATCTGTGAGTGGTAGTGAAAGAACGAGGTAATTACATTGGAAGAGTGATCACGCGCCCAGCCGCGGCTTGATGCAAACCAACCACTCCAAGATGAGAAGTAAAGGGCGACTGGAACAAGTGAGTATTGAGCAAATGTTTTTAAAGTTGGCTTTATAAGTTCGCGCCCAGTGTGCAGAGCAAATACGCGATAAATTGCAATTACGGCGAAGAGCGCCAAGAAATATAACCCACTCCATTTTGTTGCAACCGCCAACCCGAGAGCCAGACCTGTCCACCAATGCCAACGCATTACAAAGAAGTAAGTAGCTAACAAAACGAAGAAAGATAAATAAATATCGAGCAGAGCGGTTCGTGAATGAACTAGCGCTAAACCATCCATCGCAATTAGCGCGCTGGCACAAATTGTTAGGAAAGCGCTTCTAAACAATCTTTGTGCGATAAGCGCAATCAAAATAACCATTAGTGACCCAAGGAGAGCGCCCATAAAGCGCCAGCCAAACTCGTTATCGCCAAATATTTTGATACCGAGTGCGATTAACCATTTGCCGATTGGGGGATGGACCACAAATTCAGGATCCGTACCGGTGACTTCAACTCCGTACTTCAGATAGTCACGCGCACCGTCAACGTAATAGACCTCATCAAATATAAAACCTTTGGGAGTTCCCAAGTTGAACAGCCGCAGGACGAGTGCAAATAAGGCGATCGCTCCAACGCCAATGCGGGTTTTCACATGCGTAGCGTACTGAGAGGATGTACCTATGGCTTTAACGATGGCGGCGACCCCTCTGGGAAATCCTCTTGACGCTAGCCCGCGCCTAAAAGCTGCAATCGCAGATGCAGAAATTATCGCCGCTGAAGATTCGCGTCGCTTTCATCGCTTATGTGCAGATATTGGTGTCACATTTACCGGCAAGGTAATTTCCTTCTTCGATGGAAATGAAACCGAGCGCAGTGAAGAGATTTTGCAATATCTGCGATCCGGTAAAAATGTTTTAGTAGTTTCAGATGCAGGTATGCCAACTATTAGTGATCCCGGATTTCGCCTAGCCCGCGATGCCATGGCTGAAAATTTAGAAGTCAAAGTGATACCTGGACCGAGCGCACCAGTAATGGCAATTGCTCTCTCTGGCTTGGCAACCGATCGCTTTACCTTTGAAGGATTTACACCGCGCGCACTTGGCGCACGTCAAGCAACTTTCGAAGCGTTGCGATTTGAAGAGCGCACTATGGTCTTTTTTGAAGCACCGCACCGCCTGGTTGAATCTCTGCAAGATGCCAAAGCAATCTTCGGAAATGAACGACGTGGCGCAATCTGCCGTGAGATGACTAAGACTTTTGAAGAAACGATCCGCGGCTCACTTTATGAACTCCTGCAATGGGCGGAGAGCAAAGAAGTATTGGGTGAGATAACGCTAGTTATTGCAGGTGCCGAAGTGGGCACTGCAGAAAAATCTGCAGAAGATATGGTCGCCCGTGTGCGCGAATTTGAGGCCGCTGGAATGGACCGAAAGAGCGCAATTTCCACGGTGGCAGATGAATTCGACCTTCCTAAGCGAATCGTTTATGCGGCAGTAGTTGATGCGAATAAGATGCGCTCGTGAAGTCTTTTTATCTAACAACGCCGATTTACTATGTAAATGATGCGCCGCATATTGGCCATGCATACACAACTGTTGCTGGCGATGTTTTAACTCGTTGGCATCGCCAACGTGGTGAATCTGTTTGGTTCTTAACCGGAACCGATGAGCACGGACAGAAAGTAATGCGCACGGCAGAACAGAACAACGTTGCGCCACAAGCTTGGGTAGATAAGTTAGTTGCCGATGCTTGGAAACCTAATTGGGCCGCTTTAAATATCGCAAATGATGATTTCATCCGGACCACCGAAGTGCGCCATACCGAGCGAGTACAAAAGTTTCTGCAATCGCTAAAGGATGCCGGCCATATTTATGCTGGTAAATATGAAGGCCCATATTGCGTTGGCTGCGAAGAATTTAAATTACCGGGTGATCTAATTGATGCCGATGGAGAAAAACTCTGCCCGATCCACAGCAAACCAATTGAATTAGTGAATGAAAATAACTGGTTCTTTAGACTCTCCGCTTTTGTTGAACCTCTTCTCGAGCATTACCGCACAGATCCTGATGCTTGCCAACCAGAGAGTGCGCGAAACGAAGTTGTCTCTTTCTTAGAAGGTGGAGTTTCGGACCTTTCAATTTCTCGCTCCACTTTTGATTGGGGAATTCCGGTTCCTTGGGATACCGATCAAGTTGTTTATGTTTGGTTCGACGCTTTGCTTAACTACGCAACAGCGGTGGGCTTAACCGATGCGCCAGATAGTGAAGGCGGAAAGAAATTTGCGCAGACCTGGCCAGCAGATGTTCACCTGGTTGGAAAAGATATTTTGCGTTTCCACGCAGTTATCTGGCCGGCAATGTTGATGGCGGCCGGACTTGCTATTCCGAAGAAAGTCTTCGCGCACGGTTGGTTACTCGTCGGTGGCGAAAAGATGAGTAAGAGCAAGCTCACCGGTATAGCGCCATCAGATATAACCGATCACTTCGGTGTGGATGCTTTCCGTTACTACTTCCTACGGGCAATTCCTTTTGGCAGCGATGGCTCTTTCTCTTGGGAAGACATGTCGGCGAGATACACATCTGAATTAGCTAATGATTTTGGCAATTTAGCTTCCCGTTTAGCGGCAATGATTGAAAAATATTGTGATGGCAAAGTTCCTGCAGTTGCCACAGATTCCGGTTTATCTGAAGCACTCGCCGCAACGGTAGCTAAGGCAGATGCCGCGATGGTCAAACTTGATTTCCAAGGCGGTATCACCTCAGTTATGGATTTCTGTAAAAAAGTAAATGGTTACGTCACCGAAAAAGAGCCTTGGATATTGGCTAAAGATGAAGCAAATAGGGCTGAGCTAAATGAAGTTCTGTACAACACTGCAGAATCTTTACGTGCACTTGCTGTTCTGTTGCATCCAGTTATGCCAGCCACAACAGAAATCCTCTGGGAAAGTTTGGGAGCGAATAAATCAATTGGTTCACTCGCTGCTCAAACCATCGCTAACGTCGCCACTTGGGGTCAGCTGCCTGAAGGAACCATCGTGACTAAGACTCCAGTGCTATTTCCACGACTCGAGATTAAAGAGTAATTTTCTATGGCAGATCGCCACAATCGCGATATTGATCGCCCACTGGCACCAGCGCCAAAACCTTTACCGGTACCAACTGTTGATGCCCACGCACACTTAGAAATTGTTACTGACGCTGCGCCAGATTCTGATGCGGTAAGAAAAGTACTAGATGATGCCAAAGCAGCCGGCGTTGATCGCGTTGTGCAAGTTGGTTATTCAGCAGAACAATCTAAATGGTGCGTTGCAGCAGCTGAACATTTCAACGATCGAGTTTTAGCCGCAGTTGCGCTGCACCCCAATGAAGCGCCAATTGTTGCTGATATGGATGCGGATTTAAAGATAATCGAAGAACTTGCCACTCATCCACGAGTACGTGCAATTGGTGAAACTGGATTAGATTATTTCCGCACCCCTCCAGAACTTCGCAAACGTCAACAAGATTCCTTTAAGTGGCATATCGAACTCGCCAAGAAAACGAACAAGGCTCTCGTAATTCACGATCGCGATTCGCACGATGATGTTCTATCTATCTTGCTTGAAGTTGGCGCACCTGAGAAAACGGTATTTCACTGTTTCTCTGGGGATGTGGCGATGGCGAAGATCTGTATTGATCGTGGCTACATACTCTCATTCGCAGGAACGTTAACTTTTAAGAACGCACCCGAATTGCGTGAAGCGGTGAAATTAGTTCCTTATCAACAACTACTTGTTGAAACCGATTCACCATTTCTAGCCCCAATGCCCAATCGAGGAGCGCTTAACACCCCAGCACAGATTGCAAATATTGTGCGAGCAATGGCCGAAGAACGCAACGAAAGTGTCGGAACTTTAGCGCAAGCACTTTCTGATAACGCTGAGCGGATTTTTGGCTCTTTTGCGCCAGGGTCAACTCTATGACCTTGCTAGGTGCTGCAGAAATTCGCGCACTTGCCGAGAAGTTAGATTTAAAGCCTTCTAAATCGCTCGGTCAAAATTTTGTAATTGATGCCAATGTTTGCCGCAAGATTGTGCGCACCGCCGGAATTACTTCAACCGATATCGCTTTAGAAATTGGACCAGGACTTGGTTCACTTACCTTGGCGCTTATGGAAGAAGCGGCCAGCGTTGTGGCAGTCGAAATTGATTCTCGCTTAGCCAACCAGTTGCCAATTACTGCGGCAGCACATAGCGAACGTGCAAATAATTTAACTGTTATAAATCAAGATGCGCTGCAGTTACAGAGTTTGCCAGCTGACCCAACTGTATTAGTCGCAAATTTGCCCTACAACGTTTCAGTTCCTGTATTTCTTCACTTACTGGAAGTTCTTCCAACGCTGCGAAGTGGAGTTGTCATGGTGCAGGCCGAAGTTGCCGATCGTTTAGCAGCGAAACCAAATACTAAAGAATATGGAATTCCATCTGTAAAGGCTGCTTGGTGGGCTGAAGTTACTGGTGCTGGATCGGTATCTCGTTCAATCTTCTGGCCTGCCCCAAATGTTGATTCTAAGTTAGTGGCATTTAAACGACGTGAAACACCAGGCAGCGAAGAGTTGCGTAAAGAAGTCTTTGCAATAATCGATCTGGCATTTGCACAACGCCGCAAGATGTTACGCGCCGCACTGTCATCGCGTTACGGGGGATCTGGCGCTGCCGAAGCGCATTTAAGCGCCGCCGGAATTGACC
>B570J14230_10001077_pt1 | contig 11049 bp, 9 predicted proteins | sample LakMenepilimnion_3_FD_14230 | JGI IMG/M metagenome (IMG submission 14230) | reverse complement strand
CACCGCATGGGTCCAACCGGATTCATCCTTGGAAGGAGAAAAGGTGAAGTTAAGCAAGAAGTTCGCAATATTTAGTATCAGCACCGCGATGGTGGCTGGAGTTGCATTCGTTGCACCAGCACAAGCCGCAACAAAAGATTTAGCAATTGGCGTAACACTTGATATCGATAAGTTAGATCCACACACTGCGACAAGTTTTTCAACAGTTCGCATGCTAGGACTTACTTACGGTTCATTGGTTGAAGTTGGACCAAAACTTGATATTCGTTCAGGCCTAGCAGCATCATGGGGCTTTAATAAGGATTCAACTGAACTTCGCTTGAAGCTTCGCAAGAATGTAAAGTTCCACGACGGTTCAACTTTTGATGCTGAAGATGTTAAAGCATCAATTAACCGAGTTCTAGATACCAAGACAACTGCAGCAGCTCGTGCAAATATTGCCACGATCACTTCAGTTACAGGTTCAGGCCTCTCTGTTTTGATTAAGATGAGCGTTCCAAATGCGCCAATTTTGGCCGCACTTGATGGCGTAAATATGTCAATGCTTTCAAGCGATGACATTGCAGCTAATAAAATTGGTAAGACTGTAAATGGAACTGGTCCATTCAAGTTTGTTTCTTGGGAACCAGGTCAATCAGTCAAGCTAGAAAAGAATGCCAGCTACTGGAAAGCGCCAGTTAAGCTCGACAACGTTACATTCCGAATTATTCCAACAGAGGCATCAATCTTGGCCGCTTTAAATGCTGGAACAATTCAGTTCTCAGTTTTAACTAGCCCAACTGTTGCTCTTCAAGTTGGCAAGAATCTAAATCTCTATCGCACACCTGGCCTTGGTTACGTAACTCTGCAATTAAATGCTCGAGTTGCACCGCTGAATAAGCTAGATGTTCGCTTAGCGATTCAGTGCGCAATCAACCGTGCTGAAGTAGTTAAGACTGCAGCTTCTGGTGAAGCTAAGGTAGTTGGTCCGATCACAAGCCCTGCTTATGCATCAGATCCAAATGATCGCCCATGTCCAAACGTAGATCTCGCAAAAACTAAGAAGTATTTGGCTGATGCAGGTTACGCAGATGGATTAACAATTAAGGCAATCGTTTCACCTACTCAGTATGCAACTGCATCTGGCACAGCACAGAACCTCAAGGCCCAACTTGCAAAAGCTGGAATCAACCTAGAGCTCGACATCCTTGATAACGCAACTTACGTATCACGTTGGTTGGCCGGTGACTTTGCAGCAGCAGTTGCAAACAATGGTGGACGTATTGATCCAGACACCATGTACACCCGTTATTTCCCATCAACCGGAAATCTAAACAAGGTAGCTGGTTATTCATCAGCAACTATGGATGCTTTATTCCTAAAGGGTAAGGCAACTGGTCGTGCAGCTGAGCGCAAGGTTGTATACAAGCAGATCTCACAAGAACTCGAGAACAATGCAGTCTGGATTTGGTTGTTCGCACCTTATGAGTATCGTGCAGCAGCTAAGAATGTAACTGGCTTTATTCCGCTAGCTACAGGATCCTTGATTGAGCTTCGCGTAGTAGATCTAAAGTAAGAAAGTAAGTTAATTAGAGAAGGAGGCGGGTAGTAATTACCCGCCTCCTTATTCTTACAAGTTATTAATCAATTCATATAAGGAGTACTAATTGTCTTTCGGTGAGAGAACTTCCCGAATCCTTCTCTCGACTCCGGTTTTACGTATCGGAAGTATTTTTACAACGCTATTCGGTATTTCAATATTTGTTTTCTTAGTGCTACGTGTTATTCCTGGCGACTCTATTGTGGGTGCTTTCGGAATTGAAACCGGTGTATTAACGCCAGAACAAATAGCCCAACTAAAAATTTATTACGGCATCGATAAGTCTTTGCCTATGCAATACATCTCCTGGATGCAGAGTTTCCTCACCGGAAATATGGGTTACTCATACTCCACCGGTATTTCAATTGCTTCGCTGACGGCTAAGGCCTTGCCGGTAACCATCGAATTAGCCCTAATTGGCACTATTTTGGGCGTAGTTATGGGAATTGCGATCGGAACCTTTAGTGCACGCAAGCCAGGCAGCATTAGTGACTTTGCTGGTCAATTATTTGGCCTGATGGCTTTAGCTGTGCCAGGTTTCGTGCTGAGCACAACGATCGTCACAATTATGGCCAATAAGTTTCAATATTTCCCGAACGGCTATGAGTTTGTACGCCTCTGGGAAGACCCCTGGATGAATTTGCAACAGATGATGTTTCCGGGGCTAGTCCTGGGCATTGCGGTAGCTGCCCCGGTCATGCGCACAACTAGATCTGCGCTTTTGGAAACAGTCGATAAAGATTTTGTAAGAACTGCAATAGGCAAGGGCGTAAATCCTCGTAAAGTTCAGTTCCGTCACGTTTTGCGAAACTCATTAATCCCAATTGTAACAATGACCGGAATTCAGTTCGGCTACCTACTTGGTGGCGCAGTCATCGTCGAAAACATTTTCTCGTTACCCGGAATGGGCCGACAGGTTTTATATGCGATCACTCGACGCGAATATGCAACTGTGCAAAGTAGCGTCATGGTCTTTGCCATCTTATTCATTGCGATTAATGTGATTACCGATTTAATTTATCGCAAAGTTGATCCAAGGATCAAAAAATGAAACGCGATCCATTAAAGCCAAAAGGCGCGCTTTATTATTACTTACAAAGTACCAGCGGTGTTGTCGGCGCCGTCTTACTTCTTTTTATGGTCTTAGTTTCAATCTGCGCAGTTTTTGGTTGGATGCCGCATGACCCACTTGAACAAAATGTCGAGTTTGCGATGCAGGGTCCAAGTGCCAATTTCTGGTTTGGCACCGATGAATTTGGCCGAGATATATTCTCGCGTTCACTCGATGGAATGCGCAGATCTCTCACCGTTTCAGTTTCAGCGGTAACTATTGCGGCCACTATCGGGGTAATTCTGGGCATTTTGAGCGGTTATTTGGGCCGTTGGTTTGATCAGCTAATTGTGCGCTTGAGCGACGTAATCTTCGCTTTCCCAGCCATTCTTCTAGCACTAGCAATTGTTAGCACTCTTGGAAACTCTTGGTATCAAACCTCACTTGCAATCGCTGTTGTATACACCCCGATTTTTATCCGCGTTGCAAGAGGGCCAGTCTTGACCGTGAAAGAGATGGATTACGTAAAAGTCACTCGAATTTTAGGTTTCTCATCGCTGCGAATTCTACGTAAACATATTCTGCCTAATGTAACGGCACCAATTGTCGTTCAGATTGCGCTATCTCTTTCATGGGCAATCTTGACTGAATCAGGGCTAAGTTTCTTGGGTCTTGGTACTCAACCACCGAATGCATCACTTGGACTAATGGTTTCTGAAGCGCAATCTATTGCGGCCTTTGCTTGGTGGGCGCTTTTCTTCCCATCTGCATTTATCACTATCGTGGTAGTTGGGCTGAACTTAGTAGGCGATGGCTTACGTGATGCACTTGATCCAGCTCGGAGAAGTTCATGAGTAAACCACTTCTCTCAGTCAGCGGCCTCGGAATATCAACAGTGCAAGACCCACGCGCTTTAGTTAATAGTGTTTCTTTTGAAATCATGCCAGGTGAAGCTGTTGGCGTTGTGGGCGAAAGCGGTTCGGGCAAAACTCTCACTGCGCTTTCAATCCTTGGTTTACTCCCACGTGGTGTTGCAATTGCTGGCGGCTCCATTGAATTTAATGGTACTGATTTAACTAAAGCCGATCCAGAAACTATGCGTAATCTACGCGGTTCTGATATTTCAATGGTTTATCAAGATCCAATGACTGCACTTAATCCAGTGATGAAGCTGGGTCGGCAGTTGCTCGAAGTAATCGAATCGCATGAAAAATTAGACGATAACTCAGTTGCTCGAGTCGAGGCGGCTCTGCGTGAAGTGGGTATTCCACAAGTAGAACGAGCTATGGAGAGCTATCCGCACGAGTTTTCAGGGGGTATGCGCCAGCGCGTAATGATCGCTATGGCTTTGTTGCTTTCGCCTAAGTTATTGATTGCAGATGAACCAACAACAGCACTTGATGTAACCATTCAACAACAAATCTTGGCGCTAGTTTCGGAACAACGACGCAAACGTGACATGTCGATGCTTTGGATTACCCACGATTTAGGTGTTGTTGCTAACTTGGTAGATCGCTTGATTGTTATGTATGCCGGCAATATCGTCGAAGCCGGAACAGTTCAAGAGATCTTTACTAATCCGCAGCATCCATACACACATGGTTTGTTATCTTCACTGCCATCACGCACGGACAAGTCTCGCAAGCGGTTAACATCAATTCCAGGAGTTCCGCAGAAACCTTGGTTAGTTGGTAACACCTGTGCATTTGCGCCTCGCTGTTTTAAGGCAACTACAGAATGCACGGCATCTGCGCCTAAGTTAGTGGGCACCTTGGAAAAATCTGTTGCTTGTTTTCATCCGATGGGAGATAAGTAATGTCTCTAGATATTATCAACGTTGAAAAGCGCTACCTAAACCGAGCCTCTGGCACAACTATCAATGCCCTAAATGGGGTTTCAATTAAAGTTGAAGTTGGCCAAACCCTGGGCATAGTTGGCGAAAGTGGTTGCGGTAAATCAACCCTGGCTCGCGCAGTGGTTGGCCTAGAAGTTCCGTCAGCTGGTTCAATTACTTGGGACGGCGCTGTAATTGATAATAAAGCTAAAGATCGTTTGAAATCCCATCACTCAAAAGTGCAATTGGTATTCCAGGATCCCTATTCTTCTCTTAATCCTCGTCAGCAAATCGAGAATTCAATTGCTGAGGCGATCGAAGTTCATGGCTTAGTTGCACGAGATAGAGTCGCAGATCGAGTTACCGAGCTTTTGGTAATGGTCGGCCTTGATCCTGATCTACGAAATCGTTATCCGCATCAACTTTCAGGCGGGCAGCGTCAACGTGTTTGTATTGCTCGAGCCCTCTCGGCTGAGCCTAAATTGCTGGTTTTAGACGAACCAGTCTCAGCTCTTGATGTGTCTGTGCGCGCTGAAGTAATGAATCTACTGATTGACCTGCGCAAGAACTTAGGTCTGACCTACATTTTCATTAGCCACGATTTAGCAATGATTAGATACATCAGCGATGTAATCGCCGTTATGTACCTAGGCAAGATCGTCGAATTTGGAACCTGGGAAGAAATCATTGAAAACCCGGTTCATCCATATACCAAAGCGCTGATTGCAGCGATGCCTGATCACAGCATTATCGGTGATCCAACAATGTTGGCCCGTACTCTTGATGGCGAAGTACCAGACCCGGTAAATCTGCCGAGCGGTTGTTCTTTCCATTCTCGTTGCGTTCTAGCAGTGCCAAGTTGTTCAACAGTTGCACCAACTCTTCGCGATATATCCAATGGTCACCTAGTCGCTTGCTCGGAGGTTTGATATGAAAGTTATCGGAATGATTTCAGGTACTTCTTATGATGGTATTGACGTCGCGTGCTGCGAATTCGTGCAGAGCGGTGACTTAGTTGAAGTTCGAGTTATTGGGTTTGAATCAGTTAAATACACCGATTCATTACACGAGATGATCGCTGATTCAATGCCACCTCGTAAGGTAGATATGGAACGAGTTTGTTTACTCGATACCAAAATTGGCCAAGCTTTCAGTGCGGCAGCTCAAAGTGCGATGAAGAAGTTTAAGTTTGAGCCAGATTTGATTGTTAGCCATGGTCAAACTTTGTTTCACTGGATTGATACCGACCACAAAGCCAAAGGCACACTGCAGTTAGGTGAACCAACGTGGATCGCTGAAGAAACTGGCGTGCAAGTTCTATCGAATATTCGCTCGCGCGATGTGGCAGCTGGTGGGCACGGTGCCCCGCTTGTCAGCATTGTTGATCAGTTATTGCTAGGCCACTCTGCGCAACCAGAAGGAGCGCTTAATCTAGGTGGAATTTCAAACATCACAGTGGCTGGCAACAACCTGACTCCACTGGCATATGACATTGGCACGGCTAATTGCTTATTAGATGCGGCTATTTACGCTCACTCTGAGGGCAAATACTCCTACGACGCCGATGGCAAGATAGCGGCAAGCGGAACCGTCGATAAAGCTTTGCTAGCTAAGTTTTTAGAAGAGCCTTACTACAAACTTCCAGCACCAAAATCAACTGGTAAAGAGTTATTCCATCTCGAGTACTTAATTGACTATGTTGGTCCGGTCTCTACCTGGAACATTGCAGATCTAATGGCGACCTTGCTTGAGTTAACCGTTGAAACTGTTGCGATTGAAGTTGAAAAATTTAAATTAGCTAAGTTGTATGTTGCAGGTGGTGGCTCTGCAAATCCAGTAATGATGGCGCGACTGCAAGAGCGCTTAACCAATTGCCAAGTGCTATCAATGCAAGTTCTTGGAATTGATCCGCGCGCTAAAGAAGGCCTGATGTTTGCCTTGATTGGATATCTAGCTCTTAACGGACAACCAGGTCAGATCCCTAGTTGCACCGGAGCAAATGGCGAGCGCATTCTTGGCTCGTTGACACCAGGTAAAGGCGCATTTGTTCTGCCACAACGACCAAACATTAAGCCAACTAAGTTGCGAGTTATTGAGTAATTGCTTTGCGCAACATTTCGATCTGCGGAATCTGCCAACGTTCGTCAGTTTTTTCGCGGCCAGTTTCTACAAATCCTGATTTACGGTATAGCCCAATAGCGATTGGGTTCGCTTTAAATACCCAGAGCGTTACATTTAATTGGCCAATTTTGCCGAGTTCAATAATCACTTCGTTTAACAACGCACTGCCAACACCTTTACCGGCGCTATCTGGTGATACATATAGCGAGTACAGATGGCCTTTCGTCGAATCTTCAGGATCATTGCCAAAACTTGCAAAACCTAACCCAGTTTCATCTTCTGTTGCGATCAAAGTAAATCGACCTGGTTTTGGGTTCACGGCGCTTGTCAGTAGTTTGGTGGCAGCTTCAATATCCATAGCATCGCGAACACTTTGGCTGATTAAGTCTCGGTATGAAATGTTCCAGCAAGCCCGAAATATCGTGACAAGCGAGCCTAAATCGTGGCTATCTACGGGGCGAATGTTCACAATCAAGAGTCTAGTCGGGGCCAGTGCGTGAGCGAGATAAATAGCGCATGAGAGAGGTAACAGATACTCGAGTCAGCACTTACCCTCGAGATTTACGAGAACGCTTTGTTACAGCGCTTAGGGGAGTCTCGGAATATCAAGTAATTAAGTTTGAGATTTGCGATGAATTAGGTAATTGGCATGTTGGCGAAACTGTCGAAACGCCGAAGATTACTGGCGATAGCCATGAGCTAATCATGAAAGAGCTCGAGCAAGATGCCCAGGCTTTAATTATGGGTAAAGACTTTGAAAACGCCATCGTTGAGATTAGAAATTCCCAGCTAACTGGTAGCAGCAAAGCGGCGATTGATATTGCCTTGAACGGCGCCCTCGGTACTGGAGCTCGAAGTGATTTTTCGATAGCTACCGATGTAACTATTCCAGTCACCACAATTGATAAATTGCCACCACTAATCTCTGATCGGGTAGCTGCGGGCTTTACACACTTTAAAATTAAAGCGAATCTAGAACCGGTCGCCGAGTTTATTGAGAAGTTACAGCTCATTTCCTCATCGCTGCCTTTGGGCTCTAACCTTCGGATAGATGCAAATCAAGCTTGGACTGTCGAGCACACTCACGAAGTTCTTGACGCGATACCTAGTAATGGATTGGTAATTGACTATCTAGAGCAACCAACACCTGCACGAGACTTTAAGGCGCTAGCAAAAATTAAAGCCAAGTCATCGATACCAATCATGGCTGATGAATCATGCTTTACTCCTGCCGATCTAACTGAATTAATTGCTTTAGACGCAATAGATCTAGTGAATCTAAAGTTACTAAAGACCGGCGGTCTAACTACCGCCAGAGAGATGGCTGAAACTGCCAAAGCTGCCGGAATCGGCGTGTATGTCGGAAGCATGATGGAAGGCGATCAAAGCATTAGGGCTGCGGCAACGTTAGCTGCTGAGATTGCGCCAGATTTGGTTCACGACCTAGATGCCTCTTGGTGGGCTAAAGAGAGCCATTTACGCTATGAAAGTGGCAGGCTCTACCTATGAATAGCGCTGACACATTGGCCAAAGTACCTGGCTATCTATTTGCAACTTCCAAATCAGGTATTGGCTCCTATTCAACAAATGGAGCACGCCAGCGCTACGGTGCAAGTGAGCAACCTGTAACCATTGATACAAAATTTGATTTAGCATCTTTAACTAAAATTGTTGGAACCACGGCTGCCTTACTTCATCTAATTGAGTTAGGCGAATTACAGGTAAACGATGTAGCAAGTAAGTATTTAGCATCATGGCGAGGCACAGATAAGGCAGAAATTACGATTGCTGAACTTCTCTCACATCAAAGTGGTTTAGCCGAATGGCGACCGCTTTACTTTACTGATGACTTGCAAGCAAATGTAGCTGAGCAGATCTCTAGAATTGCCTTGAGTTACCCAAGAAATTCCGGAAGACGTTATTCAGATCTAGGCTTCATCTCACTTGGCGAAATTGTTAAAGCTATTACTCAAAAAGATTTAGCAACTGCTTTTGCTGAATTAGTTTTTAAGCCCCTTGGTTTGCAGAACACTTCGTTTGGGCCAATTGTCGGGGAAGTGGCAGCAACTTCAAAAGGTGATTGGTACGAGAAAAGAATGGTGTCTACCAATACTCCTTATGAAGTTGATTTAGATGTTGCAGCATTTCCAAATTGGCGCGAAGAATATCTAGTTGGTCAGACTAACGATGGAAATTCTTACCATCGCCTTGGTGGCGTAGCTGGTCATGCGGGTCTCTTTTCGACCGCCGAAGACCTACTTATTTTTGCCGAAGCAGTAATTGCTAATAAATGGCATGCACATAACTTTTTAGCAATCACTGGTGACCCTATGCAGGGGCTGGGCTTTAGAAACTGGCGAGTTGCAAGCAACAGGGGTGAAGAAATTTTCTGGGGTCACACTGGATTTACCGGTATTGCTCTGGGTGTTTCACCTGCTCACCAAAGTGCTGCTTTGCTCTTGACCAACCGCCTACATGCTGAGGGTGAGCCAGCTGCAACCGAAGAGCTCTGGCAGCCCTTTTTACAGGACTTTTGTGCTCAAATCGTTATCTAATTACCCCTAAATCACCCTTAACTTGGCGAAGAGTTTCACCTAGCATTGCGGTCTCCTGAAGGTTTTTTTCATGTCTATCGCGAAGGTGGTGAGTTTGATGGTTAAAAAAGTCGTTATGGCTGAGCCAACGAGCGCTGCTTCTTCAGACCTCTTGGGCCATATTCGTAATTCATTATCAGCATTTCACGCAACCGAGCTTGCGATTGCAAATTGTATTTTGCAAGATCCAGTTCAAGTCTCACGAATGAATATTTCTAAACTAGCCGAACATAGCGATACTTCAGTTGCATCAGTTGTCCGCTTTAGTAAAACAGTTGGATATAAAGGTTTTCCAGAATTTCGTATGGCCCTTGTTGGCGAAGTAAGCCGCATGGGGCAAATCGGTATTGATACCTCAGAACTTGATAGCGGAATTACTGTTGAAGATTCGCCAGCTGAAATAATTAGAAAAATTGCAGCAGCCGATGCGCTAGCTATTCAGGCAACTGCGCAAAGACTAGATGTCGCGAGCTTTTCAGCTGCCGTTGATGCTTGGGAGAAAGCAAAGACAATTGGGCTATTTGGTGTGGCATCCGGTGGATTCGTGGCCATGGATTTACAACTTAAATTAAATCGCCAAGGTAAGAACGCAATTGCTTGGCGCGATAGTCATAATGCATTGACTTCGCTTTCACTTCTTGGTCCAGGTGATTCACTTGTTGCCATCAGCCATAGCGGTACAACCGTTGACACGGTTGATGTAATGCAAGAGTTTAAAAATCGCGGAGTAACCGTTATTTTGATTACTAATGCACTTCGCAGTCCAGCAACAGCAGTTGCTGACATAGTTTTATTCACATCAGCTCGGGAAACCACATTCCGCAGCGGCGCAACTGCAAGTCGTATTGCGCAATTAACTGTGGTTGATTGTCTTTGTGTTGCTTTAGCACAAAGAAACTGGAGCGGCACACGTGCTGCTTTGGATCAATCTAGAGCGGCCGTGGGAAGCCGCTCCGGAAGAAAAATGGTCGAAGGTAATTCACGGAGATCAGACCAAAAACCAACCCGCTCTAGAGGAGGAAAATAAGTGAAACTCACTTCACGCCGCACCCGCGGCTTGGTAGCAGCTGCTTTCGCTGTTGGATCAATCGTTGTTCCAGCAGTTGCCGCTCTACCTGCAAATGCAGCAACAGAATTAACATTCTGGAGCTGGCGTCCAGAAGATAAGGCTTTCTACGAAAAGCAGATTGCTGTCTTCGAAGCAACAAACTCAAGCATCAAAGTTAAGTTCACTCCATATGTGGCAACTGAGTACAACGCGATTTTGGCGACTGCGCTAACTGCAGGTAAAGGTCCAGATATTGTTCAGTTACGTCCATACGGTGGAATGTCAGCACTTTCAGATGCAGGCAACTTCTTGCCGCTAACTACCAAAGATGTGCCAGCGCTTGCAAAGCTAGCGCCAGGAATTTTGGCAGCAGCGCAGGGCTACACAGATAAGCGTCAATTCGGTGTTCCATATGCAGCATCAGTAATGGGTGTTTGGTACAACCCAGAGCTATTTGCTAAGGCTGGAATTCGTCAGACACCTACAACTTTTGATTCATTTATCAACACTTTGAATCGTCTAAAGGCTGCTGGAATTCAACCTCTTGCTAACGCAAGCGGTAACCCAGGAAACGGTCCAGGTCTCGAGCAAATGCACGCGACTATCTCACCTACTTTCTACGGTGGAAATACTTTCTACAACGATCTAGTTGCCGGAAAGACAACTTTCACTAACAAGGCTTACGTTGATGGACTTGAAGCTGTAAAGACACTTTCAAAGTACTTCCCAGCTGGCCATGAAGGTATTGACTACAACACCGCTCGTTCACTCTTCGCAACCGGTAAGGCTGCGATTTATATCGGCGGTAACTACGAACTCACC
>B570J14230_10001076_pt1 | contig 11063 bp, 10 predicted proteins | sample LakMenepilimnion_3_FD_14230 | JGI IMG/M metagenome (IMG submission 14230) | reverse complement strand
TAGCAAGTAGTCATAAAGGAAGTTTAATCCTTGATCCCTTTGCTGGAACTTTTACAACTGCTGCTGTAGCTAAACGTTTAGGTAGGAAATCTATCAGTATTGAACTGCAAGAAGAATATCTAAAAATTGGCTTGAGAAGAGTTTTAGAAATGGAAGAATATCAAGGAGAAAAACTATTGCCACCACAGAAAAACCATAATATCAAAAATAAAAATGGAAAAAAAGTAGATTTAGATTTTATCCAAGGGAGTATCTTTGATGAAAATACTACAGCATGATTTTACGCAAACAATAATTAATATTCTTAATAAATACTTTCCTGGATATGGAGATATTATTTTAAGGAGTAGTCAATTATTACAGTATATTAATATTAAAACTAAAGCTGCAAATCGTGGTTCAAAATCAAGATCCAGCTTTGCTAATCATTATGCTATATATGTTTTGATTGAAGATTATTTACAAAAGGAATTTCATCTTAAGAATGGCTATGAAGATTATGAAGGCGCACAATATATAAATTTATTAATGCGACAAAGAGAGTTACCTTTTGGAAATAAACTTCAAAATCATGCTCTGAATCATCGTTTAAATGAAGAATTTAAAAAATATTTTCACACCTCAGATTATTTACCAATAATAAGAGATTCAACAACAAATAGATATTGGATTAATGAAAATCTTTTAAAAATTGAAATTGGTGAGCAAGTAATTAATATTTCTGAATCCATCAAAGATATTATTGATGCTTATATTCAAGCAAGAATGAATTCATTCAATGAATTTGTGATTTATTGTCAAAAAATGATAGAAATTCAAAATCATTCATCTGAAGCAGCAATTGAATTCATGAGAAGTTTATTAAAACCAAATATAGATGCTAGAGTATTTGAGATTGTTAGTTATGCGATTTTAAAACATTATTATGCAGAACAAAAAATATATTGGGGTTGGTCGCAACATGAATTAAATATTGATCATTTAATTTTGTATAAAACTGGACGCACAAATGCAAATGATGGTGGGATAGATTTTGTCATGAAGCCTCTGGGAAGGTTTTTTCAAGTTACAGAAACCTTAGATACGGGAAAATATTTTTTAGATATTGATAAGGTACAAAAATATCCAGTTACTTTTGTAATCAAAACCGAGGAAGAAGTCGAATATTTACTCAATAAGATTGAGGAACAAGCAAAGACAAGATATCAAATCAAAGCTATTATTAAAAAGTATATGGAATGTATAGAGGAAGTGATAAATATTCCAGAACTAATACTTCGTTTTAATAAAGTTTTAGAATTTCAAAGGGGTATTCAAGTAATTGAAGAAATAGTTTTACAAAGTCGAGTTGAGTTTAATATGGAAGAAGAAGCTGTTGGGGATGAAGTATGATGATGCCAAATATACGGTTCACACTTCTTAACCTATCCACATCCTTGCTGCGAAATCATCTTAACCTGATAATGAGAGTAGATGCAATCATTTGTAAATTGATAAAGGTAGGTTAAAATTCATGGCGTATTCTTGGTTTAAAGCATTTCATATTGTCGGCTTTGTGGTTTGGTTTGCGGGGTTATTTTACCTAGTGCGGTTGTTTATCTATCATGTTGAAGCTAACCTTGAACCAGAACCAGCAAGAACGATACTGAAGAACCAGTATCAAATCATGGAAAAGCGTCTTTACGACATTATTACTACTCCGGGACTGTTTGTGACAGTAGCAATGGCTATTGGTATTTTATCTACCAACATGGAACTGTTAAAAGAACCCTGGCTACATTACAAGTTAGGATTTGTAGCGGTCTTAATTGGCTATCATGTTTACTGCGCTAAATTAATGAAGCAGTTAGCAGCGAATGAATGTAAATGGACTGGTCAAAGTTTACGCGCCTTAAACGAAGCACCGACGCTTTTATTAGTCGTAATTGTGATGTTGGCGACATTTAAGAATAACTTACCAACGGATATTACAGCTTGGTTAATTTTTGGCTTAGTGATTTTCATGGCTGTGAGTATTCAACTCTACGCCAAAATCCGCAGACGCAATCAGGAAAAACTGACAGGACAATTAAAAGAGGAGTCAGGAGTAAAAGCTTTTTAACTAAGTAGGTGGACGTGAAATAACCAAAATGTGTAACGATATGTAAATTCACCTCGATGGGTTATTGTCGTTGAGTTTTAGCCATTTCAAAAAACGAAATATATTTTGATTTTCCTCCGCCCACCTACTTATCGGTAGGGGTTTAGCACTGCTCATAGGTGTCAACTTAAGTTAGAAATGGCTTATCTGTTTGTTTTCACACCCGCCCAGAAATGAATTTCCGGGCTAATAGCTAAAGTTTACTAAAGTAAACTGAAGGTTTAGACAATTATTAGTCATCTTTAGATGACTTTCGCTATTAGACTGGGAATTAATTCCCAGACGGGCTATGGGTTTTACGTTAAGTTGACACCATTAAGCACTGCTAAAACCCTACATAGGGTTTGCTGATAGGGAAGCATGGTGTAGTCTATAGAAATTGTCTGTGAGGACAGAGAAATCTTAACTGGGAACAGTTTCAGCCATCTGGATATCCTCAATTTTCCAAATCCGACAAAGACAAATGCACCTATGTTGAGACACCATAAGCCAAAACTTTGCAAGACAGAGAGTATGGTGTCAGCTACACTCCTGTATTTTGTTAAACTGTCACTGGTTGACGAACTTCTACTGCTTCTCCTGTTAAACTAAAAGCACGAACTTCGGTAATTTTAACTTTGACGATTTGCCCTTTGAGGCGATTAATATCACCAGTAAAGAATGTGAGACGATTTCCCCCAGTTCTTCCCATAACCTGGTTTGTGTCTTTGGTATTTTGAGCTTCTACTAATACTTCTTCAATCCGACCAAAGTAACGTTGCGATCGCTCTGCTGCTTTGATATTAACTAAATGGTTCAATCTTTGCAAGCGATCGCTTTTAACTTCCTCACTCAGTTGATTATCCCACAAAGCCGCAGGTGTACCAGGACGAGGTGAATAAGCCGCAGTATTCACTAAATCAAACCCGATATCTGCCACCAATTGCAAAGTATTTTCAAACTGTGTTTCTGTCTCACCAGGAAAACCCACAATCGCATCAGCACTAATTGACGCATCCGGCATATACTCTCTAATAGTATCAATAATCCGGCGATATTTTTCCTGAGTATAGCCCCGTGACATAGCTTTTAAAAGCTCATTATCCCCCGACTGAAAAGGAATGTGAAAATGTTCGCAGACTTTGGGCAAATCTGCACAGGCTTTAATTAATCTTTCCGTAAAATAACGGGGGTGGCTAGTAGCAAATCTTATGCGTTCAATACCCGGTACATCATGGACATAATAAAGTAAATCTGTCAATGTGTGCAGGTGACGACCTTCGGCGGTAGAACCAGGTAAATCCCGTCCGTAAGCATCAATATTTTGACCCAGGAGAGTAATTTCTTTATATCCTTGTTTTGCTAACTGTTCAATTTCCGCCCGAACCGCTTCTGGTGTCCGAGACTGTTCCACACCGCGCACATTAGGAACAACGCAATAAGTACAACGTTCGTTACAACCATAAATAATATTTACCCAAGCAGTTACCTGACTATCCCGACGCGGCTGGGTGATATCTTCAAAAATATGAACTTCTTCCGTAGCGACAACTTGATTACCAGCAAAAACCGACTCTAGCAAATCTTTAAGACGGTTAGCGTGTTGGGGTCCCATCACCAAATCCAATTCTGGCACACGACGCAGCAAAGCTTCACCTTCTTGTTGGGCAACACAACCAGCAACAATCAAAGTTAAATCAGGTTGTTCCTGCTTGCGTTTGGCTTGTCTACCTAAATAAGAATATACTTTTTGTTCCGCATTATCACGAATGGTGCAGGTATTGTAAAGAATTACATCTGCTTGGTTTGGGTCATCTGACCACTCAAAGCCCATGTCTTCTAAAATACCAGCCATGCGTTCAGAGTCTGCCTTATTCATTTGGCAACCGAAGGTGATAATGTGGTAATGGCGGTTAGTGGTCATTGGAAATTACGCTTAGTTAGTAATGTATATCAAGTCTGTTTTCTATTCCATATAGGAATCTTATCTTAATTTGGGTGACATTTTCAGGAGTGTGCGGTTGTTAATCCACTTAGACATCTTCAGAAATTAAATATGCGTTTTCCAGAACTCTTGTAGAGACGTTCCATGGAACGTCTCTACATTCTTTTTCATCAGATGCCTAATGTATGCGGTTTGTAGTGGATAATGGAAATCTGTCGCTCAATATTTGGGGGAAAGACATCGCTAAAAGTGCTGGGTATTTAGTATAGTATATCTTCTAATTGCGATCGCGCTCTAATTGATCAATGACTCTTTGTAAATACCAATCATCTGACATTCCCGGATAATGATATTCTTGTTGTTGAATCAAGCCTTTGGCGATTTCCCATTGTCCCCCCACTAACCGCAACAGTCGCTGACGTAAAACTTCATATTTTTGATTATTAATTACGGGTTGGGACATTTGGATTTTTTGTAACCTATTTAATACCTGTTGATAATTTTCCCAGTCTTCTTGTTCACAATAAATACTCGCTGCTTTTTGATAATCGGCTACAGCAGTTTGTATTTCTTCTAACAATGTATAGGCAAGACCACGATTATAGTAAGCTGGAGCGTAATCATGATTTATGTGCAGTGCTTGACTATAATCTTGAATTGCATTCAAACAATTACCCATTTCTCGATAAATATTACCTCTAGCAACATAAACTAAAGGATCTTCAGGCTGCATTTTTAAGGCTTGGTTTAAATCCGATAATGCACCCTGATAATCACCAATTTGGCAACGGGCTTTTCCTCGGTTACGATAAACAATGGCATCTTGAAAATCCAGTTTTAGTGCTTGATTAAAGTCAGTAATTGCTTCTCGATAATTACCAAGTTTACACTGAACTACGCCGCGACAGCAATAGGCTTGAGCATCTTTAGGATCAACTTTTAATACCCAGTTTAAATCAGCAATAGCTTCTCTAGTTTCTCCCTGTTCTGCCTTTGTTAATAATTGCTGAAAATATTGATTGGTAGAGGTAATAGATACAGTTACAGACTTATTTATTTGTTGTTCTGGCTTTTGAGGTGGTTGTAATTGTTTAATTTTTTGCAAACAACTTTGACATTTTTCCTTATCTTTTTGTTCTAGATATAATTTAGCTGCTTTCTTGAAATTAGCGATCGCATCTTGAATATGTCCCTGTTTACGTCGGACAATCCCCCGTAAATCATAAGCAGCAGCATCATCAGAATCCAGCCAAATTGCCCTTTCTACATCCTCCAAAGCACCAGGAAGATTTTTTAATGCCAATCTAGCTAAAGCCCGAAAATAACAGGCTTCCCGACTATATTTATCCAGTTTTATAGCTTCAGTATAATCATAAACAGCTTGCATAATTGCCCCTGAATCATAATATGCTAGACCCCGTTGAATATATGCTTTACTAAACCCAGGATTTTGTTGGATAGCAGCGGTAAATTCTCCTATCGCACCAGTATAATCTTGTTGTTTAGCTTTTTCTAATCCCTGTTTATAAAATTCGTCATTCATCCTGCTAATCCTTTAATCCTGGATATCCTGATTCTAACAGGTTTGGATTTCATCGCTTGTAGGGTGCGTCGGACCATTTGCTGTATTTATCTTATTTATCTTATTTATCTTATTTATCTTATTTATCTTATTTATCTTATTTATCTTATTTATCTTATTTATCTTATTTATCTTATTTATCTTATTTATATAGCGGTTATCGGTTGGAGGCAATACAATTTAGGGCGCAGACCCTGCGCCCCTACAGGTTTTGTGATTAAAAGTCAGACATTATACTAGGATAATTGATCACAAATACATCCCTACTTCCCAATCCGGGAACTTGGGGTTTTATCGGCGTAGTAAAATGGAAAAATTGATCTTCATTCACCAAAATTATTTCTCCAGGTTGCAAAACTTTGTTAAAAACTGGCTTTTCTTTTTTAGCAGAATATAAATGGGTTTCTCCACCTTGAATATTATCTCTTCCTGCGGAAAAAATGCCAATAAAATCACTACCATCTTTGTGAACACCTTCAGGTGCAGGATTTCCTAAATTAGTTGGTGAACAGGTAGTTCTAATTTGATGAACATCAACTGCTGCCGGCGAATACAGTTTACAAGAATCACAAAATGCAAAAACCAGTTTCTTAAAAATATCCAATTCTATCAGGGCATCATCTAATTCAGCAAACTCCCTTTTTACTCCTCCCAATAAAGGATTATATTCTTTAGTTTGTAATAGATATCCATGAGGCAATTTAACCAATTTATCTCCAGAAACTTTAAATCTGGATAACCTGCGGGAACGGTATTCACCTTTAACGTAGGGGTCAATTGGTAAATTCTCAAAAAATGGTCGAAAACCTGCCGTATTAATCGAGTTTACTTTTCTCAGAGTGAACAGAAAAGCATATTCTAATTCTGTATAGAGTGAGACTTTTTGCATAGGATATTTTTCCTTGCATTGGTAAATACTACCATATTTATCTAAATGGTAAGCTGTAATATCTATAGCAATCCTAAATGAAATGTGAACATCTCTTATTTCCCCACCTCTGTGTCCTCTGTGTCCTCTGTGGTTCGTTAAAAAAACTAGTTCATAACTCAAATAGGATTACTACATTATATTTAATTTCTCTAAAAATATTGTAAATTTGACTACAAAAGTTACTCATTTATGATGCAAATTAGACTTTTTCGATAAGAATTTAGGTAAAGTGATAATATCCCCGACTTCTGACATCAATTTATGGTTTGCGGACACAATAAACAAAAGAAGTCGGGGATCTGTTCATGGTATTTTCATTGAGTTACTATAAATCAATGCTCTACCTATTTATGACTAATGATTGATTGGCTCTATAACTACCCCACACTCTATCCTGGCATTTTACTCAAACGCTACAAGCGGTTTTTTGCTGACGTTCAACTAGATTCTGGAGAGGTAGTAACAGCACATTGTCCAAATACGGGTCCAATGACGGGAGTTTCTACCATTGGTAGTGCTGTACAAATTTCTAAAAGCGATAATCCTCACCGCAAGTTAGCTTATACATTAGAGTTGATTCAAGTTAATGATAATCAAACAGCTTGGGTGGGTGTAAATACGGCTTTACCGAATCGGGTGATTAAATTAGCTTTAGAAAAACGTTTATTTCCAGAGTTGGGTGAATATGAACAGGTGAAAGGTGAAGTTGTTTATGGAAAAGATCGCAAAAGTCGGATAGATTTTTATTTGACCGGTAGTGCTGAACAACGCCCAATTTATTTAGAAGTGAAAAATACAACCTGGTGTCAGGGAACTTTAGCCTTATTTCCCGATACAGAAACCACCAGAGGACAAAAGCATTTACGGGAATTAATGGAAGTTTTACCCGCCAGTCGGTCGGTAATGCTGTATTTTATTAATCGAGGTGATTGTGTAGAGTTTGCACCTGGAGATACAACAGATCCCGTATATGGTCAGTTGTTACGGGAAGCGATTAAACTGGGTTTGGAAGTTCTCCCATGTCGCTTTGATATATCTCCTGACGGTATTCGTTATTTGGGTTTAGCAAAACTGAAAATTTAACAGAAACGTTGATGAGATAATATTAATGTCACTAAAATATTCTCAAAGGATAAGTAGGTGAACGTGAAATAACCAAAATGTGTAACGATATGTAAATTCACCTCGATGGGTTATTGTCGTTGAGTTTTAGCCATTTCAAAAAACGAAATATATTTTGATTTTCCTCCGCCCACCTACTTATCAAATTGAACAGATTATCGAGATTCTCCAAAGGGAAGAATTGCTATGAATGACATGATGCAATATAAGGATTATTTTGGCTCTATTCACTATAGCGATGCAGATAAAATCCTCTATGGACAGGTGGAATATCTTCGCAGTTTAATTAGTTTTGAGGGGGAAGATGTAACTAGTCTGAGGGCTAGTTTTGAGGAAGCAATTGATGATTATTTGGCTCTATGTGAAGAAAGAGGGATTGAACCAGAGAAGCCGTTTAAGGGGAGTTTTAATGTGCGTGTGGGTAGCCAACTTCATCGCCAAGCGGTGTTATTTGCTCAACAGCGGGGGGTGAATCTCAATAAGCTGGTAACGGATGCACTGGAACGTTATCTGAAGGGGGAATCGCTGGAAAATGCTTGAAAAATGCCAAATGGTATCAGGAATATCAGCTAATATACTCAACACAGGCTTATACATTTGATCTGTGGGTAAGGGTTTAGCAGTGCTAAACCCCTACAAATCGAGGTTTTTCGTAATTTCGTAAAAGTCCATGTCCCAACCGTGTTTAGTATAGTCACTGATATTCCCGTAAAATATGCTATTGGTTAAAGTTGATGGGAAGCGAGAAAAGCATCAACTTCTGCCGCAGTTGGTTGGGAAGCGATCGCACCTGGTTTAATAGTAGTTAATGCTCCCACAGCACTGGCATAGGTGACAATCCTTTTGGCTGTATCTGCATCTTTGAGGCTGTGAATCCCCACCTGTTGCAATTGATGGATAAACCCAGCCAAAAAACTATCTCCTGCACCAGTTGTATCTACCACAGACATGGAAAACGCCGACATTTTACCTTCATTTTCCCCTAAACAATAGGCACAACCATGTTCACCGTCTGTCACCAAAACCCCTTCCAAAGAATTGAGCCTATAGGTAATTGCCCCTGGATCTGTAGTGTCAAATAGCCATTGAGCCTCTTCTTTGGTTAATTTGAGAAAATCAAATCGCTTTAACAATGAGAGAATTTTGGTCTTAGCTGTATTTTCATCTTGCCAAAATACTGGTCGCCAATTGACATCAAGAATGATTTTGAGGTCATATTGTTCTGCTAACTCCAAAGCTCGCAAAACAGCTTTTTCACTTTCAGGATAGGCTAGTTCTAAAGTTCCTACTACCAAAAAGTCAGCTTCATTAAAGAGCGCAGTTGGTAAATTTGCAGCTTCTAAGCGGGTATCGGCAAATTCTGAGGTATCATATTTACCAAAACCAGCAAAAGTGCGATCGCCTGCTAAATCCCTAACCACATATACTTGTCTCGTTGGCGCTGTAGAATGACGTTGCACACCAGTTGTATCTACACCAACATCTTCTAATAATTTTATCAGTGTACTTCCTGCTTCGTCTTCACCCACAGCACCCATAAAACCGGCTGAAGTTCCCAACTTTACCAAAGCACAAGCTACATTCGCCGGCGCACCTCCAGGATAGGGAGTCCATGATTTCACTTCTTCTAGCTTAAGTCCCAATTGATCAGCTAAACAGTCAAGTAAGACTTCACCAAGACATAAAATAGAGGGATTACTCATTTCATTTTTGATTTTCGATGGGGCATAATCTAAATCTAGTTTGACACTATCGCAGTATGCACTTGAATACAGCTTTTTTATTTATCCTAGTTAAAATCAATACCTATTATTTGTAACAAGTAGGACTACAAACCTAAAATTAAAAGAAAATCTTGACATTAGTATTATTAGCAACATTTAAAACTATCTACCTCGGAAAGAATCTTCTAGAATGAGGAGTAAGATTTGAGTACATATACCAAGGGAGGAATAATAAGTCATGGCTACTAGTGAGTCTGGGACCCGTGTTAGTCTGTCAGACAGAGAACTGCAAATTATAGACTTAGTGGCTACCGGCTTAACTAACCAAGAAATTGCAGTCAAACTGGAAATTAGTAAACGCACAGTTGATAACCACATTAGCAACATTCTCACCAAGACGAAAACTGATAACCGTGTGGCTTTGGTACGTTGGGCTTTACAATGGGGTAAAGTTTGTTTGAATGATGTTAATTGCTGTCCTCTTTCTCCCCGGAATGATGAAAGTATCTCTTAGTCAAGAAGCTGATTAATCTAGCTTTTTTGCTATTTTATAGATTGCTGATTGAGAGTGGAGGTAGTTGATTTACGCTGTTGTGTACTACTTTGCATATTGAAAAAGCAAGGTTAAAGCACAGGTATCTAAAGGCGTAAATCAATTATCCCACAAATATACTTTTAATGATCGTTGCAGGTAATATCACATTATGTACAAACAATTGATTAAACCAATTATCTTTGTCATTACCAGCATGGTGACAATATTGCCACAGGTCAGTATTGCTGCACCAAAGGGTTTTCAATCCCCTAGTGGTAATATGTTTTGTGAGCTAATGCCAGGAGAAATAAACAGTTTAAGATGTGAAATCAATTCTTCACTGAAACCCAAACCGCCTCAACCTTATTCTGGATACTGCGGGTTTGATTGGGGAAGGGGTTTTTTGTTACCTGCTGATGCTAGACCAGAAATTTTGTGTATTAGTGATACTGTCGCTGATAAGAATAAAACTGTTTTAGCTTATGGACAGACTTGGAACAATGGCGGTTTTAAGTGTGTTTCCCAAAAAACTGGTTTAACTTGCACTAATAAAAGTGGCATTGGCTTTTTTCTCAGTCGGGAAAAATGGCGTGTCTTCGGACTTTCTCAATCTTAGTTAAGCCTAAGCAAGGGAATGAATTCCCTGTCTAAAAGCTAAAGTCGGTTAAAACCGACTATTTCAGTATAAATAGGATAATTTTTGATTTTGAATTAATTAGAGTGCGTTTTAACGCACTTTAGCTTTGAAACCGTAACTTAAGTTCCGGGCAAGTTTGTTCCGCCAAACAAATAAGCTATTCCTAGCATAAGTTGACACCAATAATCACCGCTATACTAAACACGGGTGAGATTTAAACTTTTGCCAAATGACAAATAACCCAGATGTGTAGGGGTAAAGCAAGAGCTTCATAGGTGTTAACTTAATGCAAAACCTCTATCCCGCAAAGAACTCAAGTCGTCTCGTTCCCAGTCTCTGACTGGGAATGAATTCTAGAAGGCTCTGCCTTCAATAATATTAGAGGCAGAGCCTCATCAACTGCATTCCTAGTCAGAGATTAGGAACGAGATGTGGTAGGGATTTGAGCTTAAGTTGACACCAATGAAG
>B570J14230_10001074_pt1 | contig 11080 bp, 8 predicted proteins | sample LakMenepilimnion_3_FD_14230 | JGI IMG/M metagenome (IMG submission 14230) | reverse complement strand
CAGACATAACTAAACCTGGGTGCGTTCGGCGACGATCTTCTTAATTTCAGCAATCGCATCAGCTACAGGAATACCGTTCTTCTGTTCGCCATTGCGATAGCGGAACGAAACCGCCCCAGCGTTTTGATCCTCTTCGCCAGCAATAACCATAAAAGGAATCTTAGACATCTGGGCGTTGCGAACTTTCTTCTGCATGCGATCATCTGACGCGTCGAGTTCAACGCGCAATCCTGCTTTGCGCATTTGCGTGATTACCTCAGAAAGATAAGGAGTAAATGCTTCGGCAACTGGAATACCAATTGCTTGAACTGGCGCTAACCATGGCGGAAAAGCACCGGCGTAATGTTCGGTGAGAACTCCAAAGAAGCGCTCGATCGAACCAAATAGCGCACGGTGAATCATTACCGGACGTGAACGAGAACCATCGCTATCTGCATACTCAAGTTCAAACCGTTGTGGCAATTGGAAATCAACTTGAATCGTAGACATTTGCCAAGTGCGCCCGATGGCATCTTTTGCTTGAACTGAAATCTTTGGTCCGTAGAACGCTGCGCCGCCCTCATCTAAAACAAGATCAAGACCTTGCAGTGTTGCCGCTTGTCGAAGTGCTTCGGTAGCTGCCACCCATTCGGCATCTTCACCGACAGATTTCTCTGGGTTGCGCGTAGATAGTTCTAGATAGAAATCGTTGAGTCCGTAATCACGTAATAGGTTAAGAACGAAAGTTAGTAATGAATCAAGCTCGCCAGGCATCTGCTCAGGGGTGCAATAGATATGTGCATCATCTTGTGTGAAACCACGAGCACGAGTGATTCCATGTAATACGCCCGACTTTTCGTAACGGTAAACAGTTCCGAATTCGAATAATCGAAGCGGTAGTTCGCGGTATGAACGCTGGCGTGACTTGTAAATCAAGTTGTGAAATGGGCAGTTCATCGGCTTCATGTAGTACTTCTGACCAGGGCGCTTTATGGTGCCATCAGCGTGTAGCTCTTCGTCCATAATCATTGGTGGATACATGCCGTCGGCGTACCAATCAAGGTGGCCGGAAGTCTCAAAAAGCGCTGACTTAGTTATGTGTGGCGAATAAACAAACTCATAACCTTCATCTTCGTGACGAATGCGCGAATAATCTTCCATCGCCCGGCGAATGATGCCGCCCTTAGGGTGGAAAACAGCTAAACCAGAACCGATTTCTTCGGGAAAACTAAATAAATCTAACTCGGCACCTAAGCGTCGATGATCGCGCTTTTCAGCCTCTAGCAAAAGTTCGAGATAGGCGTTTAGCGCATCAACACTTGGCCAAGCGGTGCCATAAATGCGCTGCAGCATTGGATTCTTTTCTGAGCCACGCCAATAGGCACCTGCACTTCGCATCAATTTAAAAGCTGGAATGTGTTTTGTAGATGGCAGATGTGGACCTCGGCAAAGATCTGACCAAACTGGTTGCCCGTTGCGCCCTAAGTTGTCATAGATCGTTAACTCAGACCCGCCTACTTCAACCGAACTTTCATCACTTGAGCCACCCTTAATACCGATTAATTCGCACTTGTATGGCTCTTTGGCTAACTCAACTAGTGCGTCAGTTTCATTAGTTACCCGGCGCTTAAATCGTTGTCCTTCTTTGACGATCTTGCGCATTGCGCTTTCAATTTTTTCGAGTGACTCAGGGGTAAATGGATCTTGCGGATCAAAGTCATAATAGAAACCATCGGTAATTGGTGGCCCGATACCTAATTTAGCTTCAGGATAAATCTGTTGCACTGCTTGCGCCATAACGTGCGCTGTTGAGTGACGAAGAACTTTAAGGCCATCCTCGGAATCAATAGTTACTGATTCAACAACGTCGCCATCGGAAAGGTCAGTCCAAAGATCTCGAAGTTCGCCATTGATGCGACAGACGACTACTTCTTTTCGTTCTTCAAAGATCTGAGTAGGTCGTTGGTCGGCTGCAATTGTCGTTGCCACGCCATCTACCGTGATCTTAAGTTCAGACATATCCCTAGCCTACCGAAGTCGCCAATGCAGTTGCTGCAAATCGAGAGCGCATTTGCTCACTCTCTTTCGAAATCTGCAGACTTCGGCCCTCTATTTCGGCTATCGGCTGTGCGATTTTAAGACTCGAAACCACGAATCCGTTAGTGATTAGCGGCAATTCATCTGCATGGATCCGCCTCACTAGTACGCCATTTTTCTCAATTAGCAATGCGCGCATTACGCCGGGCAAAACCCCTTCACTCAGTGGCGGAGTAACCCAACTTCCGTTCATTTGAACGACCAGATTTGCGATTGAAGTTTCCGATAAGTAGCCCTGGCTATTGATCTGCAAGAAATCATCAAAGCCCGCATTTTGTGCTTCTTTGAGAAGCTGCAAATTTTGGTCATATGGATAGCGTTTTTCCACAATTCCGTTGCTTGCAAAAGCGTGATCGCGAATTCCTAAAATAGCTGGCTTAGTTAGCTCAAAATATTCCTGATGCGTAACACACAAACTGCCATCATCACCGAAAAGGATTCGTAGTCGGCCAATTGCAAATTGATTTGCTGAGATAACTTCGGCAACTGCCCGTCTGATCAATTCTTCGCCTGGAAACGGATGGTCATTGCGGCGCGCTGTATTTAGAGCCCGTCGCATGTGTCGCGATAAAGCCCATGGTTGGCCGGCAACGGTCTTGACTGTTTCAAATGTTCCAGAACCTGTTGGCCAACCCGATGCATCAAGGCTGGCTGCTTCGTAACTCAATAATTTCCCGTTTAGCCAAGCTAACTGACTCATAACTCGCCACCAACTATTGAAATAAGTCGTTCAGCTTTTAATTGCGTTTCCTCCCACTCAGCTTGCGCATCACTATTCCAAGTTATTCCCGCGCCAGTACCAAAGTGAATGAACAAAGCCTCACGCCAGAAAGTTCTAATTGCCACTGATAACACTGCCTGATCGCCATGCACCCAACCCATTACGCCACAATAAGTACTTCGTGGAGTTTGTTCATTTTCCACAATTATTCGCTTAGCTGCACTCTTTGGTGCACCACTTATTGATCCAGCGGGTAAGAGCGCTGCAAAGATTTCAGACCAACTAATTCCTTCACGCAACTTTCCAGTTACATCTGACACAAGGTGGCTTAACCCTGGGTGTTCTTCATCTCGCAAGAGATCAGGAACAGCGATACTGCCCGGAATGCAGATTTGACCTAAATCATTGCGCATCAAATCGACGATCATCACATTCTCGGCGCGATCTTTGGTTCCAAATTTTTCAGTTGCAGATCGCTTGGTTCCTTTAATCGGTGAGGTCTTAAGTTCATCACCATTGCGAGTCAGAAATAACTCGGGTGACGCCGATGCAATCTCAATGTCACCGTATTTCAGATAACTGGCAAACGGGGCAGGATTCGCCGCCAAGATATTTGCGAATGCCAAGTCGAGTCGTGCATTTGATTTGATACTTAATCTGCGACAAGCATTTACTTGATAAACGCCACCATTAGCTATCTCGTCACGAATCTTTTCGACGTATTGCATGTACTCACTTTGCGAAGTGTCACTCTCCCACTGGCCGCTTACTTCTGGTTTCGAACTACTTGGCGGAAATTCTGCAGTGCTGATCGAAGCGAACTTAGCTGCTCGAAAATCGCCTTCATACGTTGTGCTAATCGCCCAGAAACCACCATCGGCTAAACAGGCCGGATCATCACTTACCTGAACTAAATCCCATGCCAATACCCCGCCCATCCAAAATTGGGGCAGATCTGCCAGGGACTCTGAGTTCACGCGCTAACCGTATGACCCCTTTGGCAGTTACGCCTGAATTAGGATAGATTTCGCCCTCTGCTGGTGCGAGTTTCTCAAAACTCGACTAGGTAGATTCAAATGCGGACGTAGCGCAGCTGGTAGCGCGGAACCTTGCCAAGGTTCAGGTCGCGGGTTCGAACCCCGTCGTCCGCTCGGATATACGGCCACCTGCCTTTCACAGGGGGCCGTATTTTCATGGTGGAATGGCCGAGAGGCGAGGCAAGGGACTGCAAATCCCTCTACACGGGTTCAAATCCCGTTTCCACCTCTATTATTAATTTCGAATCAGAAAACTTAAATTGTCTTATTGATTCTTGATAAGACATTCGTGTCTGCAATTTAATAATGAATATCCGCTCGAGTTATACATTAATCTAAAAGTTTTCATTAGTGTGCGTCTATGCCAAAAACCCACGAGAGCGAACTCGATCACCGATATCGCGGTGAGCATCCAGTAAAGACTCTCTGGTATCTGTTAGAAAATCATCGTCGCGACATATTTTTCGCGGTCATTTTCTATTGCATTAAGCACTCGCCTTCTTGGACAACCCCGCTTTTGATCGCAAACATGATTGATTGCGTCGTCTATAAAAAGCCAATATCTACTCTTGCAATAAATTTTGGCTTGCTTGCTGTGATCACAATTCAAAATTATCCGATGAATGTTATGTACGTCCGTTACTTGGCAAGGGCCGTACGAAATTTGGAGAACAGATTACGGTCCGCACTTGTTGACCGGATGCAGCAAATGAGTATCAGTTTTTACCAGTCGACAAATGCGGGAGCATTGCAAACAAAAGTCGTGCGAGACGTTGAAAACATCGAACAGATGATGCGTCATAGTTTCGATGGTGGCCTAGGAGCAATAAACAGCTTGATCGGTGCGTTGGTTATTACCGCGTTCAAAGTGCCGCAGTTCCTGCCCTTTTTCCTAATTCTCGGGCCTATTTCAGCGACTGTAGTTATAAAAATGCGAAAAACTCTCAATGCGCATAATGAGGACTTCCGTTCTGAAATCGAGCGTATGTCTTCGCGCGTGAATGAGATGACCACGTTGCTTCCGATTACCCGTGCGCACGGTTTAGAGAAGAACGCCTTGAAAACTATGTATACCTCGTTTTCCAGCGTAAAAAGCGCCGGATTGAGATTAGATCGATTGCAGGGGCACTTCACTGCAATTGCTTGGGTAACTTTCCAACTCACTTATGTGATCTGTGTTGGCTTCGCGGCTTGGTGTGCCATCACTGGATTCTTGCCAATCACCGCAGGTGGGGTCGTAATGCTCAGCTCCTACTTCGGAATGCTGGTTGGTTCAGTTCTTCTCCTGACCAGTATCGCGCCGATGTTATCGAAAGGCTTGACCTCAATTAGATCTCTTGGGGAATTACTTGAATCTCCTGATCTGGAATCAAATGCCGGCAAGCGCGCGGTAACCACAGTCACCGGGAAAGTTGAATTCTGTGACGTCTCTTTCACTTACCTAACAAACCACAAACCGTCATTAGCAAAGATAAATGTTTTGGCAGAGCCAGGTCGAATGGTTGCTTTAGTTGGTCCCAGCGGATCGGGAAAATCTACTTTTATAAACTTGGTGATCGGTTTCTTGCGACCAACTTCAGGTTCGATAACTCTAGATGGTGTTGATATGGCATCGATCGATCTACGGTCTTCGCGAAAGTTTCTATCAGTCGTTGCACAAGACACGATCTTGTTTGACGGAACCGTGTACGAGAACATCACCTACGGAATGCCTGAACCAACAGCGGCAGCAGCAGAAGCTGCTCTTCGAGCTGCCAATGCTTGGGAATTCGTATCAAAGCTTCCTGATGGAATGGACACAATTGTAGGTGAACGTGGATCACGTATCTCCGGCGGACAGAAGCAAAGATTGGCTATCGCCAGAGCAATTATTCGTGACCCGCGAATTTTAGTTTTAGATGAGGCAACGTCGGCGCTAGATTCTGAATCTGAGCGATTGATCCAGAGCGCTCTTCACGAATTAATGAAGTCTCGAACTACTTTTGTTGTTGCACATCGCTTATCGACGGTAAAAGAAGCTCACTTGATTCTAGTTCTCGAAGACGGTGTCATAGTCGAGTCGGGCACCCATCGCGAACTTGTCAGTCGTAGCGGTACTTATCGCAGGCTCTATGACGCCCAAAGTTTTATTCCAGATGATGAACCACATCTAAAAATCGCGTCGGAATAACGGAAAGAAAAGGAAGAGAAGATATGCGCGTAGGTCCCCCACTTAACGAGCTGGAAAAATTTTCGCCGGGTCCAAATTCAAAACCTGATTTTGAGAGATTCTGGAAGGAAACTCTTTCTCAATTCTTGGCCCCTGATGTCGAAGCGCAACTAGTTCAAGTTCAGTCACCAATCACAGCATTTGAAACTTATGACGTAACCGTTCAGGGTTACAACAACGATCCGATTAAAGGTTGGTTTATCAAACCGAAGAATTCACAAGCGGATCTGCCATGCATCGTGATGTATGACGGATATGGCGGCGGACGTGGTTTATTGAATGAGTGGCTCTTCTGGCCAAGTGCTGGATACGCAATTCTCGTGATGGATACTCGCGGTCAAGGTGCCTCTGGTTGGCGCATTGGCGACACTCCAGATGGAAATTATCCGAGGGCTTCTCAAACACCAGGTTTCATGACCGCTGGGATTCTTAATCGAGATGATTATTATTATCGCCGGGTTTTTACTGATGCAGTTGCATTTGTCCGGGCAGCTTCAAAACTTCCGAGCGTGAATCCATCGCGGTTGATTACTGCGGGCGGAAGTCAAGGTGGCGGAATTGCTTTAGCTGCGACCTCTCTTTCAGATCAAGTTTTCGCAACCATGCCCGATGTGCCATTCCTATGTCACTTTGAGCATGCGGTGAACATTACCGATGCATTCCCGTATCAAGAGATCGTCCAGTATTGCAAAACCCATCGTCTCGAAGTTGAACAGGTTTTTGAGACGCTTTCGTATTTTGATTGCATGAACCTAGTCACGATGGCGAAAGCGCCTGCTTTTATCTCAGTCGGTTTGCATGACCCAATTTGTCCACCCGAAACAATCTTTGCCATGATCAACAATTACGTTGGAAAAACCACAGTTCAAACTTGGGCCTATAACACTCACGAAGGTGGCAGTGTGCAGCATCAATTGTTGCAAGCTGATTGGTTGAACAAGCTAATTGGAGAAACCAAATGATTACTGCTGATCAGAATCTTGGCTATGGATTTAATGCTCAGTGGGCATATACAACAACCCACATGCCAGCAGCACTTCCTGCTGATAAACGTATGTTGGACTTTATGGCAAAGTATGAATTCAAATTCTTACGGCTTCCGATGGACTACCGATTCTGGATTGACCAAATAGGGGCTCCGATTAACGAGGATTTCATGAAGTTGCTTGACTCCTACATTCATGAATCTGTCTCGCGCGGAATTCATATCTCGATTAATCTTCATCGCGCACCGGGTTACTGCATCAATGGTTGGGAAGAGGAAGCAACCAATTTATGGGCAGACCAAGTAGCCGAAGACAGTTTCTCTTTTCTTTGGCAAACCGCAGCTAAGCGATATCAGGGAAAGCACCTTGATCTTTTAAGTTTTGACTTAGTAAATGAACCACCAGATATCGGGCAACGTGGGTTCACTAGAGATATTCACCAAAACGTAATTAGAAGAATCACAAATGAAATTCACGTGATAGATCCCGAACGAACCGTCGTTATTAATGGTTTAGCTGGTGGCCACCTCGCTATGCCAGAACTAGCAGATTTAAATGTTGTTCATAGTGGTCGTGGCTATCAACCGATGTTGGTTAGTCACTATCAAGCTGAATGGTGGGCTGGCAGTAAAGGAATGCCCGTTCCTACCTACCCGTGCGAATACAACGGACAATGGTGGGACCGTTCGGCACTTTGGGATTTCTACGCTCCTTGGCGAGAGGTACAAGCAATGGGACGGCCGGTGCATATTGGTGAGTTTGGTTGTTATCGCTACACCGATAATTCGGTTGCTCTGGCATGGTTTAAAGACTTGTTCAGCATCTACAAAGAATCTGGTTGGGGTTATTCATTATGGGAATTCGATGGCAACTTCGGTATCGCCAATCACAATCGCCCAGGCACTAAGTATGAAAATTTTGAAGGCCTAAATGTCGATCGCGGCTTGCTGGATCTAATGTTGGAAAGCCGCGCCGAATAGTCCTTGACAACGAAGGACAAGAATGGCAATCTCACGCACGTTATCAAGATCGATCTTCCTGCGAAGTAAAGTGAAAACTTAGGAGTCCCCCATGCAACTCAAACGTTGGCATTTCGTAGCCCCGAGTGTTTTAGCGTCTATCGTTGCAATAGCTTTCTTTACTGGTGGGCCGTCGGTACCGATGGATAACGACACCACAAGTGTTGCTGCTCTCGCTGAAAAGGAAGCGCAACCGGTAGCCGAAGTGAAGGATGCAAGTCTCGGTACCCCTATCCAACTCGCTGGCGCAATTACCTTAACTGTCTCAGAGTTAGCCGAGTTTAAAGCTAAGGATCCAGAGGCCTTAGGAGTTGAAGGCCGCCCTCAAATAATGGATATAACCGTTGAAAATACGGGTTCTCAGGGATTTGATTTAAGTTCATTTATTATTTTAGAAACAGCTTTGGCCAGCGACGCCTCGGTATCTTGCTTCGATGTATTTGAAGCCGATTCAGGTGTTTCCGGAGTTCCACTAGATCCGATTGTGCAACCCGGAAAATCACTCACTTTCAAATGGGCAATGGTTTGTCCCGCTCCTAAAGGCGATGATCTAACGATGACCATAAGTCTCAGTGATACTGATCAAGCCACCTTCAAAACCAAGATCAACTGATCCTTCTAAAGGTAGAACGCCTCACCTTTCTGGGTGAGATTGTCTTGTCCCTGTCTTGACCCGTAATCAAAATTGTTATCTAATAATTCGATAGTTTCTTGCCAAATGATTGACAACGCTGTCATCAGATGGAAAGTTTCACTCACCGCGCTTCATCGAAGCGCATTTAATAGAGGGAGAGCTAGGTGAAGCGTTTAGGAGTTATTTCCGTCGCCATTGCTGTGGCTGCGGGTGCTGTTGTTTCAGCTCCTGCTAATTCCGCTCCAAAGGTCACGACTCTTACAGTCTGGTCTACGGGTGGAGATGCCGATGCATTGGTAATGGCCGCAGCTGGTAAAGCATTTGAAGCTGCTAACAAAAATGTAAAAGTAAAAGTTGAAGCAATTGGTTGGGGCGATGGTTATGCCAAAGTTCTAGCAGCTGCTGCATCAAAGAGCGGTCCAGATATCTTTACCGGAGGTCTCTCCTGGGGTATCTCAGCTGGCGATAAGGGCGCACTTGCTGACCTTCGTCCGCTTGGAGTCGCAACTTCAATTCAACCTAAGGTGCCTGCGCAGATCTACAAGTCATTAATCGCATACAAGAGTTCAAAGGTTTACGCAGTTCCTTACGACCTGACTCTAATGATGATGTTCTATGACAAGACCACATTGAAGAATGCTGGTATTACCTCTGCGCCTAAGACAATTGCAGAATTCAATGCTGCAGCTGCAAAGCTCAAGGCAACTGACGGAGTGAAGAATGCTGTTTACAACGAATGGGGTAACGGCGACTGGCTTGGATTCTTCTCATGGCTATATTCAAGCGGTGGATCTTTCTACGATGCTAAGTGCCGTGTAACAATCAACAACGCAACTGGTGTTGAAGCTCTTACTCAGTACAAGAAGCTATACGCAGATTACGAGGCACCAAAGCCTGGTGTTGCTGACTGGTCAATGAATGACAACATCAAGAGCGGTAAGTACGGCATCGGCTTCTCTGGAAACTTCCAGGCCAGCGGTTACTACACCTACTACAAGGACTACAAGAACTGGACCGCTGCACCAGTACCAGCAGCGCCAGGTAAGAAGTCTGTTGCATTCATCGGTGGTCGCGGTATCTCGATCATGGGTTACGTACCAGCAACCAAGCAACGTCTTGCTGCTAAGTTCATTAGCTCGCTATACAACGTAGATGTTGTTAAGGCGATGAACGTTGTTGGTGCAGCTAACAATGCAATCTTCCTATCACCTGTAGTTGCTTATGCAGACACCATCGATGCATACCCAGCTGATGTTCTAGCAACAATCAAGGCTCAGCTAAAGGATGCACAAGGTCCTCCTAACTGCCTTGGTTGGGAAGATTCACAAAACGATGTAACTTCAGCGATCCAGAAGTACCTATTCGGATCAACCTCAGCTAAAGATGCACTTGATGCAGCAGCTGAAGCTATGAAGTCACGTCAATAAATGCAGTATCGCATTAACGAAAGTTCAACAACCCGTTAGATGTAGTTGAACTATCGGGAGAGGATCTGGTTCGCTGGATCCTCTCCCGAATTCGTTAAGGCTGTTACACAGTGGTTAATAACAACTAGGGAGGAGACAAAATGGCTACTAAGCAAGTAGATTCAAAAATTTCCTACACCCCTACCAAGAAAAAGGGTTTCTATAAGTTCAGTGATTCGGGCATCTCTTCTTATGTGATGCTAGCCCCGTTTGTTCTACTCTTTATCGTTTGGGCCGTATATCCAGTTCTATCAAGTCTTCGACTTTCATTTATGCGTTATAACGCAATCTGCGATGAGACCCTTTCGCCTTGTGGTTCCGTCGGCTTTGGAAACTACACATACCTGATTTTGCAAGATTCCAGATTTCACAAAGCGTTACTCAATACCTCGCTATATGTAATTGGCGCAGTAACTCTCGGATTAATAGCATCTTTGTCCTTATCGCTAGCGCTTCAAGCTGACACGCGAGCTAACCGGATTTTACGCGTTATCTTCTTCTTGCCTTCCGTTACTTCAGGCATCGCAGTTGTACTTGTTTGGGGTTGGGTCTTTCGTGGCGATGACGTTGGACTTCTAAACTCACTGCTGAGCGCATTCGGATTAGATCCAGTTGAATGGCTGGCAACTCCATCGCTGGCAATTCCAATTCTTATTTTTATGTCTATTTGGGGCGGAGCCGGCTTCGGCATGGTTTTGTTCCTGGCTGGATTAAACGCAATCCCTGCCATGTATTACGAAGCTGCGGTAATTGATGGTGCGAATCGTCGCGAGCGATTTAGATATATAACCTTGCCGCTTCTAAAACCCGTCATGGTTTACGTAGTAATCACCGGCACCATTGGCGCATTCCAAATTTTTGAAGGTGTTTATCTACTATTCCCAACGAGTGTCGGTTCGATCGGTGGACTAAAAGACATGGCGCTTATGATC
>B570J14230_10001066_pt1 | contig 11130 bp, 8 predicted proteins | sample LakMenepilimnion_3_FD_14230 | JGI IMG/M metagenome (IMG submission 14230) | reverse complement strand
CCTATCCCATGCTTGGCGTAAGTCAGTTAACGCCTTTTGTGGGACATTTTTGTTAACTTCGTAATACCAAGCGTGTTCAGATTTAACCTCGGCGACTAACTTTTTATGCAAGTCAATCGCTGATGGTCAGAGGGAACAGGGAACGGGCAACAGGGAACAGGAAAAACTCATGTTTAAAAACATGAGATTGAAATAATGACACTGTTTTTTTCGTGCTACGCATCTTTTAAAAACATCCTTTTTTTGACTGAGCTTTACTGTGCCTCTGTGGTTGGTTTTTTTAATTTATTGCTTAGAAGTACCCTTAGTTAGACAATTCAGATAGTTTTATATGACTAAAGATAGAGGTTAAAAGTAATTTTATCTATCTTTAGTTAGATAGTATTATAGGTTAATTATTAGAAATTTTTTATTATAATAAATGTAAATATTGCAATAGTAAATTTAGTCAATTATCTGATTCAGATTTTGATTCAGTAGGGCTTTTCTTGAATTTATTTCTCATGATTTGGTTTACCTTTTTAATATTTGGTGTTTACTATGGGAGTTATATATGAGCGAAATCAATTTTCTACCAGTAAATACACCAATAGATTTAAATAACTGCGACAAAGAACCTATACATATTCCTAGTTTAATTCAGCCGCATGGTGTTCTCATAGTTTTAGAAGAACCTAAATTAAACATTATTCAAATTAGTCAAAATACTATTGATTTACTTGGTATTCCTCCTCAAGATATTTTAGGTAAAAACCTCAAAGTATTATTCAATAACAGGCAAATTCAATTAATAAAAAAATCTTTAGCAGAAATATCTGAAAAACTTAACCCGTTGGATTTATGTATTCATACCAAAACAAGAAAGCAAAATTTTGATGCCATTATTCATAAATCAAATGGATTCATAATTCTGGAATTAGAAGCTGTTACTGCAAACAATAAAGATGATTTTTTGAGTTTTTACCAATTAGTACAACCGATTATTTGCAAAATGCAAAAATTAGTGTATTTGGATGAAATGTGGCAAATTATGGTGACAGAAATTCGTAATCTGACAGGTTTTGACAGAGTAATGATCTATAAATTTGATCGTGAAGGTGCAGGTCATGTGATAGCAGAAGATAAATTAGAAAGTTTAAGTCCTTTTCTGGGCTTACATTGTCCAGCTTCGGATGTTCCTAAACAAGCTAGAGTATTATATACTCTTAATCCTTTGCGGTTAATTCCTGATGTGAATTATCAATCTGTAGAACTAATATCTCTGAATAATTTAGGCAATAATCAACCTTTGGATCTTAGTCACAGTGTTTTAAGAAGTGTTTCTCCCATACACATTGAATATCTCAAAAATATGGGTGTGACTGCTTCTATGTCAATTTCATTAATTCGAGAACAAAAATTATGGGGTTTAATTGCCTGTCATAATTATTTATCGCCTAAATATATCAGCTATAAATTGCGAACTGCTTGCGAATTAATCGGTAGGGTGATGTCTTTAGAAATCTCTGCCAAAGAAGAAAATGAATATTTAGACTACAAACTTATTTTGAAAGAAGTTTTATCTAATTTTTTGAATGATTTTACTAAAAATGATCATTACATAGAAACTTTAATTCAAAATAGAAGTAAACTTTTAGAATTGGTAGCTGCTGAAGGAGTAGCCGTTTGTGATGCCGAACATATCACAATGATTGGCAAAACTCCTGTATTGGAGGAAGTTAAGAAGATCCGTAATTTTTTAGAAAATCTTATGTTTAATCAAGGTGTGGATAATTATATTTATGAAACAGATTGTTTATCTAAAATTTATCCACAAGCAGAAAAGTTTAAAAATGTCGGTAGCGGTTTGTTAGCAGTAATGATTTCTCAAAAATATAAACAGTATATTTTCTGGTTTCGTCCTGAATTAATTCAAACTGTTAATTGGGCAGGTGATCCTAATAAACCAGTAAAAATAACTGCCAGTGGTGATGTGCGGCTATCTCCCCATAAATCCTTTGATTTATGGCAAGAAATAGTAAAATTAAAATCGTTACCTTGGCAGCAATGCGAAATTGCCATAGCTAAAGAATTGAGAAATATAATTGTGGGGTTACTTTTGCAGCAATCTGAGAAAATTGCCAAAATTAATCAGCAATTAATGCTGGCTTTAAAAGCCGCACAAATGGGAGTATGGGATTGGGATTTACTGAAAAATCTTATAGTTTGGTCTATTGGTCATGATCAATTGGGTGTGCTATTAGAACAGCATTTTATAGATACTTATGATGCTTTTAAAACCCTCATTGATCCACGAGATCGAGAATCTGTAGATTTAGCTATCCATAAGGCTTTAGTTGAGCAGCATGATTATTATCAAGAATTTCGGATGCTTTGCCCTGATGGTAGTATTCATTGGCTGGAAAGTAGAGGGAAATTTTTCTTTAATGATGCAGGTCAAGCTGTGCGATTTTTAGGGACTCTGGTAGAAATTAGCGATCGCAAACTTGCCGAAATTCAACTCCAAGAACTAAATTTAGAGTTAGAAAACAGAGTTAAAAACCGAACTGTTGACCTAGAAAATTCTCAAGCAGCATTACAACGGCAAATAGAACAGGAAAGACTGGTGATGGCGATCACCTTACGTATTCGTCAAAGTTTGCATCTGGATCAAATCCTCAACACTGCTGTAAATGAAGTTCGGGAATTTATGCAAGCAGACCGAGTATTTATTTATCGTTTTCAGTCAGACTACAGAGACTACAGTGGATATGTAGTGGTGGAATCTGTTGATGATGCTTGGACTCCTGCGTTAAATGCTGGCGTTGAAAATACTTACTTGATGGAAAATACCGTCAGGAGATACACACAAGGAGGCTTTCTAGCCATAGCAGATATTTATACAGCCGATCTATCTGAATGTGATCGTGATTTACTAGCGCAATTTCAAATCAAAGCCAAATTGTCAGTTCCTATTATGCAGGGACAAAAATTATGGGGGCTATTAATTGCCAATCAATGTAGGACATCAAGACAGTGGCAACCTTGGGAAATTGATTTCCTGCAAAAATTAGCAACACAAGTAGGCATTGCCATTCAACAATCAGAACTATACCAACAATTAGAACAAGAACTACAAGAACGTCAAAAAATTGAAACAGCTTTGCGACGTAGTGAAAACTTATTTCGTTCTCTCAATGAATTTGCACCTGTAGGTATTTTTAAAACAGATACCCAAGGAAGAATGATATATAACAATCCTAGCTGTCAGAAAATTTGTGGTTTTACCCTAGAACAATCATTAGGAGAAAGCTGGATCAATTTTATTCACTTTGATGATTTAGAAGTATTTTCACCTCAGTGGAATGAGGGAGTATCAACACATCAGCAACTCGCTACAGAAATACGTTTTGTCCATGAAGATAAAACTGTTCGGATTTGTCGGCTAATTGCTGTTCCCATGTTTTCTGATCTTAATGAATTTGTGGGATATGTCGGCACTATCGAAGATATTACAGATAATCGATTAATGGAAAAAATGAAAAGTGAGTTCATTTCCATAGTTAGTCATGAATTACGAACTCCATTAACATCTATTCGTAGTTCTTTAGGATTACTAACTACTAGTGGCATCAGAAATAACCCAGAAAAAATGCAGAAAATATTAGATATTGCTGCTAGTAATGCCGAACGTTTAACAAGGTTATTAAATGACATTCTTGATTTAGAACGACTAGAAACTAACAAATTTGTCTTGAATAAAAAATCCTGCGATGCGATGACATTAATACACCAGGCTGTAGACTCTATCCAAACATTAGCCAAAGAAGAGAATATTTCCTTACAAATATTAGGTAATTCTGTGCAATTGTGGATAGATGAAGACAGAATTTTGCAAACTCTTGTTAACTTAATCAGTAATGCCTTTAAATTTTCTCCCCCTCACACTACCATCAAAATCACTGTGGAAGAAACGCCAGATAGCCATTTATTTAAAATTCAAGATCAAGGGAGGGGTATTCCTAGCGATAAAATAGAAACAATTTTTGGTAAGTTTCAACAAGTAGATGCTAGTGACTCCCGTGAAAAAGGAGGAACAGGTTTAGGTTTAGCTATTTGTGATACTATTATTAAACAGCATGGGGGCAAAATTTGGGTAGAAAGTGTTGTAGGAGAAGGTAGCACTTTTTATTTTTCTATCCCTAAATAGTTGACAAGTGACAGGTAAAAAAGATAACAATAAAGGATAAATTTAGGCTTTTCAAACAACCTTTAAATTGATTAATCATGATTTATTTTGGAGTTCAATAAAAAAATGACAGAAAAACATATTTTAGTAATAGATGATAATGATGATGTGGGATTTCTTATTTCCACTTGTCTGGAAGAATTTGGATCATGGCAAGTATTGATAGCTAATAGTGCGAAAAAAGGTTTAAGTTTAGCACAAACACAAAAACCGGATGTCATCCTTTTAGATGTAATGATGCCAGAAATGAATGGGATAACTTTATTTGGTTTATTGCAAAGTGAACCTAAGACCCAAGCAATACCAGTAATTTTTATGACTGCTAAAGTCCAAAATTCAGATTTAGAACTATATCGCAGTTTAGGAGTTAAAGGGATAATTAGCAAACCATTTGAACCCTTTACACTGGTAGAACAAATCACAGAGATGCTGGAATGAAATAATATTCTATAGCATTACTCAAACCAGAATTCAGATCCAAGGCTGCAAATATCCTCAATGGAGGAAGAGAAGCAGTTTTACCATCTTCAAAAAAGCTTTAAAATTTTTCATAATCCTTATAGAGACGTTCTAAGTAATTGGACAAAAATATTTACAGTAATTGCGAGCGAAGGGAAGCAATCACAACCCTTGCGATTGCTTCATTTCACTTCGTTCCGGTTTACCCCCAAAGCATTGGGGGATTAAGGGGGGTAATTTAACTTGTGTGTACACGATAGCCTTATAAAGGGGGGAAACAATAAAAATCCAGTTCCCTCCTACTAAGGGGAGGGTAAAAATATTTGATACATCAACCATAACTTTTCAAACACCCTCTTAAAGGGACATAAATATTGTGTCTTTTTTACTGTTTTATTAAAAAATATCCATATCTTTATCTAATCCCCATAATAAAATTAGATTTTGTAGTTATATGGATATTAGCAATCTCGATTTATTTAACAAATGAATTCTGTATTTCAGCAAGTTTTTGGATATTTTTTATGTTTGGGATTTGTCATCAGTTTAACAATATTTCCCATTTTTGCAAATCCTGATTATACTCAAAATTCAAATTCTTTACCTATAACTACAGAAATTCGTGGTGTTTGGCTGACTAATGTTGCCAGTGGTGTCTTTTATATCCCTTGGGGTATTGAAAGGGCAATAAATCAATTAGCCGCACTTAATTTCAATACCATTTATCCCGTAGTTTGGAATCGAGGTTACACTTTTTATAAAAGTCCTTTAGCCAAAAAAATCACAGGTTCAGATAGTCAACCTTTGCTGAATTTTATTCATGGTAAAAATGATTTTTTAGCCAAGGTAGTTAAATTAGCTAAAAGTAAAGATTTGACAATAATTCCTTGGTTTGAATATGGGTTAATGACTCCTCCTGATTCTGCATTAGCTAAACTACATCCAGACTGGTTAACTATTGGACAAAAGGGTGTAGAATCCATATCTGAAAACTTACGAGAAGATATGATTAATGGGGTTTATAAACAAGCTTGGCTAAATCCTCTACATCCTCAAGTTCAGAACTTTATTCGCGGGTTAATTTTAGAAGTTGTCAAAAATTATAATGTAGATGGTATTCAAATTGATGATCATTTTGGAATGCCTGTACAGCTTGGTTATGATGCTTTTACGGCAAATCTTTATCAAAAAGAACATCGAGGAAAAAAACCACCAAGTAATCCTTTTGATTCAGAATGGATGCGCTGGAGGGCTAATAAAATTACTGCATTTATAGACAGTATTTCTAAATCTGTAAAAGCAATTAAACCCTATGCTAAAATATCTCTTTCTCCAAACTCACAATATTTTGCTTATAAATACTATTTACAAGATTGGGAAAATTGGGTAAAACAAGATCTAATAGATGAGTTGATTTTACAGGTATACAGAAGTGAAAAAACCTCTTTCATCACAGAAATGTCCAAACCATCAATAAAATCGGCTATGAAGAAAATTCCTGTAGCTATTGGTATCTCAACCGGAAATTTATTAAAGCCTGTAGAGATTGATCAAGTTAAGGAACAAATAAAAATAGTCCGCAAGCAAAAACTTGCTGGTTTCTCTTTTTTCTATTGGGAAAGTTTATGGGGTTATATTACTCCCGAATCGCCTTATCAACGTCGTCGGGCGTTTCTCCAGATGTTTGATACTCAAGCTGTTAGACCATTAAGATTGAAGAAAATATAATGCAATTATCATCTGTTAAATCTAATTATATAAGTTTAAATTTTACCTTTAAATGGGTTTTTGCTACTTTCCTGGGGTTTTTATTGAGTTTATTAATGATTGAAGTCAGTGAAAAACCAGATATGAGTGTTTTAGAAGCTGCTATAGGGAGTTTAACAATTTCTATCCCCCAAAGTTATCTTCTCAGACAATCTATTTCTCCTGGAAAATGGGTACTATCTACTCTTTTTTCTTGGATAATTATTGCAGTAATAGGTGTTGGTGTTTTGGGCTGGACTGTGACTATTTCTGCGTTTCTACCTACGCGAATTTTTTTAGGCATTATTGTTGGTGGTATTGGTGGTTTATTAATTGGTATATCACAATGGTGTTTAGCTATTCCCCCATCATTTCCTTCATCATGGAAATGGATATTTGTCAATATTATAAGTTGGATGATAGCTATGCCTATTGGTTCAACTATCGGCTTATTTTTGCACAGAATTACTAATTTATTTTTAGGGGAAGTAGTGGGATTAGCTATTACCTGGTTATTGGTGGCAATATTAACAGGAATCTCTGCGGTGAAAATAATTAAAGATTTATCATAGGGTTTGCTGATAGGGTGGCCTAACTAACATGACCATTACACATCTCCGAGAATTAAATGTGCGTCGTTTGAAACCCTTGTAGAGACGTTCCATGGAACGTCTCTACAAAGGCAGGACAAGCCGCATCTTATTTTTAGTTCCTAATTCTTGATTTATCCTTTGTGCCAGCGTGTACCTTCTTTGCTATCTATTAAGGTAATGCCTTTTGTGAATAATTGATCACGAATTCTATCAGATTCAGCAAAGTTTTTGGCTTTTCTTGCTGCTTGTCTTTGTTGAATTAGTTCCTCAATTTCCACATCACTTAATCCATCCTGTACAGGTGTTTCTGTTTCTGGTTTAGCCGTTAAACCTAAAACATCTGCTAATGTAATTAAAGTTTGCCATTTTTCCAGTAATTCATGGGCGGAAGTTTCTGTTTTGCCTTGATGAACAATAATATTTCCTTCCCGAATTAATTCTTTTGCTAATTCAAAAATTACTGCTAATCCACCGGGGAAATTAAAATCATCATCAACAGCTTCTTTGAATTTCTCAATCTCAGAATTTTGGATTTTGGGTTTTGGATTTTGGATGAGGTTAGATTCATCCCACTCTAATTTTTTACCATGTTGATAACCGAAGAGTAATCCTTCCTTGATGGTATGCCAGCCATTTGTGGCGGCTAATATAGCATCATCGGTAAAATCTATAGGTTTGCGATATTGTGCCATCATCACAAATAATCTTACCGCCATTGGGTCTACACCCCGATCTAATAATTGACGAATGGTGATAAAATTACCCAAGGATTTGGACATTTTTTCCCCATCTACCTTCACCATGCCATTGTGTAACCAATAATTAGCTAAAGGTTTTCCAGTAACGGCTTCTGATTGAGCAATTTCGTTTTCATGGTGAGGGAAAATTAAGTCAGCACCACCAGCATGAATATCTATAGTATCACCCAGGCGATCGCGCACCATCGCCGAGCATTCAATATGCCATCCTGGACGACCTTTTCCCCAGGGAGACTCCCACGCAGGTTCACCGGGTTTTGCAGCCTTCCACAGGGCAAAATCAAAGGGGTATCGCTTCTTTTGATATTCTGCATCTTCGACATTTACCCGTTCACTTGCACCAGCTTGCATATCCTCCAATTTGCGTCCCGAAAGTTTGCCATATTCAGCAAAACTTTGGACAGCATAATACACATCACCAGCAGACGGATACGCAAAACCCTTGTGTTCTAAATCGTGAATTAATCTTTGAATCCCATTCATTGTATGTGTCGCGCGGGGATATTCATCAGCCTCTTTAATTCCTAACCGGGACATATCCTCAAAATAAGCTTGAATATAGCGTTCTGCAACAACTTCCATCGAAGAATCTTCTTCTCGTGCGCGTTTAAGAATTTTATCATCAATATCAGTAAAATTTTGGATATAACGCACATCATAACCAATAAACTGAAGGTAACGACGCACCACATCCCAAACAATACAAGCTCTAGCATGACCCAAATGGCAGTAATCATAAACCGTCACACCGCAGTAATACATCTTAACCTTTCCAGGTTCGACGGTGGTAAATTGTTCTTGACGACGGGTAAGAGTATTGTAAATAGATAGGGTCATAATAGAGTAATGCGGAAATCGGACGATAAACAATAATAACCCAAGTTGATGACAATGGCGTAAATGAAAATTTTAGTAGCTAATAATTGGCTATAATTCTTATTAGTAAAACTTCGTAATCTTGTTCAGGACTTCCGCCTTGCGGTAGTAGGGTGCGTCAGACTGCATAAATCTTGTAAATAAACAGATTATTAATATCTGACGCACCCTACAACACTTGGAGGTAATACCAATTTTATATGAGACTGCACAGAATCATAGAATCCATTAATTCATCCGGCTTTATCTGCGTTTATCTGCGTTTATCTGCGGTCAATGATTCTGGAAATATTATTCTACGCAGCTTCATCTTAATTTAGCGTTACTCTAATGCCGAGTGGACAAAACCAAGATAAAATTTAGAATACACCAAAATCCCCTTCATGACTATGCCAACAACAGTTAATTCCGAATCTCACGCAATGGAAGTTGCCAAGCAAGGTTTACCAGTTACCATTATTACAGGTTTTCTTGGTAGCGGTAAGACCACTTTACTCAACCATATTCTCACAAATCAGCAAGGTGTAAAAACTGCGGTTTTAGTGAATGAATTTGGCGAAATTGGTATTGATAATGAATTGGTTATTTCCACTGACGAAAATATGGTGGAATTAAGTAATGGCTGTATTTGTTGCACCATTAATAATGACTTAGTTGATGCTGTTTACAAAGTTTTAGAAAGAGAAGAAAAGCTAGATTATCTAGTTGTAGAAACAACAGGTTTAGCAGATCCTTTACCTGTGGCTATGACATTTCTAGGTTCAGAATTACGAGATTTAACTCGGTTAGATTCTATTATTACTGTAGTTGATGCAGCAAATTATAGCTTAGATTTATTCAATTCTGAAGCTGCTTTGAGTCAAATTACTTATGGTGATGTGATTATTCTCAATAAAACTGATTTGGTTGATGAACCAACTTTACAGGATTTAGAGAAAAAAATTAACAATATCAAAGAAGGTTCCAGAATTATTCGCACAACAAAATCCCAAGTTCCCCTTCCTTTGATTCTGAGTGTCGGGTTGTTTGAATCTGATAAATATTTTGATAACCACGCAGAAGAACATCATGATCATGATCACCATGATCATGCTGATTGTGGACACGAAAATCACGACGATCATGATCATTCTACCTGTGGACATGACCACCATGATCATGAACATCATCACCATTCTGACCATTTAGAAAATGATGGTTTTCTCTCTATTTCTTTCCAAAGTGATAAACCTTTTTCAATTAAAAAGTTTCAACATTTTCTAGATAACCAATTATCCACAAATGTCTTCCGTGCTAAGGGGATTATGTGGTTTGATGAAAGTCCGCAACGGCATATTTTCCATCTTTGCGGTAAACGCTTTACTATTGATGATGATCAATGGAAAGGTGAAAAGAAAAATCAATTAGTGTTAATTGGTCAAAATCTAGATACCGAAACCTTACTCCAGCAGTTAGAAAACTGTATTTGTCTTCCTTCGGTAACTAGAGGTAAGGGATTTAGCAAGTAGTAATTAGTTGTTTTCTGATCATATCTAGACCCCCAACCATTGGTGTCAACTTAAGCTCAAATCCCTACCACATCTCGTTCCTAGTCTCTTGACTAGGAATGCAGTTGATGAGGCTCTGCCTCTAATATTATTGAAGGCAGAGCCTTCTATAAGCATCAAGGACTGTAAATAAAGATTGATTTCAACAGATAAAAAGTCACTAAACTGATCATGACTTTTGACAAAATCAGGCTGTTCTTGTCCTTCGCAATATGAGTAAGTTGGTGGGTTATCACCTTCTGAAAGTCTGAAAAAGCTGAACTGATATCCCTGGTGCATGAAAAATACAAAAGCATCCTCTGGTAAAGCTTGAGGAAAATCATTTTCTACTAAAAGTTGTTTAGCCCATTCTTGAATTTGTGGCAAATGCTGATAAAAGCAATCTGAACCACGTAAAAACTTACCTGCCCCATGCCCCATCATTTTTAGAAAGTCTTTGTAAGTGCTGGGCAGCTTAATACCTCGTTGTCGTTCAAGTTGAATTATTTCTAAATCTGAACAGGGGGAAAGAGGATTGTCATTAAAAATAAGATTAAGTCGTGCGGGTAAATTGCAAATTGACATTTCTACCGACTCCTTTATAAGGGAAATGCCGAAAACCCTTGAAGATGTAGCTTCCTAAGTCAGCTACATCTGTGCTTTAGACAAGGGATGAAGGCTAGAGGCTTTCCTTTATCCTGCATTGACATTAATTTAAAAATTTGAAATTATTTCAAATTTTAATTCATATTCGTGATACAATTAAATCGTCAGCAAAGACATTAAAAAACCTACCGGGGGACTCTCGGAAAGTTACGCTTGTCAGTTCGGCTTCGCTCACCGCAAGCAGAGATGATTCTGCCAGTAATGGCAAACAGGATCAGGGCAAGAACCCAAATATTTAAGGCAGTGCCTGAAGCTGGGATAACTGAGAGATATAGACT
>B570J14230_10001065_pt1 | contig 11131 bp, 9 predicted proteins | sample LakMenepilimnion_3_FD_14230 | JGI IMG/M metagenome (IMG submission 14230) | reverse complement strand
GGCATGTCGATTGCAAAGTATCTTTCGATCGGTCTGATGAACCAATCGTAAACGTCTTCGTCCGATAGTCTGTGCCATCCGATTCGTCTTGCTTCCATTTGAGCAAAGTGGTGTTGTGTGATTTCCCTTTTGCCAGTCGCCACTGTTTTTGGTGCTTGATTTCGGAGCAGCTTCCTGTAGCTTGTTTTGTACGTGCTTCGGAGGTGTTCCGGTTCAATCAGTTCTGTCGATTGCCATTGTGCTTCCTGCAATCTTTGCCAGAATGTGACGTAACTGGTCGTGTTTTCCTTAATGGTGATGCCGTATTCCTTGAATACTGCATTGGGAATGTACACATATGTCGGAATGTGTACGTGAGCCAGTACTCCGTTTGGAGCAAAGTGCTCTGGATAGATGTCTGTCATCAACACTTGCATGTGCAAGATGTTGTTTGCCAGCATCGTTTCCAATCGCCATACATTTCTGTTCATGGGTGGTAGTCTAATACCCATTGTGATGATGGTCGATTCGTATTCCTTATTGGTGATCTCTGCTTTGGCTTTTTCTGCCGCTTCTTCTCGGATCGTGTTTGCCATTTCTTGTTCCATTGCCTCGTACAATGTTTTGCGCTGTTGCTTGTCCAACGGTTCGCCTGATAGAGCGATGAAGAGAGGTTCGTTGGTAAAATGTGATTGATCCATGGACGGTTTCTCTTCTCCGTGCTCCTCTTTGATGGCTGTCATTGGGCGATATGGAGCTTGTAAGCTGCAAATGGTCAGTTTATGGTCTTCTGTTTGTGTTTCTTTTGATTCCTTCTTGATCTGGAATCTGTCGAGGAGTTCTGGTGTTCCAGCAACTTTCCATTCGTGTTCAAGATCCCATTTGGACTTTCTGTCTTCTTCCTTGTCTTCTTCAAGTTGGGATTTGAGATCTTGTGGGATTTTGAGCTCTTTTCCGATGAAGTTGTACCACATGTCGAAATTTAGCTTAGTTGACATGTAGTCCATCATCCAGTTGGCTATGAAAAAATCTCGATGTCCGATCTCTGTTAATGTCTTGAGGATCCATGGATCATCGATCTCGTATGGCTCATCTCCCATGTTGATGAGTCTGTTGAGGTTGCTCCTCTCCATCCAGTCGTCAAATGAAAGTTGGTGCTCCTCCATGTGTTGTTGATAGTCGTGATTGATTTGGAGTTTGTCCACTTTGTCGTCGAAAGTGGTTGGGAGTTCCGTGTATTTTACTACTCCGTTGTCCATTTCGATCTTTGGTGGTTTCATCCCAATCGAGCTTGTAATGTAGAACTCTCTTGGCTTCTTTTGGTGACTGCATCCTGAGTACCATAGGAGTCTTTTTGTGTAGTCTCCCAATAGGTCTTGTGCGTCGTTGGTATATAGCCATGATAGAGCCGAATGTGGGACGTTCCATCCAATTGCTTCGAATGCGCTCACCGCTGGAGTTAGGTGGTGCTCTTCGTTTTCTTTGTTGAGTTTGTACTGTTTTCTGATTCCATATTCGTGGACCTTGTACCCCAAAGTGGTTTCCCACGTCTGGCGTAACATTTGTGGTGGTAGGTCTCCATTATTGTCTCCTTTTTGATCGTTGATGATCTCGCATGCTAAGTGCCAGATATGATTCTGGTTTACTCGGTTGAGCATGTGAAATCTGTCTGTCATGTTCCTCATGGTAAATTTGTGTCGGAACTGACATTTGTTGAGGTTCCATCCAATGTCCTGGAAAGCTCGTTCGGCAATGAGTCCGTGGTCCACACTCCAATTGCCTGTGTTCGTGCTTGTCAATAGGTTATAAAGGTGTTCCATGACCTTTTTCGACCATAGAGTTTTCTTGTCCATCTTCTGTGGTCCTCTTGTTCCTTTCTTTGCTGTGATTTTCTGGTAATCCAGTTCGAGATTTGCTCTCTCCCAAATGTCATCCAGGGTTTGTTCGTTCTCCATGTCTTTGTCGGTGTATATCTCTAGTCCGGCGAGTCTTTCTGGTGTGATCAACCGTCCTGTCCGACTCAAGGAGATCAGTATTGCTGCTCTGTAATCGATGTTGGTGTCGAAGCGAATTGCTCTGGTCTTCTCGTATTCAATTGCTTCTTTAAGTAGACGCAGCCATGCTGGTTTCATTTGCCTGTTTTCTTTCTTGATGTGGTCTTCGTATGCCAAGTTTCTCTTTGCAATGTCCCATACCTCTTCTCGCATTCGGTACGATTTTGTGAGGTCTTGTGTGATTTGTAGTGTGCTGAACCATTTTGGTTCCACTTCATGTCCCATCTTGACAAATGCTCTGGTCATTGCATATCTGTAATCCGGTTCCACGTTTTGACGAACTGCTGTGTCGATTTCGTGGTCAAACTCGGATTTCAAGAGGTTTTCCCATCTGCGTTGTTCCAGGACCTCTTCCTTGGGTTTCGCTTTCTGCTGAGCTAATTCCCATAGTTCGTTGAGATCATCTGGTTTGTTGATGGTGTTTTCATCAATAGTGATTCTTGTGAATCTCATCACTCCTATGGGGACTCTGATTCCCACCTCAGCTAGTGCCTTGATGTATTGTTCTGAGTAGTCTTCCCATTCGGATGATTTTTGAGCTTTGTGTTGTTCTTCTTGGATCGCCTTCTTGAATGCGGTGATCCAATCTTGTTTCAGATCCCTGCGCCTAACCGTTTTATTAGTTAGTGGCATCTTCGTCCATTGGAATGTTACTTCCTTTGGTCTTGTTGCCTTTCTTGCTCTTTCTGCGTAGGTCTCTGTTTGTTCTTGTGGGTCCCATTTGGGTCTTTTCGGGTCTTTCCATTTGTTACTAGTTCGCTTTCCACCATTTGGTGTGTCCCTACTTGACTGTTCCGGTTCTGTTTGTGAGTCCTGCTTATCCATGTCTGATTCGCTTGATCCTGTGTTGTGATCAGTGGTGCTCTCTTCCGCTTTTAGCGTTTCTTCGTCACTTTCGTCGTCTTCCGGATCGGTCAAGATTTGTTCGATGTTATGTAATGGAATGACTGCTGTGATTCCCCCGGCATGTTCTGTCTTCAACATGACGTGGTCTTCTCCTAGGATTGTGTGGAATCCTGTTGGTTTTCCTCGTTCTTCTCTTTCTGTGTTCTCGATGATGAATCGGATGATTGTCTGTTGATTTAGTCTTCTTTTGAGGTTCATTTTGTTTTCTGGCTCTTTTGTCGGTTCCACCTTGAAGATGTCTTTCATCCGTTCTACTCTGGTTGTGAGTCTTTCCGTCTCTTTGTCCATTATGAGGAGATGTACAAGTTTGTTGTGTTCATCCTTGTCGATGTCTGTGATAAGACCAATGATTGTTTCCGCATCCGTGGTTGTGATCCGAACATCTGTTCCTTCTCCCTTAATGAGTGATTCAACCACGTCCGGATCTTCTTCGTCGAACGTCTCGATTGACTTAAGCTCTTCATCGCTGATAGTGAAGGCTTTTCCGTGCCTCGCCCTATACGTCCTCAGTGTGATCTTCATGTTGCTATCCTTATCCTGTTCTATCTTTTCTAGCCTTCCTACACTTGTATATGTTTCGTCCTTATAAGAAATCAAAACATACTTACCCAAGTGTTGCCAAATTGATGCTTGAAACTGTCTTCTTTTCTTGTCGTTTTCTTGGTCTTCATGTGTTTGTTGCATGTCCAAACACATTTGTTCCACTGTGTCGATTTCTTTCGACACTTGGTTCGCTTGATCTTCCATTACCGAATTGGCAATGAAATCTCTTTGACTCTCGCTCTCATTGAGTTCCAAGTCTGATTCTGGGATCTGGATGAGTTCTCCTACAGGAGTGCTCCCCATAACCGAATCAGCGCTTGCTCCCAACGGGCTTGGGCTTGATTCGCTGTCCGAAAAACAATCTGGCAGCCCTGGAAGTCCAGTGCTATTCTTTGCAGTACTTGCTGAAGATATGCTCTGACTATCTTCATCAAGCAATAAGGATTGAGAAATTTTACCTTCATTCTCCATATTGGTTGTTATCGTTGTTGTTGTTGTTGTTGTTGTTGATGTTGTTAGTATATGGTGGTACTAATATGTTGTGATGATTTGAAAATCTCTAAGTTTTCTATGTGCGAATATTCACAAAACTTGATTTTCAGAAGTTCTCTTTGAGATGTTAACTCTGTGTGAGCTAAAAGCGAACTCCATGATTTTTCTGAGAAAAAATTGCTTCCAAGAAAAAAAACTATGCGCATTTTTGCTTTCTTATCTAGCTTCAATTGTAACTTCCCCCTTTTTCGTGCTCTCGGTTCTGATTCGCTTAAACTTGCGCAATCTTAAATCTGATTGGTGCGCGCAACTTTCCTTCAACCAATCGCTGAGCTTGGTTTGGTCACGTGACTCGTGTCACTGCGCATGCTTTCTCTAGTCTTGCGCGCTCTACTTTCGTGCGCGCTTGGTCTAGCTATCGCGAATTTCTCACGCTTTTCTAGCCTTGTTGCTATTTTCTCTCTCTCTCTCTTTCTCTCTTTTTGCTTTATTTTGAGTCTATAGAAAGCATTTTTGATATCAAACGCGATGCTACTCGGTTTGAATCTCGCTCATCAAGAAAATAATGATAAAAAAGATCATTAGTTATTCGCATGAGTCACCTTTTTATCTGTCACAAAAACGTTTCCTTGCGCTCGCTTAATGATGATGCTCATTACTACTGCTGAATTTCTTTGAAAAAATGATTCTTTTTATGATCTTTTCGAATATATGCGTGAAAGATTGATTGTTTTCATCAAGATAATGTTCTTTATTTTTGCTAAAATCAAGTGAAAATCACTTATTTTTCTGAACAAATGACTTCCATCTTCACTTTATCTTGTGAAAATGATTAAGATTAATCGTTTTTGAAGATCATTAAGGTTCTTCTTCCTTCAATCAAATTCATTTACTTGTTGAGCTTACTATTATTTTCTTCTCGTTTTCTTACTAGAAAACGTTTTTCCAATTGCTTTTGCTTGGATACTTGTTATTTGTTCATTATTGTCAACTTTTTCTTTGCATAATGGTTGTTTGCAATGATTGTGAGATGTGACTAATGGTTGGGTTCTCACTGATTTTGTTATTCATTCACAATCTTGTTACTTTCAGATTGTTGCTGTCTCTTTTTCTGATCATTTTCTTGTTTCTTTAGATTTTCTTCTAGCATGCAAATTAATGCTCCTAAACGAATTTCTGCGCTTTGTAATCTAGCTTGACAGGTTTCTAGATCATGAGGTTTATTAATTCGCATTAAATGGTATGTTTCTTGTGCTAGTTGCAAAACTTGCACACAACTTATGCATTTATTTAATACAAAAGTTCTGCCTAGTACATCTTTACATAAGTGTCCAATCCATGTCGGTTGGTGAATCTCTTCTGATTCTTCCTTCATTTTTCTGCTTTTCTAAAGCTGCTTTTGCTCTTCTTAATGTAACTGTTAGGGTAAAATACAGTGTATTTTGTCCCTCAGATTGTACTAAGTATTCTATTCGTTGTAATGTTTGTTGCAATGCTTCATACAATATTTGATCATATAATAGTATTGGCATTTTATTCAGAATCTAATGCTATTACTGTTAATTCTAAGATCCAAATTCGCATGAAGTTTAAGCAAACTTCTATTGTTTCTAATTTTCTTTTGTTCTTTATTTCTTTTCTCACTCTTTGCAATTGCGCAATGTAATCATGTAAGATTTGACAATTGTGATCTGTAAGATTCTTATTACTACTAAGTAGTTCTGGGTGATGTGTCTGTAACAACTGCTGGAATTGAATTTCTTTTTCGTCTTGATTTTCTGCTTTTTCTACCTTTTTCCAGTGTGTTATCATTTGTTTCATTGACATCATTTTGATTATTGCTCTCTATTTGCGAGAATTACTAGCCTCTTTAGTACTTTTTGCCATTCTCTTTGATCTCTGTCTATGAATGGTTCTAAATGGAAAATGCTTGGTAATCTTGGTGCTTTTGCCATTTTTGCTAATAATCCTGGTAAATTTTCAATGCCTGTCAAATGCTGAGCATACTCTGAAATTATGTACAGCATCACAATTACCAATTTGCTTTTTCGACTAGTCTTATTCTTTAGTAGTTTTATTGCTGCTTTTCTGTAATTTTCGATTTCTGGTGTCATTTCTTTTATTCCAGTTTGTCGCTACTTATTTTACAGCATGAAATGCATTGGTCACATAACCAACATCTTAAAACTACATAATCGCATGTGATGCATGATCTTGCATCATCCTTGCTATTTGCTTCAAATCTGTGTATGATACTTTGTGGATTTATTTCCTTTGCTTTCAAGAACTCTTTCAGTTCCTGGTCTGTCATTGGTAATTGGTAAGTTTTCCTTTCCATTTTTAAGCTGGTATGACTATACTTTGGTCATTAGGTAAGGTCAATGTGATGTTTGTTAGAACTCTAAGCCAATCATGCCATTCTTGTTCTGTCCAACATTGTGTGATATTGTTGTTTCTTGACATAGTCCAAAATCTTGCTACTGTTTGGTATGCCCATTCTACATATGTTGGGTATTTAGCAATTTGCTGTTCTAACATTTCTAGCATTACCAATGTTAGTGACCTTTTCAATATTTTTGGGTGATTTTCTTTCACTTTCTGTTGGTCTGCTAACCAATATACTTTTGTAGCAAATGTTTCCATTTCTTTGCTTAGTGTTATGGTAATAGACTCTATTCTTAAGGTTTCGACTTTTCCTATCAATTTCATTTAGGTTAGTCTGTAGGAAATTTAGGATCTTTGTCCATTTCTTCCATTCCTCTTTGTTCCAATTTAAATACTTGGACCTATTTTGCAGTTCTGTTTGAGCAATCTTTAAGGATCTTTTTGTCCAATAAAGTGTTTTTGGCTGTTGTGCTATGTATGACATCAGCTTTTCTAACTGTTGTAGTTCTAGTGACCTATCAAGTGGCAATGGATATTTTTCTCTCCTTTGCAACGTTTGTCTTAATATGTCACAATTGTGTGTGAAGATTACTGCTGCTCTTTTGTTAATCTTCTTGATTGTAAGTTGAATTTCTGTTAATGTATGTGTTGTTATTTTCTGCTTGCTCATCTTGCCACATTCTCAGTAAAATTGCACTGATTAATTGAATGCCTTGCCTGATTATCTCCAGGTCTCTATTTGGGCTGTGGTTGCAGCAAACATGAATATGTTTTTGTGTGTTTGTTTTCTTTTTCTTTCCTGCCATTGCTATTGACTATTGAGTAGGAATATTGTGATTCTATTTACTACTACTCGAATATGTTCAAATATGACTTGTCTGTCATCTTCATTCATTTCTACAATGAGCAGTGCTGTGCATGCTCTTATGAGCTGTGCTACAATATCTCGTCTTTCTTGAGCTGTGAACATGTTTGTAACAATTAAGTCGTCTATGTATGGCCTTACTTGAATTATTGAGCCTTGTCTTTGTGCAAATTGTCTTGGTGAAATTGAAAGTCCTTGTTGTAGTCCTTTCATCTTAACTTAATTGTATGCAGTTGTTCTCAAATCTAGAGGTCTTTGCTGATAATCATGGTGTTGATTGTAATCCAAAGTTCTCTGTTCTTGGTATGCTACTTGTTGCAAGAGTTGTGATCTGGTTTGTGTCATCTCTTGTCTCATGTTCATCAAGAAAGCGATTTCTCTACTAATGTGAGCTAAAGCAATTAGTTTCTGTCTTTCCAGTTCAATTGAAACTTTTGAAATCACCTCTGTAAGGTGGTACACTATGTCTCTAATTGTCTCTCTCCTTTTTGCCAATAGAATGTCCATTTCTTGCAGCTTTCTTGTTGGAATCGGAATTCTAAGCAATAAATTTGAGAAATTCTTTGCTGCTTGGGCTTCTGTCCACCTTTGATGTACTCCTTCATATTTAAATACTATGTTTTGTACATGTTCAACTGTGATGTACAGTGCTTTTATCTGAGCATGCTGTTGTTGCAGCTCTGGCAATGTTGGTGGTTCAGCAGTTGCATATCTAGCTAGTTTTGCTATTTGCTCTGCTCTGTTTGCTGTAGTGATGTTCCATTCTAGGTCTGCCATTTTTGTGTTTGGCTTGTTTTACAAGATATGGAAAGATTCAGTTTCTTCAGTCTTTTGTTTCTTTCTAGATTGTGATCTAGTGACTCTCTTTTCCCTTTGCTCAGTACTCTCTTTGGGTGTTGCATGTTCTACAACTTCTACTTCATTGTTCCTACCTTGGGTCTCTTGATTTGGTGTCGAGGCCTGGTCCTGATCTTCTTTCTTGTCCTTGGCCTTCTCCTCATCTTTCTCCTCTTCTGTATCTGGTGTTGATACTGGTGCTTTTGGGATTTCCGGCTCTGGTGTTTCAGCTTGCTTGTCTTCAGTGTCTTTTTGCCTCTCTGTTTCCATGAGTTCCAAAGCTGTTGCCAATGGTCTTGATTCAGTTCTGACCAGTGTTGGTGTTCGTAGTGTTGGTGCATAGTACTGTGATACTGTCGTTTGCTGTACCCCTCTGGCTGGGTAAACTGGTACTCGCATTTGGATCATTTGTCTTCCTGTGATCTTGGGAATTGAGTTCTTCATGGCCTCTTCTTGATTCATCCTCATCTGTGTGGCCAGCATTGAGTAATTCAATGTTGTCAATGCTTGAAGTCGTACTCCAGTTTGTGTGAGTGTAATCCATGTTGGTGTTGGTTGTTGTTGAAGATGGATTCTTGTGGCTTCATTCAGTTGTTGAAGTACTCTGGCATATGCTTTCTTGTATGCTTCCATCTTTGCTGCATTGGAAATGTATACAGCTCTTGTCTCCGGGATAAGTTCTTGGTAATGTTGCAGTGCAATTCCTTGCATCAGAGCATCTGGTTTTGAAGTGTTCATTTTGATGTGTTGCTCTGTTTCTTCTTCTTCTTCTTCAGAGTTGTTTTGGTGTGTTCTTGGACCAGAATTCTTCTGCTGCTGTAGCTGCTTGAAGTTGCAGAATGTAGTCTGTTTGCGCCAGAATATTGATGGCTACCAGTTTTTGTTCGGTAACCTTCTGTGCGTCAGTCTTCTGTAGATCCTCAGTGCAGAGTGTAAGCAATTTAGAGATGTTTACCAATCTTCTTTCTTGCATGTGACGAAGGAGTCTTGCTTTCACCGTTGGGTTGTTTGGCAAAAGTTCGATTATTTCTCCATCTTTCTGAATGAGCAGATCTTTCTTGTCCATTTTGGATGTTATTTCATTCTTTTGCAGCTTTCTTTTGTGCCTTCTTTCTCGAAAACTCAGTTGTGAATCCGATATTGCGCAGATCACACTTCCAAGTCAGATCCAGTTGGCTGTTGTCAAGTTTTCTATCTCGAAAGCCCGATTTTGTATCTCAATGTTTAGGATACCCGCACAGGCCAGATCAAGTCTGCTTGACAACTTTGATCAACCTTCTTTCTCGAAAACCTGTTCGCAATTTCGGATATACCTAATTTTGCTTGCAGGCCAGATCCAGTCGGTTACCGTCAGTTTTCTATCTCGAAAGCCCGATTTTGTATCTCAATGTTTAGGATACCCGCACGGGCCAGATCAAGTCTGCTGACAGTTCCTCACCACAGCCTCCTTTCTCGAAAACCTATTCGCAATTTCGGATATACCTAATCTTGCTAGTAGGCCAGATCCAGTTGGCTACCACCAGTTTTCTATCTCGAAAGCCTGATTTTGTATCTCAATGTTTAGGATACCCGCACAGGCCAGATCAAGTCAACTGGCAGTGCTTTGTGCTGCTTTCTTTCTCGAAAACCTATTCGCGATTTCGGATATACCTAATCTCGCTAGCAGGCCAGATCCAGTCAGCTGCCTCGTCAATCTTTTTGACTCCGCACACAAAGCTTACTGAACAGTATTCTTTCTCGAAAGCTTATTCGTGAACTCGATATTGCGCAAGTTACACTTGTAAGCCAGATCCAGTCTACTGACAGTTTTCTGTCGAAGCTATCGAACTAGGTGGTGGACTAGTCGACTTTCTTGTAGCTTCTTGCTGCTTCGAAGAGCTCTTGTAGAGAAATATTGGTGCTTTCTCTTCAGCTTCTTCGTTTTCTCGCTTTTGTAGCTGTAGTCGAGTATTAGTGTCCTCGATTTTTCAGCTGGAGATCTTGTTGATGTTGCTCTTCTTCTTCAAAATTCTTGAAGATCTTTGACTCGATTGTGACGTTTGGTGTGTCACAATTTTCTTCTTTCTTCTTTATACGGTCCTCTTCTTTGCTGATCCGTATCCGTGAGTGGTCGCCATGGAGCGCTTGAAAGGCTGGCTGTCCCGAGTCTAGCTGTGTCAAGATCCCGATCCGCGAGAAATGAGTGAAGGCGATAAGTCTTTGGTCAATATGTCTTTATTGGCTTGCTGTATCGCGTTCGTACAATCAATCAGTCAGTAGAAAGGTTGAGTCCGGAGTGAACAACCGATCAGTCTGAGAGTCTGCGATTGACTGCCCTGAACAGACTGTGTGTGCGTAGCAGCTCAGTCATGAGAAAGTCATGGAGATGCTATGCGCGCTCAGTCTGCGCGACAACCTCTCACACGCGCAACGCGCAAGTGGTTGTGGCAGTAATAGAGAAAGCCAGCTATGCTGCTTTCACTTACTATCCCTTCGTAAGGCTTCAGCATGCTTGTAGGGTGCTCGTAATGTTCGTATGAGCGCACGCGTAAGCGTAACGCGCGTAAGGCGAAAATGAGACCGCCTCCAGCCCGGCCGAAGTGAAAGTCCGTCGACTTGTCGAAGGGCTTTTGCTTCAACTAAACTTTATCAAGCATGTGTGAAGTCTTAGTTCAAGAATTACATACTATTTTGAATGTTTACACATATTATGACTTATGTTGGTGGGTGCCATATGTGTTGACTTCTTGATTGCACTAATGGTGATTGTAAGCTATGGAACATGTAAATGTTCTTAAATCGTTAAGGTTGTCATGGGGTAACTTGGAGTTTTCCTTGTTTGGCCATAAAAACATTTAAGCGATTAAAAGTTGTTTACACGTTGCCATGAATTAAATATTACGAACATGTAAGTAGTTTAAGAATCCTTACATGCCATGGGTTTTTAAAATGGATCATGTAAGTAGTTTAAGAATCCTTACATGCCATGGAATGATATAAAGAAACATGTAAGTAGTTTAAGAATCCTTACATGCCAATCAGTCAGTAGATATTTAGATTTCAAATTGCCATACAAGTAGTTTAAGAATCC
>B570J14230_10001062_pt1 | contig 11142 bp, 7 predicted proteins | sample LakMenepilimnion_3_FD_14230 | JGI IMG/M metagenome (IMG submission 14230) | reverse complement strand
TCAAGAATCTTTTCAACAATTTTATAAACGATGTTACGATTCTTGTTCTTGATCTTGAAATAAAGTACTTAACATGAGAACATGCTACAACTAATACATATTAAGTACTTAATTTTAAGATCAATAATCGTTACATAAGTACTTTATTTCAAGATCAAGAATATCTAGTGTAATTATATGAACAAAAATTGTATTGTTCTTAACAATCCCAATCTTTCTGAGTAACTTTATAAAAAGATTGTTTTATTTGAAAGCGGAAAAGTAACATGAATCGTTACATAAGTACTTTATTTCAAGAAAGTACTTAACATGAGAACATGCTACAACTAATACATATTAATTACTTAATTTTAAGATCAAGAATCTTTAAGTACTTTATTTCAATATCAAGAATCTTTTCAACAATTTTATAAACGTAAGTGTAATTCTATAAACAAAAATTGTTCTTAACAATCTTTCTGAGTAAAAAGATTCTTGATCTTGAAATAACTTATGTTACGATTCTTGATCTTGAAATAAAGTACTTAACATGAGAACATGCTACAACTAATACATATTAAGTACTTAATTTTAAGATCAAGAATCGTTACATAAGTACTTTATTTCAAGATCAAGAATCTCTAGTGTAATTATATGAACAAAAATTGTATTGTTCTTAACAATCCCAATCTTGCTCTTGCTGAGTAACTTTATAAAAAGATTGTTTTATTTGAAAGCGGAAAAGTATGCCTTTCAAAAGTTTTTGAATTTTTGAAATAAAGTACTTAACATGAGAACATGCTACAACTAATACATATTAAGTACTTAATTTTAAGATCAAGAATCTTTAAGCACTTTATTTCAATATCAAGAATCTTTTCCAACAATTTTATAAACGTAAGTGTAATTCTATAAACAAAAATTGTTCTCAACAATCTTTCTGAGTAACTTTATAAAAGGGTTGTTTTAATTGAAAGCGGAAAACGTATGTCTTTCAAAAGTTTTTGTAATTTTCCAGAATTACAACTACAACAGTTCTCATGTAATTCTTATTACTTGAAAGTGTAATGTAATTACATTCACATTTGTGCATGTTTTATTTCATAAGTGTAATTGTAATGTAGTGTAATATTTTCAGAATTTCTCATAAGTCTAAGTCTAAAGATATTAGATAGAAGTAATTGATTAAGATTTTGTTTTTATGGTGTGCATTCATTCACTGTAATAAAACTAATAAAACTGGGGTCTATGTCCTTTCCTTGTATTGTTACCGAGACATTGTACTGATACTGAGGCACAGTACTACAGATATCGAGGCTGAGACTACCTCGATACTACGGATATCGAGACTTATAGTCTTAGACTTGTACGGATGTACGGAGTGCTAATAGCGAGGTGTCTCCGTATAAGGCTAGGGCTATATGTCTCGATATTCATATTATCGAGGTAGCCTCGATCTCGATATTATGTTGCTTTCATAAACAAAAACCCAATTAAAGAAGAAACGAGAAATGTAAAATTTTCAATATATTTTAATATTAATCATAACGTTTCTGCATTCCAGCTTGCTACAGTAAACACATTGGCCATCACATGGACTGGATGATAAGGTTAGCAAATAAAATGACCTCAATGTATGAACGCGAGGTCAAAACACACGCCACCGAGGACAAAAATCAATTAATCGAAAGCAAAACACAGATCGAGGACACGGAATCGGATCCGGAATTCGAAGACGTCGACCTTGGTCCTGATCATGTTAATCCCAAACCTGAAGAGATATCTCAATCGTTACAGCCCACGAGCTCGTCTATATGGATGTGGACCCTTGCAAGTTATCTATTCAAGAGAGATTTGCTCAGACGATCAGATGGTGTTAAAGGATTTACATGGTTCGGTATGGGTCTCAATTCAGGATCATGCGTACCGGTTATACCCGAAGAGCTGGCGAAACAGAACCCGTCAAACATAAAGTATTCACGGTTATCTTCATCTTCATCGGAGGTCAGGATTAGTTCAAGACCGTGCTCGTTCGAACAGACGTCCTCAAGCCGGAATATTTCAAAACAAAAATACAACCGTCTATCTACCACTACCACGGAGGATTAATCCTAGACCGGTCATTCACTTGCGTAATTAGATTGTAGCAAGTAAATTATGCAAAATAAGAATAAGTATTTAAGTCTCATTCCTTTAGCATGTTTAATGATAAAATGGGAACAAGAAGATGCACATGTTTGCATTTGTTTTCGTTTTGACCGGTCAAATTGTAAAATGGTGAAGTTAAATTAAAATGTATGTTTGTCTCTAATTGGAAATTTTTGCAAAAAATGTAAACAATTTTATATTCTTATCCCTTTCCCTTTCAATAGTTTTATCATGATAAGACTATTTATTGTTATCTTTTATCTGAAAAACTAGAAGTCTAAAAGCTATAACGTAAACGTAGACGTAATATTCTGTTTTCTGGTATGTGCATGTGAATAGTTAATCATTTAACATCGATATTAACTACTTATTCAATAGCTGCAACATCTTTGCTTGGTCTTGTGATGAATATGAATCACAAATTTAAAACTACTTTGATTTGATAACTCATACTTGTAAATATATGATAGTAAAGAATGAGCAAGATCCTTTTTGTGTTTTTTCTTTTAAAAAATCTTTGAGCTTGAGCGATTAATAAAAGAATATTTTAATCGTTATACACTTAAAATGTCTTCTTCTTATTGTCTTTTTTCATTAATTTTCTTGAACCACGGGTCTATTATTTTGCTGATAGTAATAGTGAACGTGCAGATATAGTAATATGCAAGTGCAAGTCGTTAGTTGACGAATAAGAGGAAACTATCCCGGTGTTGGTGTTAACGATTATGAGGAAGCACATGCTAGTGTGTTATCGTTATTGTCACGGTCGCGTTCAATCCATGTGTCAAAGTATCATATTACCAACACCTACTATCGATAATGTCGCGCGTTTACTTTCCGACTTTACGAAGAAATACTCTTAGTTTACTTGTAAAAGAGCAAGGAGCAAGGTAAAGTTAAGATCAAAATTTTCAACTCTTAAATATTTCGTGTTGTGTCTAATTCTAACCTAACTGTTTTTATAACTTAACATTAACATTAGGTTTGACTTTCTAGAGAGCTATTATCAAATTTACTCCATTTTTGTTTCAACATAAAATTCTAGATCTAATATAACAGCAAGTATCCATAAAAAAGAACAGAATTCCGACATTTTTGAGCTTAGACTTAAAAATGTTTTAGTTTGATGAAAGTTAGAGTTAGAGATACTAAGTCTAAGGTTTTACTGATTAAGCCTGCGTCTGTTACACGTTATAGAACAGCTAGCATTATTATATTGTTTTAAATTCTTATTATTATTCTGGAAACAGGATGCTGATACCGTTACCATCAGAATCTCTGAATTACGGTCTAGAAGTTGAAGAAAACTGGAAACATGCTGAAAGAATTCTCAAAAATCTTGAAGCTTCCTGGCTACGAAGTCTCACAAGGAGAAGTGTTCTAAAGGTCTTGTCTCAGGATGAAATCCGGATTATCAATACTACGATAAGTGACATCAAAAAAGATATCCAAAATCGTGAGCGATCAATTGTATTGATCATCCTAAACTCTTCAAGACTACAAAATCTCAATGTTCTTATTCTGAAAGCAACCTTGAAAATGATATCAACTAAAACTAACAATGAGGTTGAATAATAAAAACAAAATAACAAAAACAAACATCCTCGTCTTGTCTTTCTATATTTGATAGTGATAGCGATGGAAATAAAAGGAACCGGGATCACATAACATACGTTTAATTATAATAAAGTCAATGAAAAAATAGGGAGAGGAAGACATCTGACGTGTACGTGTAATTTCATGGTTAAACGTTTGTATATTTCAGCTGAAATGTCAACTTTCAAAAATATTTTTGCTACTGTAAAGTAGTGAAATGAAAGTGGAGTTAACGTTAAACATGTTTTACATCTAAGACCGTATTACATCCGCGTTTACGTTACGTTAAGAAATACTTTTACTTTTTTCTACCTTGACAGTCAAATCCTAACTAAGAAGAAGGGTATTTCTGTTTCTAGTTATATTTATCAAATGAACGTAAAATAGAAACACATTTCCATTTCCCCGTTGACAGTCAAATCCTAACTAAGAAAAGAAGAATGGTATTTCTGTTTCTAGTTATATTTATCAAATGAACGTAAAATAGAAACACATTTCCATTTCCCCGTATTTCCATTTTCGTTGATGTTAATGTTAATGTTCTGTAGTATAATATAAACTTAACAAGAAAACTAAAAGTTCCTAATCCTAATATCACCTATTGATATCAATATCGACAGCAATAACAATTTCTCGTGAAGTATTGTTACACTTCAACCGTATGAGAAATTTAAAAGTTTCAGTTTGAAAATTAAATTTTTGTTAATTTTGCTTTCACGTTCACGTTTAAGTTTATGCTTAGCCTATGCCTACTTCAATAATGATGAACGAGGTCGAATCTTAGTCTTAGTTAATGCTGATCCTGATCTTGAATTGAAGCTGAAATTTTAGTACCTATACTTAAACCTAAAGATAAATTTTCAGTTTCAGAATAGAAGCGAAGCTTTTGAAAAATTTGAAGAAACGGGAATATGCACTCTATTTTCAGTTTCTCACGCTCACGCTCTACTCTATTTAACGCATAGTTTACACGCACACGTACTCGTTAACGTTAGACGATAGGTTGATTTTTTTCTTCTTTTGAGAAAGAAGAAGTATAAATATAAATATTTTCTATATTCTATTAAACATTACACGCTCTCGCTCTCAATCTCAAGATAAGATAAGGATAGAGACAGAACTGATGGAAAGCTAAATCCTGGGTTAAAGGTGAAAGTAAATCTATTATTACTGATAGTCATTCATAACCATGATCATGATGGCTATGCTCGCACATGAGACATTACGTTTACCTTCTTTGTATTCATATGATTTCACACGCTTGCGGTTAATGTAGATGAAAAGGATTGTGTTAATCACTGCTCACCATCAAGATAGTAAACGACCTCGGAATTAACTTTATATTTTCTCGAGTTATTGCTGAATTCTTTGGATAATATTAATGTTTATAACAACTGAGAGAAAAAGTGAAAGTGAAAGTGGAATATTATCAACATCATTTCAAATTTATATTCTTCCTTCTTGTCTTTTTTGCTATCATATTTTATAACAAACTTAAGATGAGAAAAGCTAGATCTGGCAAAAGGAGAAATCAGAGAAGAAAAAATCGAAAGCAAAAGTGTTGTAGATAAATGTAACAAACTTAATAGTTAATATGAGAAGATCATATAAATCTAGATCTATGTCTAAGAATAGAAATAGAAATAGAAATCATAGATGTGAAAAAATTGAAACACCAGTAACAGCAAAAATGTCTGCACCTGCATCAGTAACAGCAACAGTAACAGCAACTGAAACTGAAAAGATGAAAGATGTAGATGAAGATAAAGACGATGATGATGATGATTGTATAGTTATATTCAGACCGCTGTTAACACATTCTCATACTTTTTAAGCTTTTCTAAAACTTTTTCTTTTTAATGCTTTTCTCATTCAAATATGGAAGTATCTGTCAAAAGAGGGTATTCAAATCGTTTTTCTTTTGAGATATTGATATTGATATGAATTTAATGTCAAATATATGTTTCTCTCGCATAAAACTAAACTAACACAGATTTTTTATTTTTATTTGGTTTATAGAAGAATTGTGATGTTTGTGTGATTATATTTTGAAAAGATTTGCAATGATATAATCAACACATGAAATAGTCTTACTAACTCTATTGTATATAACACTTATTTATAATACTAATTTTGATGCTTGTCATCTTATCCTTATCTTATCTTCGGATAAATATCTTATGTTGAGAAATCTATCATTATTCTATTATCAGGTTTTCAAAATTGAATGCGAATGAGTTATAAAACAAATCATATTTTGTTATGCTTTTGCATTTGCAGTTTTGAAATTTGAAAAAATAGGAATAGGAATATAATTGACGAAATGCTGGTGCGTGTTGTATATTCTCAAGTTCAAAGAGGGTGTGTAAGATTAAAATCAGGAAAGGAAAGCTGTCTTGGGGTTAAAGTTCACTCGCGTGCGTAAACTATTCTTCTTCCTCGAGAGAGTGTATTGGTAGGTAGCTTTTTAAAACACTTCTCATCTCATCAACATCAATTCCGTGACCGTGACCGTGACCATAACAGTAATAGTCGTTGCCATTGTCGTTGTCGTCATCTTCAAGTGATCATTTGACTTTGACATTCAAAAGTCTTTTCAGAAAATATTCTCAAGAAGATTTTGATTTTGACACACAATACAATATAATATTAGCCTCCAAAAGAAAAAATTAAAAATGTCTTCGTCTTCACTTACACCAGCATCTTGCGATAATAAAAGTTACAGATGCAGATGGTGTGGGTGTGATGAATCTGTGAAAATGGATACTTCTATTAATTTTGGAAATGAGGATCGTGACGGTGAAGGTGAAGGTGTTCAAGTTCAATATATCGAACTCAAACCACTGGCACTGGAATCGTCTGATCCTGAGCCTGAACCTGGGACTAGGACTAGGCTTGATACTGAGTCTGAACAGTCGTTGACGTTGACATTGCCTGGTGTAGATGCGGATGTGTCTACTAAGACTCAGTTTCAGGGTCTCACAATAAATATCCCTCAGCCTGAGTCTGAGCCTGAGTCTTTGTCATATTCTATCAGCACATCCTCGGATGGATATGGAAAGACTTTGATAGTTCTAACAATCACCGTGAAAACGGCGATGGGAATAACCGACATCAAGTACTACTGCTAAATGAAAAAAGTAATAGGTAATAAATAGTGTGATATATTATATTTGAAAGGATAATGATAATGATAATCTTAGACCTAGACTTAGTTGTATTTGCAGATTTTAGGACACATCATCAGCATAAGTTGTTTGCTCACCGTCTTTTGACTGCTTTTGTATTGTTCATCACTTTAAAAAAAACACTTTTTTTGCTCATTTTTTAAGTACTCTTTCTCTTTTTCACTTTTAGGTCGGAGTCGGGATTTTACATTACTCCTTTGACTGTGTCAAATCAGGACCTAGACTGCACCGTATGCACAATAATCTCATAACCATAATCATAATTTCCCAATTCTGATGAAAAGGAAAATATTGATCAAGAAAAGAAAATCTTCTTTCTGAATCTTTATATTAATAAAAGACTGTACAATTACAATCACAATCACAACCTATCTTTCTCTTGCGAATTTACTCGAACATGAGGGTATTGGAAATACATTTTCTTGTTTTTGTTTTGGTGATATCTTCACAAATACAATTAAGCAAATACAGTAAAAGTAAAAATCAAAAATCATGTTTTTCTGTAAAAATATGTTAATGCTAATTTAATATTTCATGGTAATATTTCCGTGATTTCATGTATTCACGTTTGAAAACTTAGTTATTGTTATTGAAAGATTTCTCATCCGGAAACATCATTTCCGAACCTGCGCCTGTGATGTCGAGTTATTGTCATTAGACCTTTCATGAACCGAGAGTTCTAAAAAAATGAACACACTCTCATTAGAAGTTTCAGACAAGAAAATCTCGTTCGTTTATTGCATTTAACTTTCAAAAAACCAAAACAAAACCCAAGAACCTTGAAAAAAATAAGAGTCTTAGTTTAAGTCTAAGAAGGAGAAAACTAATCTAAAAGTAAAAAATAATAGAGTCATGATGATGAAACAACAAATGATGAAAAAATTCAGAAATAAGATCTTTTCTTTTTCTTGACCCAAACACAAACTTATCATGAGAATAGAGAGTGTTCTCATGCTCATGTTAATAGTCTCATTTTGCAAACACTTTTATCTGTTTCAGTGTCTTTATGATAACGAAGACGCAGTGTGTGCGGTAATGACAATGACAACTACTCATTGAAAGAGTAAAATTTTCACAGTAAGACCCGAAGAATTTTGTAACATATTTGGACGTGGACGAATCTCACGACATATTGAGTTGTAAGAAAATATAACAATAAGAAATAAATATCGCATTCATTCAAAAAATTTTATTTTTTAAATGATTTATTTTTTCTCAACTTGCTAAATAGAAAGTATCATGTTATAAATTTGCAAAATATTAAAAAATTTCACATCTACATTACATCATATCTATTGTTTATCTTTATCTGCTGCGTCTTAATATTACGAAAATCTGTAAATAGTAATTCTTTTTTTCTTCTTAATTTTTTTCAATTCAGATTCAGATTCGGTCTCGGATCAAAAAATCATGTTAACATCAAGATCAAATAATTTTCCTTTAATAGAATTAAGTTCCTGAAGAAAAGTTTCAGCCGAAACGTTTTTTGTATCCAAGACTTTTAACATATCTGAAATAATATCTAGAATGAAGACTAATATTAATGTGAAGCTATAGCTAGATTAGATAGATAGGTCTAAATACGCAATACAATACGCAGCATAAGCAAAAGCAAATAATAGGAATAAGAATAAAATAAAAAAAATAAAAAACATATTTTTTTCTTAAAAGAGAGCGCTAACGCTAATCTTAAAACTTACAAAAAATTGCTCATTAAATAGAAGACACATCGGTTGTGTAGATAAAAGCTTTTAGAAACTTCTAAAGACAAAATGTTTGCAAAGCTCAACATTACGAGTATAAACTAAACAAATAAGATATAGATTGAAAAAACCTTCACATGCGGGTGATCGGCTTAATATACCAAACTAATAAATCCTTGATACACTGAACTTGATTCTAATGCTCATTATAAAATAAATTTCTATAAACCAATGAAAGAACAAATGGGAAAGAGTTTTTACTTGCAAAAGTCGTGCAGAGGGTGAAATTGGTATTGTTTGATATAATAAATACGGTTCCAGTTACAGCTACAGTTAAAGTTTATCAAATGTTAAAATCTTGTCTCATTTTTGAAAATGTAAATGAAAGTGTGAGATCTGCAAGTTCTGTTACACTCATTCTCTTGATGGTTGCAGTTGAAGGATAAGGAAACATTTTACAGTCATTCACGATCTCGATTTTTCCGGATGATTTTGTTTTTTTATATTTATCCTTATGATCACGTTTACGTTTATTCATCTTTGTATATGGTCTGTGATATCTTTCATTATGCTCGTCCTCGTCTAGGGTTTCAATATTTTCAAATCCAAATCCAAACATCTGATCGCATAAAAAGCAAACAACTCCTATATCAGAATCAGAGTTGTGTTTTGTTATGTAATGTTTTTTAGATTTCTTTTTCGTGTGAATTTATTCGAACATGAAGAGCATTGAAATTGCATTTTCTTGTTTTGTTTTTATTATATCTCAGTTCCAATATTTTTCTTCTTCTTTTTCAACAATCCGTACGAGGAATGAAGAAAATATAAATTGAGGGTGTACCGAGCGCTCGCTCTCATGGTAAGTTTACCTTACCTCTTACCCACACTCTCGAGTTCGGGGGTATGCCATAACGCTTTTAGAAACTAAACGTCTAACATAATGCGAGCGCTCACACCATGCTAGACTAGAACAGAAGATTTTTACATATTCATCTGTCATTCAAGAATCTTTCTGAAATATTCTCAAGAAGATTTTGACGAAGGAATAATATTGGTAATCTCAGTTTCAGTTTCTGAAACCAAAAAATAAAAATGTCAGAGTTTGAAGCTGAAGCTATTCAGACTCAAAGTCTCTCGACGGATAGCTTAATTTTACAGATTTTGCAGGACATCCCTGCCCCTGAACCTGAGCCTGGGTCTGTAGAATTTTCTATTATGACGTCTGAAGATGAAGATGGTCTGGCTTTGAAGAAAAGAAAGATGGACGAAACAGATATGGAGAATTACCCGGATGTGAATGATAGCGATAGCGATAGCAAGGACAGTGAACATCAAAAACAATTGCTGTTGGAAAGGTCAGAAGAAGCTGAGATGGAATTTGAAGATGCCAAGTTAAGAATTGTTAGCCTCATGACTCAGAAAACTCTATCGATTCGTGAACTTGCGCTGTTGCCAACTGGTCATCCTGTTTCATTTACAATTCGCCACCCTTCTCTCGAGTTATTGCAGATTTGCTATGGATTTTCGGATTTGAATTAATGGAGACTTCCCTGAAAGTTTTCACTTTTAGGTTTAGGAATATTTTTCACTTTCAGTAATTTCGTTGAAATTTTTTTTACTTTCAATCATTTTCAGATTTTGAAAATTTTCACTTTCAAAAAAAAATACGAAAATTTAGTGAGAAATTTTTCGCTTACAAGATAATTTCTTCGTTGGAAATTTTTTTACTTTCACACTTTTAGGTTGTTTTTAAATTTTTTACTTTCAATCATTTTTAGATTTTGAAAATTTTCACTTTCAAGAAAAATACCCTACTTTTAGGTCACTTTTAGGTTTTGGAAATTTTCCCTTTCAAGAAAATACGAAAACTTAGAGAAAAATTTTTCACTTTCAAGATAATTTCTATCACTTTTAGGTTTCGAAAATTTTCACTTTTAGGTCTGAATCGAAAATTTAGTGAAATATTTTTTCACTTTCGAAAATTTAGTGAAAAATTTTTTTCACTTACAAGAAAATTTTAGTGAAATATTTTTTTCACTTTCAGTAATTTCGTTGAAATTGAAATTTTTTTTACTTTCAATCATTTTCAGATTTTGAAAATTTTCTCACTTTTAGTCTCTTGAATACAAAAATTTAGTGAAATATAAATATTTTTCGCTTTCAGTAATTTCGTTTGAAGTTTTTTACTTTCACTTTTAGGTTCATTCTAAATTTATCAAATAATTTGTCTTATTTTTATTTTCACTTACTTTTTTGAAGACGACAAGACTCCTAGGTTTAGGTCACTTTTATGTTTTGAAAATTTTCCTTTTCCCTTTCCCTTTCCCTTCCCTACCCGAAATTTTCCCTTTCAAGAAAATACGAAAACTTACAGGATTTTCGGATTTGAAAACAATAATAATAATAATAATAAAATAACAACTGAAAATTTGAAATAATAAATTTATCAAAAAATTTGTTTTATTTTTATTTTCACTTATTTTTTGAAGACGAAGGGTTCTTAGAGAAAAATTTTTCACTTTCAAGAC
>B570J14230_10001053_pt1 | contig 11191 bp, 9 predicted proteins | sample LakMenepilimnion_3_FD_14230 | JGI IMG/M metagenome (IMG submission 14230) | reverse complement strand
ATAGGAATCCGGTTTGATTCCTGAATTTTCCGTTGAGTTAGGGAACAGGGAACAGGGAACAGGGAACAGGGAAGAAGGATTTCAGTATGTACCGAGTTCTGTTCAAAAATCAAATAGGAGTCCTATATCAGCAATTAGTAACCACTAATGGCGTTGTGAATTACGATTTATTTACTGATCGGACTTACATTCATTTTGACCCTTACCTTCTGATTTGGTGTATTCTTCTGTGATAATATTTTCCATAGCAAACTAACCCATTAATCATATATTAAACAGGTAAATTATGGCTATTTGTATAAGTCTTATGGAGCAGAATTGGTAATGATTCAATTCCGTATTCAGCCAGATAGTGAAATTCCTGCATCTAATCAACTGTTTAATCAGATCAGATTTGCGATCGCCTCTGGGCAATATTCACCCGCATATAAACTACCCAGTACCAGGGCTTTAGCCATGCAAACTGGATTACATCGCAACACCATCAGTAAAGTTTACCGCCAATTGGAGGAAGAAGGATTTGTCGAAAGTTTAGCGGGTTCAGGCATCTATGTCCGCGCTCAAGGTCATGAAGGCGGAAGCAGATCCCAGTCTCCCATGCTCAAACAAAATCCTCAAGCCTATAAGGTGGTGCAACAAGCCCTAGATGAGTTACTGGGTCAAGGTTGTTCTCTCAATCAATCACGAGAACTATTTTTAGCAGAAGTTGACTGGCGCTTGCGTTGTAGTACCAGAGTATTAGTGGTGACACCATCTCAAGATATTGGGGCTGGGGAATTAATGGTTGATGAGTTAGAAGAATCCCTGCAAATCCCCCTCCAGCTAGTCGCAATGGAACAACTGATTGGAGTATTAGACCAAACCACTTCAGCCACATTAGTCACCAGTCGTTATTTTATCGGAGAAGTGGAAGCGATCGCTGCACCCAAAGCAGTTCGCGTGATTCCCCTAGATATTCACGACTACGGCAAAGAAATGACTGTCGTGAAAAGCCTACCCAAATCCAGTTGTATTGGTATAGTTAGCCTCAGTCCTGGTATTCTCAGAGCCACAGAAGTCATTCTCCACGGTTTACGAGGAGACGAAATATTAGTCATGACTGCTCAACCAAAGGATGCTTATAAACTACACGCGATCGTTAAACGCTCAGAAATAATCTTTTGTACAGATCAAGTCAGCTATGCCACAACCCAAGCAGCTATGCAAACAGTCTTAGAAGACCTCATCCGTCCACCCAAACTGATTCGCTGTGAAAACTACATCGGCACACAGTCCATCAACTTACTAAAACGGGAATTAGGACTAATTTAATTTGTCAGTTGTCAGTGGTCAGTTGTCCCGGAAATAACCCTAATGAACAAATAATTTGCGCTTCCTGTTGTCCGTCTTCAGGATGAATCACACACAAAGAATTATTATCACGTAAAGAAATAATCATTGTGGCTAATTGTTCATCACTAATCCCACTTTTCAACTGCCGATTAAGTTTTACAATTGTCGTTTCTTTTAATGGATAAAGATAGATTTCTTCAACGGCTTTTTTCAAAGTTTGCCAATCTTCACCTAATGAAAATAACGATGAAAATAATGGGGTTTCTGTCTTCTTAATATAAGCATCTAATCTATAATATGTTCGATATCTTGCCCCTTTAGAGCTTCCTAATTGTCCTCCAGTCGTTTTATGCTGTTCCAATACCAAATCAGCCCCTTGCGAGACAATTTCATGATGTTGGGGATGCTTTTCTAAAGGGGGTGTATTCCGGTTACATCTAGCCATTCTCAAAATTCGCATTTGCGATTGAGTTACACTTTCTCCTTCCCTATTTATCCAAGCTAAAGCATCTGTACCATCAGCAGTGCGAAGATACATTAATACACCTTCAGGATCTAAATTTGTTCCTTGATATTCGCGGGTAGAATAGATAACATTAGGCAGATTTTTAATAATCTTCTCTAAATCAGGATCAGCATCTATGGCATTTTTCCAAATTTGAAAAGCTTCCGATGTTAAATCAACCTCTCCATCTCCTGCTTCATCTAAAATACCAGACTTTTCATGATAAAGATCAAGAATTTCTTGATAGGAAAGAGTATCTTCAAAAAATGCCTCATCTGTTCCCACCACATTAGCATTTTCTTGTAACCTTTCCCCTAATCTTCCGCGCAGATTGATTAATTCCTCTACTCCCTCCGCAGGTAAAAAGGAATAGCAGAAAATTTCTGCCGCTTTTTGTCCAATTCTATCTACTCTTCCTGTTCTTTGAATTAAACGAATAATTGCCCAAGGTAAATCATAATTAATAATAATCCGACAATCTTGTAAATTTTGACCCTCACTTAAAACATCAGTAGCAATTAAAATTCTCACTTGTTGTTCTTGGGGAATATTTTGTTTATTACTTTCTGGACTAAACCGATATGCTATTGATGTCGGATCATTTATTTTTCCTGTTACTAATGCAGCTTGTTGAATATTCTCTTTTTCTAAAGATTCTTGTAAATAACGCGCTGTATCTGCAAATTGAGTGAAAATCAAAACCTTCTCATATGCATGAGTTTCCGTTAATAACCCTTGCAAAGTTTGAAACTTTTGATCTAATTTATAACTCCATTCTCCGCAATTATTTAACAACTTCAATAACAATAAAGCATCTTCGCGTAAATCTTTTTTTAATTCAGATTTGAACAATCGAGAATCTAACCATTTAAAGCGTTTTTGATATTTGGTTTGATAAAGTTCATAAATAGCTTTTGCTTGACGTTTATATTCCGTATCTTTACTGGTTAAACTTGCCAAACTAATTTCATCATTTTCATCATTTTCATCATCAGCTATTTCAAAATCTAAAGCTGTAGAATTAACCGTATCAGCATCTTCATCATTATTGGTAGTATCTAAAAATTCTGCATCTTGTGTACCAATCGGAATATCTAACTTATTTTCTAAAGCATAAAGATAAACATAATTCCGTAAAATGTGCCGTTCTAAAGATTCTAAAAAAGCAATACCACTACTTTCTAATCTTTTAAATAAATTCGTGCGACAAAAACCCATTAACCGTCTTCCCGCACGAGATAAACCATTTAAAATCTGTTGTTCTGTTGCTGTGGGAGGTTGTTTATATTTATCTAAAGTGTAATTTCCTAAACCGTAACGGGGTAAAGATAGAGAATTGATAATTTCGACAACTTCACTAGAGTATAATTTTCCATAATTATCATCATTATTAATCGTAAATTTAGCAGTTTTGGGAATCCGCACAGGAAAATAAGAACGAGTACCATCAGTAAATTGTAAATATTTGCGTCCATTTAAAGGATCTGTATCAGCATAATTATTTTTAATAAAACTGCGAGTTCTCCTAATCATATAACGATTCATTAATTGTTGCCAATCTTCAAAATATTCGCTTTTTTCAAATGCTGCTAAAGTTTTTACATCAGTTTGTGGATATTTACGTTTAAATTCATGTTCACCACCTAATTTTGTAATTAAATTGTCTGGTTTAATCCCTAAATATTTTGATTCAGGAACGAATAACCGTAACTGTGCAGATAAGTCAAAATAGCTTTTATTATAAGGAGTTGCAGTCAGTAAAATACACCGACTTCCGCTTTGTTCTATATATTCTTTAATAGCTGCATAACGTTGTCCATCTCGATTTCTTAAATTATGACTTTCATCTATTAAGACTAAGCGAAAACGAGCGGGAATTGTGGGTAATATTTTCGTGACTTGACTAATAGAAATTACTGCACCTCTTAAACCATATTCTTCTCGATATTTTTCCCACATAGAAACAAGATTTTTAGGACAAATAATCAAGGTACTAATTCCCAGTTCCTCTTCAATAATTTTCGCTATAGCTGTCCCAACTAAAGTCTTTCCTAATCCTACCACATCCCCAATCATCACACCACCACGACGGTTAACATAATGCGCGGCTATTTTCACTGCTGCTGCTTGAAAAGGAAATAATTGAAAGTCTGAAGGTATTTGATATTGACTTAAACCATCTCGCGCTTCTTGAGAGAGATGATAAGCCATTTTCAGATACACATAATAAGGATCAATTAACCTATCAGTTGCCCAACTTTCATCTATAATTTCTGCTAATTCATTAGAAATATCTAAACAAAAATTATCTTCCCAACGTTCATTAAACCAAGTTTGTAATTTATGGGTAGCATCATGATCTAAAATATCTACATTCAATTCTCCCTGTGCTGATAAACCAGAAAAGGTTAAATTACTACTTCCTAAAAAACCGATTGCGGGTAAATTTGCATGATTTTGAGGAACTAAATATAGTTTCGCGTGGAGGGGATGACGTAAATAGAGTTTCACAACTACTTTTTGAGATTTTAATTGTGATTTAAGTCTTTTTAAACCCAATTCATCAGCATTATTAGGTTTTCCAATCATTAATTGTTGTCGAAATTCCTGAACTATGCGTTTTTGCAATTGAAAAGATTTATTTCTATCTATGGGTTTTTGGGATATTCCTAAACCTAATAGTTCCTGAAGTTCATCTTTGGGAAGTTTTTGCATTCCAATTAATAAGCGACAACAATTATTTTCTCCTCCGGTAAATTGTTCAATTTCTTCCTGTATTAATTTCCATCCTCGCAAGTTAAAATAACCCACACAAAAATCAGCCCTATTTGCAGATCGGAGGCTTTTTTTGAGTATAGGTAATAGTTGATCATTAATATTATCAAAAATCCGAGGCATAGTTTTTTATATTAGTTAATTGTCTGAATTATAGCATATTTCCATATCCCCGACTTCTTTGATAAATCTTGTGAATAAATGATAAATTGATGATAGAAGTCGGGGATATTATATCTTAATCTTCAACTTTTGCTAACCAAGCAAGTAAATCCTCCACATTATTAAAATCTAATAATGCTTCACTCAAATCTTCTAAAATATGTAAGGATAAACCAGCAACAGAACCGCGTATTTTCGGCGATATTTTACCAAACCGCTTACTCAACAGTCGCATGACTAAATTAAAAGTTGCTTCTTCTAGTCCTTCTTCTCGTCCTTCTTTCCTTCCTTCTTCTTTTCCTTGTTCCCGGCCTTCTTCTTTAATTTCTTGATAAACTCGTGTTTGTTTGAGTGTGATTCCTAACATAGATTCTACCTCTTGACGGTTGAGATTTTCAAACTTGTACATCATGATAGTTGTGATCTTCTTGTTCCGTATCTTCAACTTTTCCCGCAATAAAAGCGTGTTCTTTATACTTTCTAATACTTTCATTTTTCTCATTTAAAATAGTTTGATAATCCTGCGCTTTTAATTGTTGTAAAATATCAGGGTTTCCCACAATATCAAAACGTTTATCATCAACCCGAATCAAACCAATTAAAGAATTACCTGCCATAATGTTAAAATCAACATTAGGTAAAGGTTCTAAATCATCAACAGTTTTCGCAGAAGCAACCAAACTTAAAAATAACCGTAACTTGGCAATTTCTACCGCTTCCTCCATGATATCCACACCATAGAGATTGTCAGTAATTACCCGTTTTTTAATATAATAATCCAAAGAAGGATGATCTTGTTTAATCTTACTTAATCTAGCTTGATTTGACTCATTTCCCGAAACTTGAATAAAGTCAAAAATGGCAGTATAAATCTTAATTAAATGTTGTAAAGCAGCCACCAAAAAAGCCCCACTACCACAAGCAGGATCTAAAATTGAAAGCTGAGGTAAAATCTCATCTAATAATTGCTGACACAATTGATTATTTTCTCGTTCCCAGTCTCCAGACTGGGAATGCCCTCTTAGAGGTTCTACCTCCTCTATTTTCGAGGCAGAGCCTCTGGGTTCACATTCCCACGCAGAGCATGGGAACGAGGGTACATTACCAATCTTCTCACGAATAAACTTATTAATAGTCCGTTCACAAAGATAATTAGTAATTTCCGGTTTAGTATAATAAGCGCCAAACTCCTTTTGGTTAATATACTTCTCAAAAATATACCCTAAAACATCAGGATTAATTTCATCATCTTTACCACTGGGAGTATCATCTAAATGCCAAGTATAACCAGAAAATAACTTAAATATATCCTCAAAACCACCATCACTAATTCTAATTTTTCCGCGATATTTCTCTTCAATAATATGGGGTAAAAATAAACCACCATTAATATATTTAATTTTACCAATTAAAGCGGGAGTTTCATTTTTACGGAACTTTTCAGCTTTACCAAAACCATCAAAAAACAAAGTTTGTAAAAACTCTTGATAATATAAATCTTTACCTTTGGTTTGACTAACCTTCAACTTATCTTGTAAATAATCAGTATTTCCATGATCTAAAAACCCCTTTTTCTGGAGAAAATAAATAAACATCAACCGATTCAAAATCACCGAAGCATACCAATTAGCATCCTTGATATTATCTATACCTTTAATAAAGGTAACAAATTTCCGATGTTCTAACTGGAAATCATCAAAAAACTTTTTAGTAATCTTTTCAATATCAAAAGCCTTTTGAGTGCGTTGAGTAACATCAGTTAAAGTTAAATTTTCTTCCTCAGCAAAATCAATAAATAAAGATTCCAACTTTTGAGTTAATAACTCTCCAGATTGAGTAATATTAAAAGTAGTTTCCTTGGCTTTAGTTTTATTTGCAGATTCTCTTTTTACCCATTGCCAAACCTGCTTTTCTTGCTTTTTATCAGTATAAATAATTAAATGTTCTTGACTATAACTTGTAACTTCCGTATCCATCTTTTTTCTAACTTTAGAATTGGGTAAAATGCCATTATCAGACACACAATGATAAACCATCATTCCGCGTTTTTGGGCAGCAGCTTCTATAGTATAATTTTCCTCATCTACAGTTAAATAAAGAGGAGAACCATCTGCATAATCCCAACCCAACTCTTCAATAAATAAAGATGTAAAATCAGATGATTGGAGATATGTTTTAACTTGATTGCGATTGAACTTCATAAAATGCACTCCTGGTATATGTACTCAAAGATCCCACTCAAAGATCCCCGACTTCTTAGAGAAGTCGGGGATCTGAATATTAACCTAAATCATTAATATCTAACAATTGTTCAAGAGTATAAGGACATTCTGCGGGAAAATCAACTTTAAACTTAGTTTTTATCTGCACATATTTCAAAGCCCGATTATAAATATTATTCATCTCTTCAGCTAGATAATTACGTAAATTGGTTGTTAATCTATCCTCAAGTTGATAACGAAAACCTAAAATTTCTGATTGCCAATGATAATAATTTCTTTCAGATTCCTCTGTCCAAAATTGTAGTAATAAAAGATGTCTAATTACTTGTTCTAATAGACTTTTAACTGCATTTTTCTTTTCACTTCCCAAATCTTCCAACTCCTCAATTAAATTCTCTAAATCCATCTCATCAAAACGACCTTGTTTCAATAAATTAATAGTTGCTAATAACCATAAATAATCATCAGTTTCATAGAGTTGCTGTAAATTAGTCAAAACATTCATATTTTTACCTCCTAATTTATTTAATTAATTATTTCTCTAACTCAATTAGGTAAATAATCAATATCTAAAAATTGTTCCAGCGAATAAGGACATTGTTCAGGAAAATCAACCTGAAAATTAGTTTTTCTTTGCACATATCCTAATGCCCTTTGGTAAATTTTTAATCTTTGTTCAACTAAATGATTGCGTAAATTTGTGGTTAATTTAGCATTAAGTTGATCTCGAAAACTATAAATCTCAGCTTGCCAATGACCAGAATTTCTCTCAACTTCAATAGTCCAATACTGATACAGTAATAAATGTCTAATAATTTGCTGTAATAAACTTTCTACAGCATTTTTCTTTTCACTTCCCAAATCTTCCAACTCCTCAATTAAATTCTCTAAATCCACCTCATCAAAACGACCTTGTTTCAATAAATTAATAGTTTCTAATAACCATAAATAATCATCAGTTTCATAGAGTCCTTGTAACTTAGTAGTAAAATTACTGGTAATTGTCATAAACTTACCCCCTATTTACCTCTAAAATAACACACATCTCAAAACCGTAGGGGCGCAGGGCTTGCGCCCTTCCCCTGCCAATAACCGCTATATCAATTATTCAAAAACTCTTTGACTATTGCTAAATAAGTTTCTGAGTCTTCCAACATCGGAAAATGCGCCGTATTGGGAATAATATTTAATTGAACCTTATCACTTAAAGCCGCCGCCGTTTTCCCCAATTCAGCCGGAATAATAATGTCATGTTCCCCAGCAATCAGCAAAGTTGGTATAGTTAACTTCGCAAATTCTCCCGGCATTGTTTCCGCTTGTTCCTTACTCACAGAGGTATAGATAGTCCCTAAAGCCGCTTCATAATGGGCATTAACAAAATCTTCTAAAAAAGCCTGACTTTCCGCTTTAGGAATAGGACGATGTAAAAATCTAGCCATAAACATCTTATCAGCCAAAGGAATTTTACTTAACCACTGCGGGCGGAATTTCACTATATAACCACCAAATTTATGAAAAGCAGAAAAAGCTTTTTCATCATATTCAAAAATGCCGCTACAAGTTAAAATTCCCTTAGCAACTCTTTCGGGATAACGATTAAAAAATAAAGTTGCAATAGAAGCACCCATAGAATGGGCATTAACATAAACACGATCAAGATTTAACTCATTTAATAAAACCGCCAAATCTTCCGCGTATTCTGTTAATTCATAACTTAAATTCCCATTATTTTGGGGTTGACATTGAGAACGACCAAAACCCCGTAAATCATATAATAAACAATCAAAATTATCTAATAAAGCCTCAGCCGTACTTTGCCAATATCTCGCTGAACCAGCCCAACCATGCAAAAAAACCATCACCGGTTTCATAACATTTGATGGTTTTTTCATCCACTCGTAATAATGGTCTACACCCCGAACATTTATATAAGTCATTGCAAGAATTAAAAACTAAGAATTAAAAATTAAAAAATCAAGAGTCAAGAGTCAAAATCCAAATGACTAATGACTAGTGACTAATGACTTTTAAGCCGACTCTGGTTTAGGTAAAGAAGAAGGATGTACTATTAGTTCAGCAGTAGAACGTTTTTCCACCATTTCCTTAGTAATTGTACAGCGAGTCACATCCTTGCGAGAGGGTAACTCATACATTACATCCAGCATCAACTCTTCCACAATACCGCGTAAAGCCCGCGCTCCAGTTTTGCGCCGATAAGCCTCTTGAGCGATCGCCTTTAACGCCTCTGGTTTAAAATCCAACTGGACATTATCCATATTCAGCAGTTTTTGGTACTGTTTCACCAAAGCACTCTGTGGTTCAGTCAGAATTGCCATCAGCGCATCCTCATCCAAAGGATCAACCACAGCCACCATGGGAATCCGACCAATAAACTCAGGAATCATGCCAAATTTCACCAAATCATCTGGTTGCAGATGACGTAATGTATCAGCAGCCCGTTTTTCCTTAGTTTGCACATCACCTGGTTGCACAAAGCCAATTGACTTTTTCCCAACCCTCTGATCTACAACTTTTTCTAAACCGACAAAAGCGCCACCACAGACAAACAAAATATTGCTCGTATCAATTTGGATACAATCTTGATATGGGTGCTTACGTCCGCCCTGGGGTGGAACATTAGCAATAGTCCCCTCCAACATTTTCAATAAAGCTTGCTGTACCCCTTCCCCAGAAACATCTCTGGTAATTGAGGGATTCTCACTCTTCCGGGCGATTTTATCAATTTCATCAATGTAGATAATACCCCGTTGAGCCTCCTCCACATCCAAATCTGCCACCTGCAACAGACGCAACAGGATATTTTCCACATCCTCACCCACATACCCAGCTTCCGTCAGGGTTGTAGCATCAGCAACAGCAAAGGGAACATCCAGGATTTTCGCCAGAGTTTGTGCCAAGAGAGTCTTACCGCAACCAGTCGGTCCAATCAGTAAAATATTGGACTTTTGTAGTTCGATGGCATCATCTGTCCCAGCATTGGCATTACCCTTAGACTGAAGAATAGCCAATCGCTTATAATGATTGTAAACAGCCACAGATAGCACCTTTTTGGCTTCATCTTGGCCGATAACGTGTTCGTCTAAATAATTTTTAATCTCTCTCGGTTTAGGGATTTGATTAAACGAGAGATTAGACGAACTGGTACGACGTTTTTCAGTTGGTTCTGACTTTTGCGCCGGTGGTGATGCAGCCGCAGCACTGGTATCCAGCAATTCCTCATCGAGGATTTCATTACACAAGTCAACGCATTCATCGCAGATGTAGACTCCCGGACCTGCGATTAATTTACGTACCTGCTCTTGAGACTTGCCACAAAATGAACATTTTAAATGGGAGTCGTACTTAGACATATCAGCCTCTTATTTCAGAATGACGACGATTTACCCTGCTGTGGGAAGATTTTGTCTAGAAATGACCTGATCGATCAAACCATAATTCTTCGCCTCTTCTGCTGACATGAAAAAGTCGCGCTCGGTATCAGCCTCAATTCTCTCCAAGGGTTGACCAGTATGCTTGGCCATTAATTGATTTAATTCGCCCTTAATGTAAAGAATTTCTCGCGCTTGAATTTCAATGTCAATAGCTTGTCCTTGAGCGCCACCCAGGGGTTGGTGAATCATAATCCGGGAGTCAGGTAAAGACATCCGCTTTCCGGCAGTTCCAGATGTTAATAAAAAAGCCCCCATGCTCGCTGCCAGCCCAAAACAGATAGTTACAACATCGGGACGTATTTGTTGAATTGTATCATAGATTGCCATACCCGCGTAGACAGAGCCACCAGGAGAATTAATGTACAATTGAATATCTTTTTCCGCGTCTTCAGAATCGAGGAAAAGCAATTGGGCAACAATGGAATTAGCTACAACATCATCTATGGGAGTTCCCAAAAAAATAATCCGCTCGCGGAGTAAGCGGGAGTAGATATCAAATGCCCTTTCTCCCATCCCAGACTGTTCTACCACCATTGGCACAATATTACTAGGGCTGCTAGAACTGCCACTAGTACCAATAGGACTCAAGCTGTTGATTGGGTAATTTCCCGACTGCGATACAAGCATACTAGAATATTTAAAAATAAATGGCATGAAATTGTGAACTGTTAACCATTATGCCCTATATGGCAGAATTCAGGAGGTGGGAGTAAGAGGTAGGGGAGTTGGGGGAGTTGGGGGAG
>B570J14230_10001050_pt1 | contig 11203 bp, 16 predicted proteins | sample LakMenepilimnion_3_FD_14230 | JGI IMG/M metagenome (IMG submission 14230) | reverse complement strand
AAGGATCACCTATTATTCAAACAGATGAGATTAAAAAAATCTTACAAAAAATTAATGAATATATGGGGACTGAGTATGCTGCTCAATTAAAAGTGTATTCTGATCAGAGAGAATTGGAAAAGGAAAAACAAAGATTACGTAATCTTGAAGCACGAAGAATTAGAAACGCTAAGGAGGCAGAGGCGGATGAAAGGAGAGTAGAAGGAGAATGGGATTTAACAGATGATATTGATGATATCGGATTAAAGGCTTGGGCTTTATTCGAATATTTGGAAGGAGAAGGTGCGAATGTAAAAACAAAAGAAGATTTCGATAGAGCAAGAGAAATTGAGTCGGAGATTGAAAGATTAACCCAACAATATGATCAAGATCCCGATGTAAGGACTGATTTACTTGATGAGATTGATACTCTTAAAGATGAATTAGAAGAGATTAATAATAAGATGGATGTTTATATGTTAATCCCTGAAACTTACGAACACTATGACATGACTAGGTTTGAAGTTATTGGTGATGACTTTTATGGTCAAACATTTGCGGTTGGAGATTCTGATGAGGTTGAATCATCTGCCGTGGAATATGTTGAAGGATTAATAGATGATATTGGATATGAAGGATTCAATCCTAATTTTTGGAAATCCCATTTGGATGAAGAAGCAATTCTATCCCATGCTGAAGATGTTTTTAATGAAGACTTATACAATAACCCTGAGAGTTACTTGGACGACGAAGACAGGATGTTAGATAAATTTCAATTGGACAAAATTAAACATCTAAAAAGTAAAATTGCTAGTTTGATCGAAAATCAAAATCAGTTAAGAGAAATACAAGATGAGTTGGAAGAGCCCTCAGACGAAAAGTACGATGAGTTAGAAGAAAAAATTGAAAGTATTGAGGAATTGATAGATGAGTTAAAAGATGAAATAACGGACATTGAAGATGACCCTCAAGGAGATTTTCCTCAAGATATTATCGATGAAAAAATTCAAGACTTACTTAGAGATGTTAGAAGGGATTTGGAGGGATATCTTGAAAATTACGGACTTAATGCTGAGAATTTTATTGATAAAGATTCATTTGTTAAAGATGTTATAGATACCGATGGTTATGGTATGTTAAGTTCTTATGATGGAACTTATGATACTATAAGAGTAAAAGGTAATGAGTATTACATAATGAGAATTGATTAATATAGATCAACAATTATATTTTTCAGAATGGCAACGAAAACTAAAAATAAAGAGTTTCAATTAGATCCTGAATGGATTTATCAAGATCCAATCGATTTTGAACACAAGAAGTACAAGTTACTAGCTTACCTACAGAAATGTGACAAGAGATTTGATGAATTGAAGATCTATCCTGATTTTGTGGAGTTATCATTACATCTTGCGAATCTTCAATCCATATCCAAGGAGAACACAATGTTGACAACTAAAAAGAAGTTTAAATCTTGTGACGACGAAATTTTATTCAAAGAATTAATCCCAAAGAAGTTACCGAAGTTAGACGACGCAGATCAAATCGAAATTGATAAAACAGTTAAGTATTCAGGACAAAAAATTTTCGAAGCATTTAATATTGCAAAATCTATTTGGACAATTGCACACGATGCTATTTCTGTTCATATAAGAAAGAACAAAGACAGGCTTGAAGATGGAATGGGTTTTATTTACCTCAGAAGAAAATCTGATGAGAAGTTATTAGTTTGGGAATATGAAATAAAAAGAGATGTTGATGAGGACATCAGTAACCGAGCTTATTTGAATTTAATTTTTTCTGGTGACAGCGATGAAAAAACATTCTCAGACATTATCGAAGAGAACTCTACTTGGAACAAAACTGATTATTTTAAGGATGTTCCAGTTTTTGAAGTCAAATCTAGTCAAGACTTCCCGTTTGAAGAAACATTTATTCCACTCATGAAAAGACAATTAATGTCTTATGTATTTCAAGTAGTTAATTATAAAAAGATGAGAAATTTGGAAGACTGATTCCAATTTACTATCTTTGCCGTATGGGTTTTAATCGAAGAACTTTAAATAAAGAAAGATGTTTTGATGCCTTATCGGATAAAGGTCTTTTATGGCTTTATGGAAAAAGTGATATGTTAATTTTCGAGGACCAAGAGAGTGGAGACATATATGAACTTTTTAGAGCAGGAAAGACAGACGACGAAATTGCAATGAAATATGGTATCAAAAGAACTATTACCGACAATAACGGATAAGACAGGATCAGTGGTGCTGATGGGAGGATTAGGTAATCTAATGTTCCAAATGGCGGCACTGTTATCTGATGCAAAAGATAATTTAAACTTCGACCCTGTATTGGGTTATTGGTTGACTCACCAATCAGAATACTCAGGTAGATCCAAAGTATTGGATTGTAACACAAGAAACCATCACTTCGATCCGTGGGGAGGACACACATTGAAAGATAGAGGAATCACTTTAGGAGATATCTTTCCAAGATTACCTTGGTTTTATGGTAGACCACCAGCATTTCAATGGGACATAAATCAACGACTTGCTTGGGATTTTGATACAGGACAAGGGGGAGAATATATTCCAATAAGGGATATTGCTTCACCACCATTTTTAATACAAGGATACTTTTTCAATCATTTATATTGGCACCACAATAGATCATATCTTTTAGATATGTTTACACCAAATAATGAATTATTGAATTATCTACAACTTAACTATTCTAATCTTTATAAGGATCAAACTATATCATTACACCTTAGATTAGGTAATGATAATGATTTTATTCAACCCGTTGTACCTCCGATCGAATGGTATAAAAGTGTGTTAAATAAAATTAGATACGGTCATCACATTTTAGTTTTTACAGATAACCAAGATAAAGGAAAAGAACTTTTGGATATATTGGATATCCCAAAATCAGATGTTACTTTTGTAGACGAAGATCCACATACCTCAATGTTTATGATGGCAAGATGTGACAAACATATTTTATCAAATTCAACATTATCTTTTTGGGGTGCGTACCTTGATAATAAGCAGGAAAATAACGATACTTACTTACACGAATCATTTTTCGAGTATCATCCGAGAACAATGATTCCTTATAATAATTGGCAAATCAACTAAAAAAAAACATGGAGGTAAACTATGAAGTGTATTAAATCAATCAAACCAACAAAGAACACCGAAGTCGGACAAATTGTAAGAATTGACGACATCGAAGCAGAATCAAAAGTTAGAACAGGGTATTGGGCTTACGTAGCTAAGTCTGAATGGAAATCATCAAGAGGTAAAAAAGTTGTTGAAGAAAAGACCAACGCGGTAGAAGAATCAACAAAAAAAACAAACCCAAAACAATCATCAAGAGAAGGCTATGATGAAAGTCAACCATTTGTAAAAACCAGAAAAAAATCTAAATAATGAAAAAGTTATTGAGAAAGTTAGACTGGATTTGGGATTATTATTTTGTATACTTCTTATACAATGGTAATAGAATACAAGATTACATTGATTACATGGAAAAAAAATGGGGAAAAAATGAGTAAAGAAATGGTAAACGGACCAGCTCACTACGGAGGAGCTGATAATCCATATGAAGTAATTAAAGTCTGTGAGGCATGGGGATTGGATTTCGATGCATATCTTTTCAACGTGGTAAAGTATGTGGCAAGAGCGGGTAAGAAAGATGACACCAAAGAACTTGAAGATTTGAAAAAAGCGGCATTTTATTTAGATAGAAAAATTAAAAACTTAGAAAAATGATTATTTGGTTGACTGGACAACCCGGTTCAGGTAAGACAACAATTTGTAAAGAAATCTTGGAATTAAAAGACAATAGAATCTTTCATATTGATGGTGATGATTTGAGAGACCTGTTCGAGAATAAAGATTACTCTGAACAAGGTCGCAGAAAAAACATTGAACTTGCTCAACAAATTGCTCAATACCTTACCAATAAAGGTAAAGATGTTTTGGTATCTTTAGTTTCTCCATACAAAGACCAAAGAGATAAGTTCAAGAAAAAGATGGGGGATAACTTAATTGAGGTCTATGTTCACACATCTGAAACGAGAGGTCGAGAAGATTACTTTGTGAAGGAGTACGGACAACCAACTGAAAATTATTTAGACATTGATACAACAAATGAAAGTGTTGAAGAATCAGTAAAAAAAGTTTTAGATTATGCAAAAAATTCACGTTGAGGGAGACCCTAAATTAAAAAATACAGGGGCAAAACAGTATTCGATGTTCATTGGTAGATGGCAACCATGGCATTCAGGTCACAGGTGGTTAATTGACCAAAGACTTAAAGAGGGTAAAAACGTCTTAATATGTATCAGAGATATAAAACCTGATGAAAAAAATCCATTCTTTGCTCACGAAGTTCATACGAATATTCTGAAAGAACTTTGGGAATTGATTGCTCAAGAAAGAGTTAAGGTTATGGTTATACCTGATATTGAATCTGTAAACTTCGGAAGAGGAGTTGGATATGATATCATTGAACATATACCACCACAAGAAGTCAGTGAAATATCTGCAACTAAGATCAGAGAACAAATGAAACAAGAGGGAAAACTATAATGGAAAAATATATCAATAAAATAATCAACGGAGATTGTATCAAAGTTATGTCTGAAATGCCAGAAAAGTCAGTAGACCTAATTGTTACTTCACCACCATACGGTGTAGGAATTGATTATGATTCTTTCGAAGATGATATTGATTTTGATCAATATAAAGTTTTCTCCAACAATTGGTTGAGAGAAGCCTATCGAATTCTGAAAGATGACGGACGTATTGCAGTGAACATTCCTTATGAGATTAACAGACAATCTAAAGGTGGTAGAATATTCATGGTCTCAGAAATTTGGAATATAATGAAAAGTATTGGATTCAACTTCTATGGTATCGTGGACCTTGAAGAACAATCACCACATAGGAGTAAGACCACTGCTTGGGGATCTTGGATGTCACCATCGGCACCATATATCTATAACCCGAAAGAGTGTGTTCTTCTCGCTTATAAGAAACATCACATCAAAATTGTTAAGGGAGAACCTGAGTGGGTACCAACTATAGTTGAGACTGAAGAAGGTAAAGAAAAGAAAGCTTATACTGAGGAACAAAAAAGAGAATTTATCGATTTGGTTTACGGTCAGTGGGGTTATTTCGCGGATACAAAGTCATTGACTAAAGCAACATTCTCAATGGATATCCCAACTAAAGCAATTAAAATACTATCATATAGAAATGATATTGTTCTTGATCCATTTGCAGGATCTGCAACAACTTGTGTGGCGGCTGAAATATTAGATAGACGATGGATTGGTATCGAACTGTCAGAAAATTACACAGAGATAGGAAGAAAAAGGGTTCAGGGATTTGTGGATAAGAAAAAACAAACGAAATTAAATTTTGAAGAAGGGTCGTAAGACCCTTTTTTTCTGCTCCATGGATATTTATAAATAAAAAATTACATGCCGAGTATAGTACTTACACAAGAACAACTTGATATGATCAACTCTGATTTAAAAAGAGAAAAGGTTATTCAGGAAATACATAAGAAGTGGCAAACCATTAATAAGACTCAAAAACTATTTGTTTTAGAGTATCTCAAGGTTCTTCATCCACATAAAGAAAAACAGTTGAACGAAGCAATTAAGAAACTGAAAAGTAATCAACTTAATGAAGCTTGGTATAATACTGTGTTAGATATAGTTGGTTGGTTAGATCCAACAGGTATTGCAGATACATTGAATGGGGTTATTTACTTAACTCAGGGCGAATATCTTTTTGGATTTTTATCTTTCGTTGGTGCTATTCCATATGCTGGTGATGTGGTTGCTAAACCTGTATTGTATGCATTGAAGGCGGGTAAACCTTCAGCAAAGGCGCTGAACAAAGTGATGAAATTATCCAAGGATGGTAAATCTCTTGAAGCGGGCAAGGAATTGGCTAAATTATCTGCTTCAGGAGATTTGATTGGATGGTTTACAAGACAAATAAGTAAATTGGCACCAAAATTAGAACAACTTATTACTGCAATGCCAGGAGGAGTTCTTAAAGGGTTTAAAAATACTCTATTAGAATGGATACAATTGTTTAAAGGTGCAGCAAAAGGAAAAGCAGTTAGAACTCAGGCGGCTGACTTAGCAACTAAAATTAAAGGAATTCCAGCAGGTTCTGGTGGTTTAATAAGATTAAGTAAGAAAGACCAAATTGCACAGTTAGAAGATTTAATAAAATTATCAAAGGAAACTCCTGGAATATTTTCAGGTTATAGAACGGGAAATAAGATACTTTCTTGGAAAACATTTTGGGGTGGAATGCCACAACTAATGGGTCGAAATAGATCTGTAAGAGCTCTCATGAGGAAGACTAAATGGTATTTAGGACTTTTAGACTTTTTGGGAATAGCAAATTTTGTTGGACCTGATGAATTACAAGAGCAATTAGGTGATGCTAAATTTGAACAAAGTATTGAAGCTTATAATGAAACGAATCAATCGAGACAATATGCTGAAGAAGACTTTGGTTCTGAATCAGCGGCTCAAAATTTCTTAAACAGACAAGCTGGTGCATCAACACAAGCACCGTCACAAGCACCGTCACAAACAACAGATAAACCGCAAGAAAAACCAACATTAGATCCATTATCATGGTTGTTGAGTTCAACATTGAAAGGAGCATTATAAAATGAAAGAAGAAATAATTTTAAAATTAGTACAAATACAGAATCAGTTTAGGTTCTTACATTGGCAAACATTTGGAGATGCCAAACACAGAGCTTATGGCGATTTATACGATTCAATTGGTGATCACATAGATACATTCACTGAGGCGATGATGGGAAAATATGGTAGACCAAGTTTCGAATCTGAATTTGTTATTGCTTTCCAAGACATCAAATCGATCAACCTACAAAATTTTATTGATGGGATTGTTGAATTTTTAGTTGGAATGACAGAAGTTTTGGATACAAAGTACGATACTGATCTATTGAATATCAGAGATGAAATTTTAGCATCGATCAACAAATTAAAATATTTACTAACATTAAAAAGTTAAAGATGGGAAAGAAAGTTATAAGATTGACAGAATCAGACTTACAAAAAATAGTAAGAAGAGTTATATCAGAACAAAGTGAGGAGAGAAAACACACTATAGCGATTCAAAAATTCTTGAACGATAAAGAAGTAATGAATGCTAAGTTAGTACCGGACGGAAAAACAGGTGCTGGTTCTCAAACAGAAGAAGCGATTATGAAACTTCAAGATATTTTGGGTGTTATCCCAACGGACGGAACTTGGGGTGAAGATACAGAAAATGCATTGAAATTGAAAAAACCTCAATGGTATAAAATTTGGTTGTCCTACAAACCGAAGTGGTACTCATTATTCTAAATGAAAAAATTAATTAAAGAGTCGGGTATTAGAGACATTTCAGATTTAAGGAAAAGATACCCTAAAGCTGAAATTTATTTTCACCAAGACTTAGATGGTGTTACTACTGCAATTGCAATGAAAAAATACCTTGAAGACAATGGTATTAAAGTAGTTGGTTCTCACATTATACAATACGGTGATAAAGAGTTCGCGGTTAAGAAGAACGACGCTCAGGGTGACGTAATGCCAGTTTTGGTTGATTTCGCACATGGTAAACCAATGTTCAAGATTCACACAGATCATCATGATAAACAGGTTGGGGCTGAAAAAGGTGCATCAACTTCGTTTAGACAAGCCAGATCAAATGTTGAAACTCTATCTCAGATAGTTTCTCCAAAAGATTTATTCCCTTCGTCCGATGTATTATTGATTAACACGGTCGACTCAGCCGATTTCGCAAGACAGGATATTACACCTGAAGACGTTGTGAACTATCTTTTTAGATTTGATAAAGATAAGTCATTACAAAAGAATAAGATGTTACTAGGGTTTGTTGTAAACAAACTATTGTTGGCATTCAAAAACAAACCTGGGTTTTTAGAAAAGTTAGTTATGGACAGTGAACCATCTCTGATGTCAATTCTAACGAATATTAAAAATTGGATGAAAAATGCCAATACTGCCACACCTCAACAACTTCAAAAGAATGCTGAGGATTATAAAGAACAAATGAAAACCTATTCAGGTGTTGATTACAAGGACGGAATTATATTCCAATACGGTGGGGGTAACATGATGAAACCAGGTTCATATGATCGTTATACACCATTTAGAACACATCCTGATGCTGACTTTATGATCATGGCTTGGCCATTAGGTTTATTACAAGTTTCTTGTAATCCATTCAAAAAAGAAAGAGAGTTGAAAGGTGTTAATTTAGGTGAAATCGCTCAAGAAGTTTTAGGTAAATGGGAAGGACAACTTAAAGATAGAAATATACCACTTTCAACAATTAAATGGATAAGTGAGACTAGTGTTGGTCCTGAAAGTGTAGGGTTTACATTCAAAGACTTCGATGCTTTATACGGGGAAAGATTTATGTTTATGGACGGAGGAGAAGAGGCCTTAGATAGTATAAAAGAAATGATGGACAAGCCGTTTACAGATTTATCTGAAGAGGAAAGATCAAAGTTAGACAAGATAGGTGTTAATGCGTGGGATCTTATTCAATCAATGTCAGGAGGACACAAATGTATTACGAATATCTCAGGGTTGAATTATTTGGGTAGAAGTAAAAGACCACCAACTGGAGGATACAAATACGATCCGGAGAGAGAAGATAGTCCTTACATTAAGTTTTTAAAGATGTTGGCTCAAGAATTTAGAAGTAAATTACAAGAAAAGATTTCACAATCAAAGGGAGAAACTGAAATTACGGAGCAACAATTCAAGGGAAAACCAATAACAACCACTACACCAAAACTAACCTCATCTCAGACAAAACAATCATCTCTACAACCTACAACGAATATAGGATCAAAAACTCTACAACCTACAACGAATACAGGATCAAAAACTCTACAACCTACAAAGAATACACAGTCAATAAGAAAGGATCAAAAAAGTTTAACTTCATCGGATAGTGGTTATTTTATGTTTTTTGTATTTCCTAAGTATAGACCAAGTGTAGAAGATTCAGTCTTAACCCGTATTTTACAGAAAGTAGGTAGAGATGCCGAGTGGATTGAAGACATGTTAGGTATTAATGAACAAAAGGGTAAACAAATAAAGATATATGCAACAGGACACGGAGGATGTATGATTATTAGCAAAGACGGTAATGTTAATCTTTTCGAATTCGGTCCTTATGATGACAAAGGTGTCGGTAAAATTTTACAAACTTCAATGGGTAGAATCGCCAAGTTTGATGCAAAAAAGTCTTTAATAAATCCCGAAGAAGTTGCCAAACTATGTAAAACTAAAACTTATCGAGACGGACCAAACCTTAATATGTTTGTCAGTCTTCTTTCATTACCTGATGAAAAAATGGCTATGAGTGAAGCTGTAAAACCAAGAAAGTACAATTTTCTTGATATTGTTGGTGGGGGTGATTCAAACTGTGCAACTTATGCAGTTGATGTTGCAAATGCTGGAGGAATCGAAGATGTCAAAGTTGGTAATACCTTCGACTTGGGATTTGGGTACGGAGTACCGGAAAAACCAACCACAGTTTTAAAAAAATTCAATAAAAGTAAATCTTTCATTAAGAGTTTTCAAGTCTAATTCAAAATATATTCCACAGAATCACCGGCTTCAATACCTAAGTTTTCACTAGTACCGCCAGCTAATTCTAATACAATATTTCCGTTACCACAATAAGAGGGACATTCTTCAGAATGACAAGGAGGACAGTTGTGGTGTATATTTACAATCACATTATTCTTTATCATTATAATATCAAGTGGTATAATACAATTCTTCATCCAAAAGCATTGTTCGTCGCCACCCATCAAAAAAAGTAAACCATTGAAAGTGTCATTAAATCTTTTTCCCATCATCCCAATTTTTTGATCTTTTGGGGTTATTAAAGTTTTGACATTAAAAGAATTATCGCCTATCTTTATCTTCATATTTATAAATACTATGGATAAAAAAAGATACACGGGTGTAATGGTTAAATGTGGTAATAAATTATTACTATGTAAAAGAAATAATTTGGGATCATTCCCTGGCATGTGGTCAATTCCTGGGGGTAAACTTGAAGATGGTGAAACAACTCAAGAAGGGGCCAAGAGAGAATTCTTCGAAGAAACTGCGGTCGATATTGATGATAAGGAATTAACCTTTGTTGGTTTGATTCCGAGGCACACTCGTGATGGTAAAAAGTTGAAGGGGCTCATGTACGTTTATTTATTGAAAGTGGATGAGGAGATTCAACCCGATCTTGAAAATGCTATCGACGGTGAAGAACACACTGAGTGGGGTTACTTTACTATTGATAACATACATCCTGAAACAACAGGAGAATATATGCATAAATTAGCTGAAATTATTTTGCAATGATAGTATTAATTAGTATTTTTGTCGTAGGATTTGTTGCCATCTACGGATGGTTTGACATGATGAAACAAATTAAAAAAATGACTGACGAGGTTGGAATGTAAAAAAATACGTCTCAAGGGGTTGACAGAACCAATTTTTTTAGTATATTTGTAGTCCTTTGGTATTTGAGGATATATTTATTTCTTACCGAATTTAAAGTTCTTTAAAAAATAGGGTAACTACCCGCTGGGTTCAACCAGCGCATGACGTGGATAGGTGACGATAAGATGTGGGTAGTTTTTTTAAAATATTAAATCGTGAGGTAGAGCAGAGGTAGCTCGGAAGGCTCATAACCTTTAGGTCGGTGGTTCGAATCCATCCCTCGCAACAAAAAAGATTTGACGAATTGAAAAGTTCTTCTTATCTTTGACAAACAATCGGGTAAAACCGATAGTTCTTTAACATCGAGATGAAGTTAACCTGTCCCATTAAGAGTGGGGGGTGATTGAGGGTGAATAACACATCCTCAATGAAGAATAACCAATTCAGTTATCTTGTTAAAAAAAACTTACAAAAAAAAGTTTGATTGTTTCCCAAAACATTCTTACCTTTGTAAGACAAATGGAGAGAAGGGGTAGTAAAGGTTCCAAGTTTACTTGGTCGTAAAGTTTCCCCTTTTCTTCATTCTTTGATAGTTCTTTGACTAAAAATATTGGGCGGTCTATAGTCCATAAAATAAACCATGAAAGTGGTATAAAGTGACTCGTTCTTGATTGGAAC
>B570J14230_10001049_pt1 | contig 11219 bp, 8 predicted proteins | sample LakMenepilimnion_3_FD_14230 | JGI IMG/M metagenome (IMG submission 14230) | reverse complement strand
CACCACCCACCAGTAGCCGGATAGATCTGCCGGAACAACCTGTGCGGCTAATCCGAGAACTCGCGCCGATGCATAGAGCGCCAAACCAGGGATGCCAATCGCGGCGGCAAGAGCAAGACCGCGCAGCAGATCTTTTCGGCGAGAAATAGGCCAGATGCCGATTTCATCAAAAGCTTTTTCGTTTTCTCTGCGCAACAGGTAGAGAACCAGAATCGCGGGTGCAACCGCAAACAAGAGGCCCAGCAGTTGATAGCTGAAATCGAAAAACTCAGCTCTCGAACGGGCCGGGTTCAATTCTGTGGTCGTGCCGCCAATGCCTTTGGGTGAGAGAAGTGCTTCAGCGAATCTGAGCAAAGAGTAGAGCGCCGAGGTGCCGAGGCTGAGCGCTAGAACAATTGCGATTTCGATGCGCAGCATTTTTTTCATTACTGCAGGGCCCTAAGCGCGAGCGCAACAGCGAGAGCAATAATGAGAGCCCCACCGAGCAATCCGAAGAAGACGCGGATTTTCTTCTGTGCAAACTTTCTCAGGGTTGTGCCGGCGAGCGCCAGGGCTTGCTGCCAAATGACCGAACCGACAAAAACCCCAAGTGCAAACACGAGCGCGCTCAGCAAAAAGTTATCGGTTTCAATTTGAGCAACGCTTGGTGCGATGCCCAAAAAGTACAGTGCGGTTGGCGGGTTCAAGATTGTGGCGCCAGCAAATACAAAGAAAGTCTTTAGCGGAGTGCTCGCGTACTTGGAGTCGGTCACATCTTCGCTGGCTGATCTCATCAAACGCAGGTTTCGCAGAAGAGTCGCAGCGCCTAGCCAAAGCAAGACACCGGCACCGAGCAAACTGAGCAGCTGGCCCCAGGTTGCAAAGAAGGAAGAGACTGCGTGCCCGAGCAGGAAGACTGTAAGCGCATACAAAAAGTCAACGGTCGCCATAGCGCTTGCGCCCGCTACTCCTGTGCGCCAACCCTTTTCGAGAGTGGTGTTGATCAGCATTATCGCCATCGGGCCAACCGGAATCGCTAGCGCAAGACCCGCAAAGAATCCGATGACGAATAAGTCGCTCATCACCACTTGCCTCGATTCTTTGCGACCCAAAAGTAAAAGGATTTGGCTATGAGCGAAATGGGCCAGATGGTCATGGCCACTCCGAGCAGTCGCCAGAGCAAGTTCGGTTGCAATCTCAAAATGAAAGCCGCCGCCTCTGCCGCACCTAGCGGTTTCTCGATACCGATGATCCAAATCGATTCGGCAAGCTGCTTCTTAGTCAGCCCCGACTGCTGAGCCTCGGATGAGCTCGAAGCAATGGCCCTCGGAAATGCGGTTAGGTGTCTCTGCCCCCAGGTCAGCGAGCGCTTACAGAAGCCACAGTCGCCGTCGTATATAAGAGTCGGCTGTTTCTCGGGCATGAAATCAGGCTAGCAGCCACATCCGTGGTCAATCTGGGCGTTTGTAACAGAAATGTAAAGNNNGGTAATTCTCAGACTTTTCCTGTTGTTAACCCAATGTTTTCGCCTAGTCTTGATTTACCCAAGGCTTTGCTGCCACGCACTCCTTGTTTAGGGTTCTAGAGCCCTGGGTAAACGGCAGCAAATCCGAAACAACAAGGAGAAACACAATATGAAAACAAATCGCTTTTTGCGTACTGTTGGCATGGTTTCAGCCTCTGCTCTAGCAGTTGCAGGTCTTACGACTGTAGCAATGGCTCCTGCAGGTGCAGCGACTCGCTCAACAGTAATCGTTCACTCGGCTGGTGAGATCACATCGCTCAACAGCTCGACCAACGATGGCAACACCGCATACAACGCCAACGTTGGTGCGCTAACTGGTATGGGCTTTAGTTACTACGACAACGGTCCGAAGCTAGTTCGCAACACCACGTTCGGAACAATGGCAGTGACCAAGAACACCCCAACCGACTTCCGCATCTCTTACACAGTGAAGCCAGGTCGCGTTTGGTCAGATGGCACTCCAATCACCGGCGTTGACCTTCTTTTGAGCCACGTTATTAGCTCAGACGAATACTCAAAGTCTGCTGGTCTTGGTGACACAACAGACAGCGACACAACTCCAGCTTTTGACAGCGTTGGCTACGGTGGAGCTTACGGCGAAAACGTCGTTGGTCTACCAGCACTTAGCAACAACAACTTGACTGTCACCATTCGCTTCAAGAAGCCTCTTCCAGACTGGGAGCTATTGGCTCCTGGCCCAAGCCCAGTGCACGCACTTTCATTGCTTGCAGATGGCAAGAAGGGTCTTCAGTCAGCTTCAGTGAACAACGCTGCTAAGGCTAAGTTCTTGTCAGTGTTCACTTCAAAGAACACTGCTGCACTGAAGAAGATGGGTGATGTTTGGACCAACGCGTACAACATCCGCACCATCGACTCAAGCACAAACAAGCTCTTGCTTGTCAGCAACGGTGGATACATCGTGCAGTCGGCAGTTGCAGACAGCACCTTGACCTTGGTTCGTAACCCACGTTACAACTCAGGCCCAGCGATGGCGACGAGAAACCCAGTCAACACTGTTCAGTTCAAGACAATCACCAACGACACCGCAGCGGTTGCTGCTCTTCGTAACGGTGACGTCGACATCTACCAGAACGCAAACCCTACGACTGCTGCTAAGGCACTTCTAGACGGTATTCGTTCGGTAAACGTTGAGTCGAAGGTTTCAGGAACCTACTCGCACTTCGGTCTTCGCACCGCAACTGCGTTTGGTGAGACTGCGCCTTACACTGGTGTGTTCGCTGGATCAAGCCAGAAGGCTATCGACCTGCGTACTGCATTCTTGTTGGCATTGCCACGTGAGCAGATCCTTGCGACTTTCATCAAGCCTCTAAAGGCCGATGCAAAGACCATGGACACCCAGTTCGGATTCACCGGTAGCCCAACTCACGAGTTCGTGACCAAGAGCTCAGGTGTATCGCTATACACAACTGGAACCCAGGAAGAGCGCACAGCAAAGGCACTTGCCCTTGTGAAGAAGCACTTCCCAACTGCATCAGCAACTAACTCAGTTGCTACTGTCAGACTATGGTTCGCTAACACCAGCGGTCTCCGCGTCAGCACATCACAGCTAATCAAGGCAGAAGCCAAGAAGGCTGGATTCGACGTTGACAACACCGGTGTTTCGGACTTCCCGAACAAGATGAAGAGCTCAGACTACGACGCAACCTTGTTTGCGTTCGTTCTAACCAGCATCAGCCAGTCTGCTGCAACCGCGGTCTACAAGACCGATGGTGGCAACAACAACTGGGGCTGGGGAACTCCTGAGCTCGACAAGATCCTCTCGGGTCTACAGAGCAACTACCTAACGACTGCTCAGGTTAACGCCGAGCGTCTAAAGGCAGACAAGATCATCATCGCTAACGCGTATGGTCTACCTCTATATCAGAACGTATCTATCACAGCTTGGTCAAAGGCGCTAAAGAATGTAAAGCCTGCGCCGCTTAGCCCAACCACTGTGTGGAACTACTGGGAGTGGAGCTACTAAGGTCTAAACACCCTTAGTGGCCCGAAGGGGGCATCCGAGAAATCGGGTGCCCCCTTTTTCTTATATTTGGATGTCTACTTCTTGAACATCATCTAAACTTTTCTAGGTTCACGAAAATGACCACGAGTTCTAGTGCGGCGCTGATGCCGCGGCAAGGTTGACATTTTGTTTGCTTACTTAACCAGACGGTTCAGCATGATGCTTCTCATCATTTTCGGTGCGAGCTTCATCGCCTACAACCTGCAGGCCATTTCTTCTGACCCGACAGCGGGTCTCGCCGAGAGCACAGAAGAAAACAAAGAATACTTAATGGCCAACCTCATTCGTAAGTTGAACCTCGATGTTCCTCCGCCACTGAGATACTTCATCTGGTTCAGGGGAGTTCTTGCCGGTCTCTGGGGGCAATTCGATCTCGGTGAAACGCGCCAGGGCTTTGCGGTTGTAGATGCAATTGGCCTAGCAATTCCGGTGACTTTCAGACTTGTTATCGCTGCGACAATTTTGGCAATCGTGCTCGGTATCACAATCGGTATGGTCACTGCAATTCGCCAGTACAGCCGTTTCGACTACGTGATGACCTTCATTTCGTTCTTGCTTTTCTCGCTACCAATTTTCTGGGTTGCAGTTTTGCTCAAGGAGTACATGGCTATCGGCTTCAATGACTTCTTGGTTGCGCCTGAGATACCGTTGAGTTTCTTGATTCCATTTAGCCTCGTTGCCGGTTTGATTGTGGCTGGAATCATGGCAGGCAACCGTCGTCGCTTCTGGATGGTCTTTATTGGGGTTTCGATCGGTTTCGGAACTCTGCTTCAGTACCTGAGCGTCACCTCTTGGTTCATTAACCCTGGCATCGGAATCATCGGTGTGGGTGTCTTCGCCTTCGCCTTCGCAGCACTGGTGACCCACATTTCGACCGGTCTCGACAACAGGCCGTCGCTAATCACGGCTCTAGCGTCAGCAACAATCGTTACCGCGTCATACTTTCCGATTCAGGGTCTGCTCAATGAAGAAGCTAGCTTCCTTACGGTTCTCGCGGTGTTTGCCGTCACAATCGGTCTCTCCGCGCTGGTCGGCTACTTTGTTGCCAACATCGACCGCCGTGTGAACATTCGCACAGGCATCATCACCGCACTGCTCGCTACTTTGCCGATGATCCTTGATCGCTTTATGCAAGAGTTCAACGGCTACATGAACTCTGACGCTATCTACCAGCGACCTGTTCCGACCCTTGGTCAGAGCAATGATTTGCTTACCGAAGAGCAGAAGGCGAACTTCTGGATCAGCGGACTCGACAGCATCATGCACCTCATTCTTCCGACGGTTGCGCTTACCCTGATCTCGTTCGCCGGCTACGTGCGATTCTCTCGAGGCAGCTTGCTCGAAGTCTTGAACATGGATTACATTCGCACCGCACGAGCCAAGGGCTTGAATGAGCGCACAGTTATCGTGCGACACGGCATGAGAAACGCCATGCTTCCGCTAACCACCATTCTGGTAAACGACTTCGCCGGCGTTATCGGTGGCGCAATTATCACCGAGAGCGTCTTTGCCTGGAAGGGTATGGGCTCGCTCTTCAATCAGGCGATTAACTCGTACGACCAGAACTTGTTCATGGGTGTGTTCATCATCGGTGCGACTCTGACGGTGACGGCAAACCTAGCGGCCGACCTATTGTTCGGTGTAGTAGACCCACGTATTCGAATCAGAAAGTAAAGGCATGTCAGCTGAACTAGAAAACAAGGAAAAAACCCTTGATAAGAACGAAAACGAGATCGCGCTTCGCGAGACCGAGGGTCTAAGCCAGGGGCAGATCATCTTCAGGCGCTTCGTGCGTCACAAGGCCGCAATGTCTTCGCTCATTGTGCTCATTTTCATCATTCTGTTCTCTTACACCGGCTCTGGCATTCACCTGGGCGACAGCAACAACAAGATCACGGTTCAGGGCTGGTGGCCTTACCAGATTGACCAGATTGACCCAGAGGGTGCGGTTGCGAGCATGTGTGCAAACGGTATTCCTGGTTGCCCAACGCTAGACCTAATTCCTGAGTTCATCGACGGCACCGGCATGCAGGTGGGTGCTCACCCACTCGGCATGGACACCGTTGGAACCGACTACTTCGCGCTTGTTCTTCGTGGAGCTGAGCAGTCAATCATGGTGATGCTCATCGTGGGTCTTCTGGGCGTAGCCATCGGTACGGTGATCGGCGCAATTGCCGGTTTCTACGGCGGTGTAGTCGACGCGGTGCTGATGCGCCTTACCGATATGTTCCTCGTTATGCCGACTCTGGTCATCGGGGCGGTGATTGGCTTTAGGTTCGGAAACCTGGGAGTTGTGCCGCTGGCGATCATGCTGGGCTTGTTTGCCTGGATGGGCTTAGCCCGATTCGTGCGAACCGAATTCTTGTCTCTTCGAGAGCGAGAGTTCGTCGATGCCGCACGTGTTGCTGGAGCATCAAATAGACGAATCATTTTCAAGCACATTTTGCCAAACGCTGTTGGTGTCATTATCGTTGCCGGCACATTGCTGATGTCGGGCGCAATTCTGACCGAATCTGCACTGAGCTTCTTGGGCTTTGGAGTTAGAGCACCCGACGTTTCGCTTGGTCTATTGATCAGCCGCTACCAAGACGTGTTCACTGTTGCGCCTTGGTTGTTCTGGTGGCCAGGTATCTTCATCATCGCAATTGCGTTGTGCGTCAACTTCATCGGTGATGGTTTGCGCGACGCGTTTGACCCGCGTCAGAAGCGCCGCATCAGCTTGAAAGAGCGCATGCAGGCACGCGAGTTGAAGTCAAATGCAACAGCGAAGGCAAAGGCCTAATGCAAACCTTTGAGACGTTCACGGATGAGCGCAGCGGCAACGCCGCTGTCGCTGCCGAGACTCGCGCTCACCGAGGTGAACTCGTTAGTAACGACTTCGCTGCTCTTGATGTTGTTGAACTTGTAGATTCGAGTGCTCTCACTGATCCAGCGTTGCTTGCCGTTTGCGGGTGCAACCCAGACTCGCGTCTTCTTGCCTTTGTGGTTTATGCGAAGCGACCACTTGGTGTCGAGATCGTCGATGTCTTTGTAGGCAATGGTCACCTTGCTCAGCGGGTTTACGACGACGAGGTGGTCATCGTTGAACACCAACTTTGGTCTAATCCAAATGAGAAAAGCTGCGATAACTGCGAAAGCGCCAATGGCGAATTCGATCCAGTTAATGGAATTCTCGACCGGAAAGAAGACCACTTGGGCCAGGTAAAGGCCAACCAGCAAGATGGCAACCGTGGCCCAGGCGAAGTTGCCCTTGGGTCTGAAGACATTCTCTTTATTCATGCATCAATCATCGCAGGCAATTCTGCGGTTCAAGAAGGAAAGTAAAAGATGACTGATCCAGTACTTAAGGTCTCTAACTACAACGTCGACTTCTGGGTCGACGGCGTGTGGTACCCGGCCGCGATTGACATGAACTACGAGGTTTACCCGGGCAAGACCCTCGCCATCGTAGGCGAGTCAGGCTCTGGCAAGTCGTCTTCATCGATGGGTCTTATGGGCCTTTTGGCCTCTAACGCCCGCGTCACTGGCAGTGTTGAGGTCAAGGGCGTTGACATGCTTCAGGCCAACTCAAACACCGTGCGCAAGTTTCGCGGTAAAGAAGTGGCATACATCTTTCAGGAGCCAATGACCGCTCTGAACCCGGTCTACACAATCGGCTTTCAGATCGTCGAAACCCTGCGCCTTCACCTCGGAATGGGCCCGGTAAGCGCAAAGAAGCGCTCTATCGAACTTCTCGAGATGGTCGACATTCCAGACCCGGCCAAGTCATTCGACAAGTACCCTCACCAGCTTTCTGGTGGTCAGAAGCAGCGTGCAATGATTGCCATCGCGCTAGCTTGTGACCCTGCGTTGCTAATCGCAGACGAGCCAACCACAGCGCTAGACGTGACGGTTCAGGCCGAAATTCTCGACCTTATGCGCGACCTTCGCCACAAGCTCAACTCCGGCATTCTGCTAATCACGCACGACATGGGTGTTGTTGCAGACATGGCAGACGAGATTCTCGTTATGAAAGACGGCTACACGGTCGAGCACAACACCGCCGACCACATCTTCAACCGACCTTCACACCCATACACCCAGCAGCTTTTGGCAGCCGTGCCGAAGCTAGGTTCGGTGGCTGTTCGTGAACTCAAGTTCGAGGGCAACGTCAAGCCTGAGCCAGTGTTGAAGTTGCAGAACGTCGACATCGAGTACCCGAAGCGCGGACGCATCCCAGCTTTCAAGGCGGTTCAAGACTTCAGTCTTGAGATTTACCCGGGTGAGATTGTCGGTCTCGTGGGTGAGTCGGGTTCTGGAAAGACCACTGTTGGCCGTGCATCAATCGGTTTGCTTCCGATCAAATCGGGTGTCATCAGCGTTGCTGGAAACGACATCAGCAACGGAAACACCAAGAAGCTAAGCCAGATTCGTCGTCACACCGGAATCGTTTTTCAAGACCCTGCTTCGTCGCTAAACCCACGTCTTCCGATTGGCGAGAGCATCGGTGAACCGATTTTGCTATCGGGCACGGCCAAGGGCGATGAACTCAACCACATGGTTGAAGAGCTTCTCGACTCGGTTGAGTTGCCGCGCAGCTACAGAAACCGTTACCCGCACGAGCTTTCAGGTGGTCAGCGTCAGCGCGTGGGTATTGCGCGCGCACTTGCGCTTACCCCTGACCTGCTTATTGCCGACGAGCCAACTTCGGCTCTCGACGTTTCTGTTCAGGCTCGTTTTCTAGACCTTCTTCAGAACCTTCAGCAAGAATTGAAGTTTGCCTGCCTATTCATCACCCACGACCTCGGTGTGGTCGACATCTTGTCGCACCGAATTGCCGTGATGCAGAACGGTCGCCTAGTCGAAGAAGGTCTTCGCGACCAGATTCTCAAGAGTCCTCGCGATCCTTACACTCAGCGTCTGATCGCAGCGGTTCCGGTTCCTGATCCAGCCGAGCAGAAGAAGCGCCGCGAGGCACGCCAGGCTGCCAAATAGTTCACAGGCTTTGCGGGTGTTTAGAGGGTAACCTTTAGGCACCCGCTTAGTTTTTCGGAGCATTCTTGAAACGTTTTCTCGCACTTGCGCTCGCCACTGTTCTTTTGGTGCCGATGCTCTCGGCCTGCGCCCCAAGTGCTCTTCAGCAGGGTTCGCTGCTCAACATCGCGCTAACCGATGACTTCAATTCTCTAAACGCCGACAATGTCACCGGCGATGCCTCTCTTGCGGTTAACGAGGAAGTTTCTAAGCTGGTCAACCCAAGTTTCTTCTTTACCGATGCAAACGCCCAACTTGTGCCTAACAAAACCTTCGGCGCCGTTGAGATATTGAGCGAAAGCCCCTTCAAAGTTCGATACAGCCTGACAGGCAGCGCTAAGTGGAGTGACGGCGTGCCGGTTTCAGCCAGAGACCTCACGCTCTCATGGCTAGCTGCTCGCAACCCAATCGATGCAGGCTTCAACACCATTCGGTCAGGCTCTGGCCTTCGATTCGCAAATCAGACGCCGGTGATCTCTGCTGATTCAAAGTCGATTGACATAACCTTCGATCGGCCGGTTGCAGATTGGCAGACTGCAATCACAATCACGGCGGCAGCGCACTTGGTTGCGCAAAAAGCTTTTGCGACCGATGCGCCTGACGCGAGTCTGCTTAGGTTTGACCGTGCTATCGCTGAGGCGAACCTGGCCGACCAAAAACTTTTGAGCGAGCAGTACTCCCAGCTTTACCTAGCCAGAGGCAGCCTAGAAGAAGCGGCGCGGGTTTCTGCCGGACCATATATGGTCGAGAGTTTTCAGCCAAACGAATCGCTAACGCTAAAAGTGAATTCGACCTTCTCGTGGGGGCCTGAGCCGAAGATAGAAACTCTGAACATCAAGTTCTACTCGGATTCAACAGCGATGCTGTCGGCAATTCAAGACGGCGAGGTCGATATCGCCGCACCTCAGGAATCTGGAATCGCGAGCAATTCGGATCTGATCAATTTGGCCAGGGCGGCTGGTGCGCGATATGAGTTTGCTGCCAGCAACTCGATCGAGGCGGTTTTGCTTAACTTCGGTGAGGCCAGCGTCTTCAGTGATTCCGAATCTGAGCAAGGATCTCTGCTGAGAGACGCGTTCTTGAAACTGATTCCCCGAGCCAAGATTCTCGCAGCGTTGAGCGTTGACAACCCGGTTATCGAGGCAAAGTCGTGGTTTTACTCAAATGCCTCGAGCTACTATGCCCCCTTTGTTCAATCGAACGGGTCGAGCGAATATCTAGTTCAAGCGGCCGAGCGGGCAGAAGAGATCATCGAGGCATCAGACCTGCGAACACCGATTGATGTTCGCGTGCTCTTTGACTCAAACAATCCGAGGGCCAAGGCTGAGTGGTCGCTGTTGTCGGAGTATGCCGCGCAGACAGGATTCAACCTGATTGATGTGTCTGCGAAAGATCCGAGAACCGTCTTTAGCACCGGTGAGTTCGACGCCTACATAACCACGGTCAGGCTCGCGTCGGAGGTTGGCGGAGATCCATATTGGTTTACCGGAAACTCGGTTGGTCAGTTCGAAAATGCCAAGATTGACGCACTGCTTGCCAAATATGCCGCCGAGACAAAGCCTTTGAATCAAATCTCGGTCTTGAAAGACATAGATGCCGAGCTTTATGTAGCCAAGTTCGGCCTGCCCCTGTATCAGGTGCCGTCGCTGCTGGTCTATGCAGACCGCCTCACTTCGGTTGTCAAAGCCCCATACGGCGCAAGCGCGACCTATGGCTATTGGAATTGGGCGGTTGGCGACAAGTAGCCGAGCCCGCTAATCGCTTATTTTCGGCTCAACGGTTAGACTTTAGTCATCGAGGGCGATCGCCCAAAATCACAAATCTTGCACTTCTTTGCTGTGCCAAGGCTTGTCTAAAACAAGGACTAAATCATGGCTCTGGCCTCTAGAGATGACCTGCGCAACGTTGCAATCGTTGCCCACGTAGACCACGGAAAGACCACCCTGGTCGATGCAATGCTTCGCCAGACCGGTTCGTTTAGCGACCACTCAAACATGGGTGAGCGCATCATGGACTCGGGCGACCTCGAGCGCGAGAAGGGAATCACGATTCTCGCCAAGAACACCGCAATCGCCTACAAGGGCAAGCACTCTGGCGGCAAAGAAATCACCATCAACGTCATTGACACCCCAGGTCACGCCGACTTCGGTGGCGAGGTTGAGCGCGGTCTTTCTATGGTTGACGGAGTCGTTCTCTTGGTAGACGCCTCAGAGGGCCCGCTGCCGCAGACCCGTTTCGTTCTTCGCAAGGCCCTCGAGTCAAACCTTCCGGTTATCTTGCTCGTGAACAAGACCGACCGCCCGGATGCTCGCATCGACGAGGTAGTCGAAGAGACTCACGACTTGCTGCTAGGTCTAGCCAGCGACATTCACGAGGATGTTCCCGAGCTCGATGTCGACGCAATTCTTGATCTTCCGGTTATCTACGCTTCGGGTCGTGCCGGTCGCGCCTCGATGACAAAGCCGGCCGATGGAAGCATGCCTGATGGCGATGACCTAGAGCCGCTTTTCGAAGCAATCATGAAGTACATTCCGGCACCGAAGTATGACGACGAGCACCCGTTGCAAGCTCACGTCACCAACTTGGATGCTTCGCCGTTCTTGGGCCGTTTGGCTTTGCTGCGTATCTTCAACGGAACGCTTCGCAAGGGTCAGCAGGTTGCCTGGGTTCGTCAAGACG
>B570J14230_10001041_pt1 | contig 11254 bp, 6 predicted proteins | sample LakMenepilimnion_3_FD_14230 | JGI IMG/M metagenome (IMG submission 14230) | reverse complement strand
CCGATTTCGCTGGTGGCTGGGCTAGTCCTTATTACTACGGCCGACCGACTTCAGGGTCGAATTACCCTCGGAATCTTCACGCTTACAGCTGTAACCCTCTTTACCTGCAGCGCGCTTTATCATCGAGTCAGGTGGCAGGAGAAATACCGGGCACTTTGGCGCCGAATCGACCATGCAAATATCCCAATTCTGATCGCCGGAACGTATACCCCATTTTCGGTATACCTATTAAATAAGAATCAAGCAATCATTCTGCTCGCCTGCGTCTGGGGCGGGGCCATTCTCACAGCACTCATCCGAATTCTCTGGCTTGGCGCTCCACGTTGGGTCTACGTTCCACTTTATACCGCTCTTGGCTGGGCCGCAGTATTTTTCTTACCATCCTTCTGGCAATCAGGTGGCGTCGTAGTCTTTCTATTAATTTTACTTGGCGGAATTTTTTATACCGCTGGCGGAATTATTTATGCAATCAAGAAACCAAATATTTCAATCGATTGGTTTGGTTTTCATGAATTATTTCATGCCCTAACAGCTGCTGCATTTGTTTCACACTTCGTTGGCGCAGTCTTGGTTGTATATTTAAATAAATGAAACGTTCGTTAATTGTTGTAGCTGGAATCATTAGCTTTGTTTTAATCACATCAAGTGGTGGGATTATTTCGAGAAATAGCAGCAAGGCGCTAACTCTTGCCCCTTGTTACCATGCCCAAGTTTCTACCGACAACGCACTTCTTGAAATTACCAAATATGACGGTGTTGGTGTTTCTGGAAACTTAATTCAGCAATACTTTCAAAAAGATAGTTCATTTGGCACCTTTAAAGGAAGATATTTAAATAATCAATTAACTGTGACATATAGCTTCTACTCTGAAGGCCAACTCACAGATCGCGAAGTCATCTTCGATAAGAGCGGAAAAACCTTGGATTCAGAAGGGTATCGCTATGTTGAGGCAGAAGATTGCAAAACCATTACTTACCCGCAAGGCCTTGGATTGATCCCGGTTTCGGTTAAATTGCCTCTTTATTTATTTCCAAAGTTGAGAACCTCGCCTTACGAACGATCTGAGGCAGATGCAATCTCGCCAGTTCCAATAAGCGAATATTTAATTTCTTATAAGACTTCAAAAGGAGTTTACGACGGTCTAGTTTCATATTTTCTCTGGAACGCCGACGATTGGGACTCGATTTATAACCCAAATGAGGCCCCTAGTTATGGATATGAAATGTGGCGAGATGAGAGCACTGTTTTAACGGTAGGTGGACCACAAGATTGTATTTATGAAGATGAAGTTGATTGCAAATCAGTTACTGAAATTTCGCAATTAATTATGATGAGCGATAGCTATACCAAGTCCAATTAAAAAAGCCCCGGTGCAATAAACACAGGGGCTTTTAATTTTATTTGTTTAGCGAGTTTCGAACTCATCCAAACGAACTGCTTCACCTGAACCTTGTGATTCAAATGGTGTGAAGTCATATTCATCATAAGCAGCGTAGACCGCAGCCTTCGCTTCTTCGGTAGGCTCAACTCGAACGTTGCGGTAACGAGCAAGACCGGTACCAGCTGGGATCAACTTACCGATGATGACGTTCTCCTTAAGTCCGAGCAATGGATCGCTCTTCTCGGATAACGCAGCATCTGTAAGAACCTTTGTGGTCTCTTGGAATGAAGCGGCTGACAACCATGATTCAGTTGCAAGTGATGCCTTGGTAATACCCATAAGTTCTGGGCGACCAGATGCAGCCTTGCCACCTGTTGATACAACGCGGCGGTTCTCTGTTTCGAAACGACCACGTTCTACTAATTCACCTGGAAGCAGATCAGCATCGCCTGGTTCAAGCACGGTGATGCGCTTCAACATTTGGCGAACAATAATTTCGATGTGCTTATCGTGAATTGATACACCTTGTGAACGGTAAACCTCTTGGATTTCATTCACTAAGTGAACCTGTGTTTGACGAGGTCCAAGGATACGAAGAACTTGCTTTGGATCGATTGCGCCAACAACCATTTGTTGTCCAACGCTAACGCGCATGCCATCTTCAACCTTTAGCTTCTGACGACGAGTAATTGGGTAAGCAATCGCTTCGCTGCCATCTTCTGGCGTAACGATGATCTTCTTGCCCTTTGCATCTTCTAGGAAGCTGACAACACCAGCAGTTTCTGCGATTGGCGCAACACCCTTAGGTGTGCGAGCTTCGAAGAGTTCAACAATACGAGGTAGACCGTGTGTGATGTCATCTCCTGCAATACCTCCGGTGTGGAAAGTACGCATTGTTAACTGAGTTCCTGGCTCACCAATTGATTGAGCAGCAATAATTCCAACAGCTTCGCCGACATCTACTAACTTGCCAGATGCCATTGAGCGGCCATAACACATTGCGCATTGTCCGACCTTGCTATCGCAAGTAAGGACTGAGCGGATTTTAACTTCTGCGATACCAGCTTCAACCAAGGTGTTGATGTTCTTATCACCAAGATCTGTTCCTGCGGTAAGAATTACCTTGCCATTTTGAACTGCATCTTCAGCCAAGTTACGGCCAAACATTGAAGTTTCAACATGGTCATCGCGAACAAGTGCACCAGTTGAATCAACTGCAGCAATCTTTAGAGTCAGACCGCGATCAGTTCCGCAATCTTCTTCACGAATGATTACATCTTGGGCAACGTCGCAGAGACGACGTGTTAGGTAACCAGAGTCAGCGGTACGAAGCGCGGTATCTGCAAGACCCTTACGCGCACCGTGAGTTGCAATGAAGTATTCAAGAACTGAAAGACCTTCACGGAAGTTTGACTTAATTGGACGCGGAATAATTTCGCCCTTCGGATTCGCTACCAGACCACGCATACCTGCGATCTGACGAACTTGCATCATGTTTCCACGTGCACCGGAGTAGACCATCATCCAAACTGGGTTGGTCTTTGGGAAGTTATCTTCCATCGCCTTTGCAACATCTGTTGTTGCATTGGTCCAAATTTCAATGAGTTCTTGACGACGCTCATCATCGGTAATCAGACCCTTTTCATATTGGCTCTGAACCTTTTCGGCCTTAATTTCATAACCATCCAAGATTTCTTGCTTCTTGGCAGGTGTAACAACATCTTCAATCGCGATGGTGATACCAGCGCGTGTTGCCCAGTAGAAACCAAGTGACTTCAGAGCATCAAGTGTCTGCGCAACTGTTACCTTGGCAAAACCTTCAGCAAGATCATCAACGATTTGGCCAAGAAGTTTCTTAGTTACATCGTAATCAACNAACTTATAACCCTCTGGCAGAATTTCATTGAATAGTGCGCGACCGAGTGTGGTCTCGCGAACTTCGCTGACGCCGCTGTGGGTAATACGAATCTTGATCTTTGCCTGCATTGTTACTGTATTTCGGTCATATGCCATCAACGCTTCGGCAATTGAACCAAATGCGCGTCCCTCACCAAGTTCGTTCTCACGAAGTGATGTCAGGAAGTAAAGACCAAGAACCATGTCCTGAGTAGGAGATGTAATTGGTCGACCTGATGCAGGTGACAAAATATTGTTACTTGAAAGCATTAGAACACGAGCTTCTGCTTGTGCTTCTGCTGAAAGTGGTAAGTGAACCGCCATCTGGTCACCGTCGAAGTCTGCGTTAAATGCAGTACAGACAAGTGGGTGAATCTGAATCGCTTTACCTTCAACCAATTGTGGTTCGAAAGCTTGGATACCTAGACGGTGCAGGGTTGGTGCACGGTTTAGAAGAACTGGGTGTTCTGCAATTACTTCTTCCAAAACATCCCACACAACAGGGCGAGCACGCTCGACCATACGCTTTGCGGATTTGATGTTCTGTGCGTGATTGAGATCAACCAAGCGCTTCATTACGAATGGCTTGAAAAGTTCTAGCGCCATCTGCTTTGGCAGACCGCATTGGTGCAACTTAAGTTGTGGACCAACAACGATTACTGAACGACCAGAATAATCAACGCGCTTTCCGAGCAAGTTCTGACGGAAACGTCCTTGCTTACCCTTAAGCATGTCTGACAATGATTTAAGTGGACGGTTTCCTGGGCCAGTAACTGGACGACCACGACGACCGTTATCGAATAGCGCATCTACTGCTTCTTGCAACATACGCTTTTCGTTGTTGACAATAATTTCTGGAGCACCAAGATCTGCAAGGCGCTTCAATCGATTGTTGCGGTTGATAACGCGTCGGTATAGATCATTTAGATCTGAAGTCGCAAAGCGACCACCATCTAGTTGAACCATTGGACGTAGATCAGGTGGAATAACTGGAACGCAATCTAGAACCATTGATGCTGGGTGGTTGCGAGTGTTTAGGAATGAAGAGACAACTTTCAAACGCTTAATTGCGCGAGTCTTCTTCTGACCCTTACCGGTTTGTGCAAGTTCGGTCAGCATTGTGTATTCAGACTGTAAATCAAAAGTTTCTAAGCGACGCTTGATTGCAGCTGCGCCCATTGAACCCTTGAAATAAACACCGAAACGATCTGTAAGTTCGCGATACAAGGATTCGTCACCCTCGAGATCTTGAACCTTTAGATTCTTGAAACGGGCCCAGACTGCATCTAAGCGATCGAGTTCGCGCTGTGACTTATCGCGAACTGCTTTCAATTCACGTTCAGCTGCTTCGCGGACTTTACGCTTTACATCTGCTTTTTCGCCAGCAGCTTCTAGTTCAGCAGTATCTGCTTCCAGCTTCTTCTGACGTGCATCTAGATCGCCATCACGACGAGTTTCAATCTTCTTCTTATCTGCAGCAAGGCGCTTCTCAAGTGAAGGTAGATCTTCTTCGCGAGCTTCTGTATCAACTTCTGTGATCATGTAAGCAGCGAAGTAAATAACCTTCTCAAGATCCTTTGGTGCAAGATCAAGTAGGTAACCAAGGCGTGATGGAACACCCTTGAAGTACCAGATGTGAGTAACAGGTGCAGCAAGTTCGATGTGACCCATACGTTCACGACGAACCTTTGCGCGAGTAACTTCAACACCGCAACGCTCGCAGATAATTCCCTTAAATCGAACGCGCTTGTACTTACCGCAATAACATTCCCAGTCACGAGTTGGTCCGAAGATCTTCTCATCGAAGAGTCCGTCCTTCTCTGGCTTGAGTGTTCGGTAGTTGATGGTTTCTGGCTTCTTTACTTCACCAAAAGACCACTCACGAATATTGTCAGTCGAAGCTAAGCCAATTCGTAGTTCATCAAAAAAGTTAACATCTAACATTTTTTATCCCTCTCCTTAAACTTCTTCGACACTTGAAGGTTCAACTCGTGACAAGTTGATTCCAAGTTCTTCGGCGGCACGGAATACTTCTTCATCGGTATCGCGCATTTCAATCGCAACACCTTCGGAAGATAGAACTTCCACATTTAGACATAGTGACTGCATTTCCTTAACAAGCACCTTGAATGATTCTGGGATACCCGGTTCTGGAATGTTCTCGCCCTTAACAATGGCTTCGTAAAGTTTTACGCGACCAAGAACGTCATCGGACTTAATTGTTAGCAACTCTTGGAGTGTGTAAGCGGCGCCATAAGCTTCAAGTGCCCAAACTTCCATCTCACCAAAGCGCTGACCACCGAATTGTGCTTTTCCACCAAGTGGTTGTTGCGTAATCATTGAGTAAGGTCCAGTTGAACGTGCGTGAATCTTGTCGTCCACCAAGTGGTGAAGCTTCAAGATATACATGTAACCAACTGTGATCTCTTCTTTGTATGGCTCTCCGGTGCGACCGTCGAATAGACGAGCCTTTCCGTTTCCACCAACAAGACGCATTCCATCCTTGTTAGGAAGTGTTGAAGAGAGAAGACCAATAAGTTCTTCTTCCTTTGCGCCATCAAATACTGGAGTTGCAACCTTTGAGTTTGCAGCAGCATCTGCGAAACCATGTTCGCGAAGATCCTTCTGCCATGGCTCGTTGCCCTCTAACTTCCAACCAGATTTAGCAACCCAACCTAAGTGAGTTTCTAGAATCTGACCGACGTTCATACGACCAGGAACACCAAGTGGGTTCAAGACAACATCAACAGGAGTTCCATCTTCAAGGAATGGCATATCTTCTACTGGAAGAATCTTTGAGATAACACCCTTGTTACCGTGGCGACCAGCAAGCTTGTCACCGTCTTGAATCTTTCGCTTCTGCGCAACAAATACGCGAACGATTTGGTTTACACCGGCAGGAAGTTCATATCCATCTTCTGCAGATTGGATGCGAACATCAATAACTTTTCCAGATTCACCGTGTGGAACTTTTAGTGAGGTATCGCGAACTTCACGAGCCTTCTCACCGAAGATTGCACGGAGCAGACGCTCTTCTGGTGTGAGTTCGGTTTCGCCCTTAGGAGTTACCTTTCCGACAAGAATGTCGCCAGGAACAACTTCGGCACCGATCCGAATAATTCCGCGATCATCTAGATCTGCAAGAACTTCTTCGCTCACGTTAGGAATATCACGAGTGATTTCCTCAGGTCCGAGCTTGGTGTCGCGAGCATCGACTTCATACTCTTCAATGTGAATTGAAGTTAGTACGTCATCTTGAACGAGACGTTGCGAAAGAATAATTGCATCCTCGTAGTTGTGACCTTCCCATGACATAAATGCCACGAGCAAGTTCTTACCGAGTGCCATTTCGCCCTTTTCGGTCGATGGTCCATCAGCAATAACTTGGCCAGTTTCAATACGGTTGCCTTGCGCAACAATCACTTTCTGATTGCGGCTAGTTCCTTGGTTAGAACGTGTGAACTTCTCTAGGAAGTAATGCTCAGTTGTTCCGTCATCATTCATGACAGTAACTTCGTCCGCACTTACTTCAGTAACAACACCTGAGTTGCGAGCAAGTAGAACATCGCCAGCATCAACAGCTGCGCGGAATTCCATACCAGTTCCAACGAATGGCGCTTCTGCACGAATTAGTGGAACTGCTTGACGCATCATGTTTGAACCCATCAATGCTCGGTTCGCATCGTCGTGCTCAAGGAATGGAATCATTGCGGTTGCAACAGAAACCATCTGACGTGGTGAAACGTCCATGTAATCAACTTCATCTGCGTGAATGAATTCAACTTCGCCACCACGACGACGAACAAGAACGCGTGGTTCAGCAAAGTGTGAATCTGAAGTTAGAGGTGCGTTTGCTTGCGCAATAACGTGCTCATCTTCTTCATCTGCAGTTAAGTAATCAATTTGATCTGTGACCTTACCCTTTAGAACTTTTCGGTAAGGAGTTTCGATAAATCCGAATGGAGTTACACGAGCATATGTTGCAAGTGATCCGATAAGTCCGATGTTTGGACCTTCAGGAGTTTCAATTGGACACATACGTCCGTAGTGAGATGGGTGAACGTCACGAACTTCGAAGCCTGCGCGTTCACGAGAAAGACCTCCGGGTCCAAGTGCTGAAAGACGACGCTTGTGTGTCATTCCAGAGAGTGGATTTGTCTGGTCCATAAATTGTGAAAGTTGAGATGTTCCGAAGAACTCCTTGATTGATGCAACAACCGGACGGATGTTGATCAGAGTCTGTGGAGTAATTGCTTCAACATCTTGTGTTGTCATACGTTCGCGAACAACACGTTCCATACGTGAAAGACCAGTACGGACTTGGTTCTGAATCAATTCACCAACTGTGCGAAGGCGGCGGTTACCGAAGTGATCAATATCGTCAGTTTCAACACGAACTTGCTTGCCATATTCCATAAGCGCATCGCCGTTATGGAGAGAAACTAAGTAGCGAATTGTTGCAACGATATCTTCAATGTTTAGTAAGCCCTTTGAAAGTTCAAGCTCTAAACCAAGCTTCTTGTTGACCTTGAAGCGACCAACCTTTGCCAGGTCATAACGCTTTGGATTGAAGTACAAGTTCTCGATAAGTCCTTGTGCAGCTTCCTTTGTTGGTGGCTCACCTGGACGTAGCTTGCGATAAATATCAAGCAGAGCTTCGTCTTGAGTGTTCACGTTATCTTTTTCAAGAGTTGCGCGAATAGATTCGAATTCACCGAATTGTTCAAGGATTTGCTCCTCTGACCAACCAAGTGCCTTCAAGAAAATTGTTACTGATTGCTTACGCTTACGATCGATACGTACGCCAACTAGATCCTTCTTATCAACTTCGAATTCCAACCAAGCACCACGGCTTGGAATAATCTTCGCAGTCAAAATATCTTTATCTGAACTCTTCTCAATTGTGCGTTCAAAATAAACACCAGGTGAACGAACAATCTGTGAAACAACAACGCGCTCGGTTCCGTTAATTACGAAAGTTCCGCGTGGTGTCATCAGTGGGAAGTCGCCCATGAAAACTGTCTGAGACTTAATTTCACCAGTAATGTTGTTGGTGAATTCTGCTGTTACGAATAGCGGTGCAGAGTAAGTAATGTCGCGCTCTTTACATTCAGCGACGGAATACTTAGGTGGTTCGAAGCGGTGGTCTCTAAATGAGAGACTCATCGTTCCTTGGAAATCTTCGATTGGAGAAATCTCTTCAAAGATTTCTTCTAATCCTGATGTCTTTGGTACTTCACCACGACCGGCCTTTTCAGCAACAACAAGACGAGAACGCCACGAATCATTACCGAGTAACCAATCAACACTGTCTAGCTGTAGTGATAAAAGGTTTGGTACTTCGAGTGGTTCACGAATTTTTGCGAATGAAACGCGAGCAGGTGCAAATGACTTTGACTTCGATGCGGCCAAAATTCCTCCAGATGTAAACGCACGGCTACCGCCAGGTCTCAGCCGCTATATGCCTGACCACTGGGTTTTTAAAATTTGCGAAGGGCGAGAGTATCGAATCAAGCGGGTATCTGTCCAACTGGCCTTATACACCTAGATACGAAAAAAGGGACCCCATTGGGGTCCCTTTTTCTAACGCTTGTGCGTAAGTTCGAGCTGGGATTACTTAACTGTGACCTTTGCGCCAGCAGCTTCAAGAGCTGTCTTCGCCTTATCAACAGCTTCTTTTGTTCCCTTTTCGATCAAAGTAGCTGGTGTTCCATCTACCAAGTCCTTGGCTTCCTTTAGGCCCAGGCTTGAGTTGATGTTACGAACTTCCTTGATAACTGCAATCTTCTGTGAACCAGCATCTTCAAGGATAAGTGAGAACTCATCTTGATCACTTGCTGCTGCTGCGCCGCCGGCTGCTCCGCCTGCTGCTGCAACTGCAACTGGTGCTGCTGCTGTTACATCGAACTCTGTTTCAAATGCCTTTACGAAATCTGAAAGTTCAACAAGAGTCATTTCCTTGAATTGAGCTAATAGATCATCTGAAGTTAGCTTTGCCATTTTTATATTCCTTTTCTTGGATTCTTAGGGATTCTTAGGGATTGTTTTTAAGCTTCTGGGGTTTCTGGAGTTGCTTCAGCCACTACTTCGACTGGCGCATCTGAAGTTTCAACCGTTGCGCTGACTTCTGTTTCAGCTACAGCTGGAACCTCTGCCACCTTAACTTCTGCAACAGCTTGGACGCCTTCTGATGCTTCCTTCTTTGCGCGAAGTGCATCGATGGTACGAATTGCCTTGGCAAGTGAACCCTTCATTGCACCAGCAAGCTTGGCCAATAGAACCTCACGAGATTCAAGGTCAGCTAGCTTCATAATTTCTGCAACAGTTACAGATTTGCCTTCAAAGATTCCACCCTTGATAACAAGGAATGGATTTTCTTTTGAGAAGTTCTTTAGGCTCTTTGCGGCATCAATTGGATCACCCTTAATAAATGCGACAGCTGATGGACCAGCAAGTAGAGATGGATCGATATCTACTCCTGCATCTTTTGCTGCGATCTTGGTAAGAGTGTTCTTCACTACTGAGTACTTAGTATCGCTACCAAGTGCACGGCGAAGTTCCTTCATTGATGTAACAGAGAGACCACGATATTCAGTTAGCACAGTTGCATTTGCTGAGCGGAAATCTTCCGTCAGTTCTGCAACAGCTGCTGCTTTATCTGGGCGAGCCATTTGGCTTCCTTTCGCTCTAAAATCAAAAAACCCCGTCGCATAAATGCGCACGAGGTTACGTGGGCACCTATGCTGGCTGTTTTTCAACAATTAACCTCTTAGTTTTTTTACTAAAAGGACCTGCAGTCTTTGGTACGGGTCTTGCTTTTACTGTTACTAACTTGTAACAACTTGCCTAGGGTAAGCGATTAGGCCTACCCCAGTCAAAACTAGATTTCGGGCTGTTTTTTGGAGATTAAGCCTGAACGTTATCTCCGCCATCGCGTGAGATCGTTGGGTCAACCTGAATTCCAGGTCCCATCGTTGTCGAAATTGTGGCCTTACGAACGAAACGTCCCTTTGAAGAGTTTGGCTTTGCGCGCATAACTTCTTCAAGAGCTGCTGCGTAGTTATCAGCCAGTTGCTCTGCAGTGAAAGATGTCTTTCCAATTATGTAGTGAAGGTTTGAATTCTTATCAACGCGGAATTCAATCTTTCCACCCTTGATATCGTTAACAGCTTTAGCAACGTTAGTTGTAACTGTTCCGGTCTTTGGGTTTGGCATTAAACCGCGAGGTCCAAGAACCTTTCCAAGACGACCGACCTTACCCATAAGTTCTGGTGTTGAAACAACAGCGTCGTAATCAAGACGACCCTTTGAAACTTCCTCGATTAATTCATCTGCGCCGACAATGTCTGCGCCAGCTGCGCGTGCTTCATCAGCGCGCTCGCCACCTGCGAATACAAGAACGCGGGCAGTCTTACCGGTTCCGTGTGGCAGGTTTACTGTTGAACGAATTGCTTGATCTGCCTTCTTTGGATCTACGCCAAGAAGTAGTGCAACTTCAACTGTTGCATCGTATTTAGTTGTGCTGGTCTCTTTAGCCAACTTAACTGCTTGTCCAGGTGTGTAAAGAATCTTTTGATCGACCTTTGCAGCTGCCTCGTTATATTTCTTACTGCGCTTCATTTCTTCTCCTTAAGTTTCGACTAACNATTTGTTAGGCGGAGTTGTGGTTAGCGAACCAGCGAGGTTCTCCCACNTATTACTTTGGTATTACTTTTTTTAATTAACCGACGGTGATACCCATTGAGCGAGCAGTTCCGGCGATAATCAAACTTGCGGCATCAAGATCATTTGCATTCAAGTCTGGCATCTTGATCTTTGCGATCTCTTCAACCTGTGCCTTGGTGATGTTTGCGACCTTAGTCTTATGTGGAATTGGTGAACCCTTTTCAACGCCAGCAGCTTTCAAGATAAGACGTGATGCTGGTGGAGTCTTTGTGATGAATGTGAATGAGCGATCTTCGAATACGGTGATTTCA
>B570J14230_10001040_pt1 | contig 11258 bp, 10 predicted proteins | sample LakMenepilimnion_3_FD_14230 | JGI IMG/M metagenome (IMG submission 14230) | reverse complement strand
CAGGCATTAGCACCGACCACGAATGTTTCACGATGGAAGAAGCAGTAGATAAATTAAGTTTTGGGATGCATATTTTAATTCGGGAAGGAAGTGCTGCTAAAAATTTTGAAGCATTGTACGAATTAATAGACGACCATCCCAAAAAAATCATGTTGTGCAGCGACGATAAACATCCTGATAGTTTATTAGAAGGTCATATCAATCAATTATGTGCAAGAGCCATCGCTAAAGGAATCAATGTATTCAATGTGTTGAGGGCTGCATGTATTAATCCAGTATTACATTATAAATTACCAACAGGATACGCAAGGGTAAATGATCCCGCAAACTTAATATTGGTAGAAGACCTTATCCATTTTAAAGTCCTTGAAACATATATTGATGGGCAATTAGTTGCAAAAGATGGCCTTTCATTGATCGAGCCTATTCAAGCAACAAGTATCAATCAGTTCAATGCGCATCCAATTGCTATTTCAGATCTTGAACTACCTGTTGCAGCTTATCCAAGCAAAGATGGTATGGTTCCAGTAATACATGCTATCGACGGGCAATTGATTACCAATGTAGTTTGGACTAAGCCCACTATCATAGACAACAAGATTGTATCAGATACAGAAAAAGATATTTTGAAAGTGGTGGTATACAATCGCTACCATGCAGCAGCACCAAAAGTTGGACTCATTCAATCATTTGGATTTAAATCCGGGGCTATCGCATCTACCGTAGCACATGATAGTCACAATATCATTGCAGTTGGTGTAGACGACGAAAGTATTTTAAAAGCGATCAACTTAGTAGTGCATGAAAAAGGCGGCATCAGTTGCGTACAAAATGAATTATCAAAAGTCATTGGCCTACCAGTTGCTGGATTAATGAGTACCGAGGATCCTTACAAGGTTGCTAATGATTATATTGAAATTGATAAAATGGCTAAAGCATTAGGCACAAAACTTGGATCACCCTTTATGACCCTTAGTTTTATGGCATTATTGGTGATTCCACATATAAAAATGAGTGATCTTGGGCTTTTTGATGGAGACCAATTTAAATTATATTAATTTTATAGTATTGGAATTTTAACTGAAACGTAATTAAAAATATATGGTCATAGACTTAAGCAAAAATAATAGTTTACTAAATCATTGGGTAGCAGAATTAAGAGATGTACATGTGCAAAATGATAGAATGCGTTTTAGAAGAAATATAGAACGTATTGGAGAAGTAGCTGCTTATGAATTAAGTAAGACCTTGCAATATAAATCTGCTGAAGTCACTACCCCGCTTGGTATTGCTCCTACTCAATTATTAACTGAACAACCCGTATTGGCGACCATCCTAAGAGCTGGCCTACCATTACACCAGGGCATGTTGAACTATTTTGATAAGGCAGACAATGCCTTTATCTCTGCATACAGAAAACACCACCCAGATGGTAGTTTTGAAATCAGTCTTGAATACTTAAGTTGTCCTAATTTAAATGGCCGTGTTTTAATTTTATGTGATCCTATGCTTGCCACAGGCGCATCTTTGGTGGAGACAATTCAAGCGATACAAAAAACATATACCCCAGCACAAATTCATATTGTTGTGACCATTGCTAGTCAGAAAGGTATTGAACATGTAGAAAAAGAACTGGGCGCAGATACCCCAATTTGGTGTGCTGCAATTGATCCTGTTTTAAATGATAAGAGCTATATCGTGCCGGGCTTAGGTGACGCAGGAGATCTTGCATTTGGTACTAAAATGCAATCATAGGTCCCGGTTCGTTCGTATCTTTATCCCAAATACGAAGCATTGCTTAAAGAACTGATTTTATCCATACGCGCTTACTTTTTAGCCCATCAATTTATTTTAACACATAAATTATGGAAATGGATGGTTGTGCCAGGCATCATTTACACTAGTTTATTAATTATTGGCATGAACTATTTTGGACAAACTTCAAGTTTTTTCATTGAGTCAATCATTTTAAAAACGGGCCTAAAAGCATTCATTGATAGCTTAAATAGCAATTGGCTTGGATTTTTTATTACCATGGGTAGTTTCTGGCTCTGGTTTACTTTATTACTTTTTTACTTTGCCTTATTCAAGTATCTTTTTTTAATTTTCTTCGCACCGCTATTTGCCTATTTGCATTTACGTATTGTCGCAATACAACAATCAATTCCATTTGTTTTAAATAAGGAAGACTATTTCAAATTAGTCATGAGGTCGGTGGTAGTCAATTTAAATAATATGCTATGGCAGACAGTGTATCTAATTCCTATTGTTTTAGTTTGCACATTGCCTGTTGTTGGATGGTTTACACCATTGTTTACAATTTTAATGGAAAGTTATTTTCTTGGATTTGCCATGATGGATTTTGGATTGGCTACAGAAAAACATAACAGAAATTTTGCCGCTGTATATCTCAATAATCACAAAGGGCTTCCTACAGGGAATGGGATTGTATTTTATCTTTTGCATTTAATACCAATGATTGGATGGATCACTGCTCCTTTTTATGCATTGGTTGCTGCGCATTTGAATACTCAAGAAATTAAAGAAACTGAATCATGAAAGAAGCATTAGGAAAAGTATTATTGTTGCCTATGTTATTGCATGAGGAAGGTTGGGAAGCCATTCCAAAAGATATCGATCAATGGATCAAGTCATGCGATGTATTTTTTGTAGAAAATGAAAAGACAACCAGAAGGTATTTTAAAAAAATATGGAAAGAGATGGTGATCGACAATTACCAGTGGTTTACCATTCACCAAGTAGAAGAAGCACAGATCAATAATTTTATTCAAATTTTGAAATCAGGAAAAACAATCGGCATTGTCTCAGAAGCAGGCTGTGCAGGGATTGCAGACCCAGGGCAACTCTTGGTGAGCGCAGCACAACAATTAGGTGCTACGGTGAAACCCTATATGGGACCATCCTCTATCTTATTGTCTTTAATGGCAAGCGGATTTAATGGGCAAGGGTTTACATTTAATGGATACCTGCCAATAGATGCGACAGAAAGAAAAAAGAAAATTCAGCAATTAGAACAAATTGTGACAAGCAATGGGATTGCGCAATTATTTATTGAAACACCTTACAGAAACAATCCCTTATTAGAAGCCATCCTTCAAACATGCCATCCTACGACCCAACTATGCATTGGCGTAGACATCACCGGACCCACTGAGTCAATCAAGACAGCTACCATACAGTATTGGAAAAATAATAAGCCAGAACTGCATAAGAAATTGGCGATTTTTATTTTAGGGAAATAAGTATTTACCGAAAGTATAGGACGATGTTTTTGCATTATGATTGTAGATGCAAAATAAATTAGTCCTATGGAGGGCGTCCAATCCAATTTTTTTTATTTGTTGTTATTTTTTAATTGGGTTTTTAACTTTTAACGCTACCAAGCAATACTGGCCAATACCAGATGCAACCACATTACTGCTTATTGTTTGTGTAAGCAATATTCTTTTATGCATTACGCATGCATTCCGATACAAAGCAAGCGCTTTTAAACTAGCTCCAACATTGGTATTATTAGTTTGGGGCGCAACTGTTGCACAATACCACGCTTCAAATTCATTTTTGAGTGAACTGGTTTCGGCAGATTGGGTCAATGATGCCAGACAATACTTTACTGCAAAATTAGACCATGCATTCACAAACCCCGAATCCAATGCGTTTGCAAAGAGTTTATTGTTTGGCATAAAAACAGAAATGTCTTCTTCTCTAAAAACAGCCTATCAACAACTTGGCATATTGCATATCATCGCAATCAGCGGCATGCATCTAGATATTTTATTTAAACTATTAGAAAAATGTACGCGTTGGTTACCCAATCAACTTTGGGCAAGATGGACAAAATTGATCACCCTACTCCTGCTAGTTTGGTCCTACACGCTTATTGCAAATGCTGGACCATCTGTGGTTAGAGCGAGTTTATTTTTTAGTGCAATATTGATTGGTCGATTTTTTTATCAAAATATTTTTTCCCTTAACACCATTAGTATTGGTATCCTGCTAGTACTGCTGTACAATAGTCAAATTATTTCAAGTATTGGACTTCAGCTCTCTTATGCAGCCGTGGTGGGTATTCATTTCATATATCAACCCCTTGTACAATTAGTACCCATGGACAATAAATTTTTACAAATTGCTTGGAGTAATCTGGCCATCTCTATCGCTGCGCAATTAACCACATTGCCTATTGTGTTGTATTATTTTCATACAAGCTCTAGTTTGTCTATTATTGGTAATTTCCTATTTGTACCCTTAAGCAGCATCCTCTTATATGGTTTATTGGTATGGATGGTCTTGCCCAGGATTGCATTTCTACAGGAAATCATTGCAAAAGGAATTAGCTGGTATATTGAAACCATGAATAAAAGTATTGGCCTAGTTTTTCAATTTTTTCAGATGGAGGATCGACAGTACAATTTGGGGATTGCAGGGCTGGTATATTATTATTTCTGCCTCTTTGTAGGCTTATATTGGCTTTTAAACAGAACCCCAAATGCATTGTTAATGCTGCTATTTGGAACCTGTGTTTATAGTGTCATAAAGTTATTCAGTCTTTAACCCATTTTGTGGAAAATCCGAGCCGGACAAAAAAGTAGAAGCTCGTACCTTTACATATGGAAAAGAAAATACAATCAGCATTAATCTCTGTTTTTTACAAGGATGGTTTAGAGCCATTGGCTAGAACACTTCATCAACAAAATATCACCATCTATTCTACTGGTGGAACTCAAAAATTTTTAGAAGACTTAGGCATCCCCTGTGTGGCTGTTGAGTCTGTAACTGGTTATCCCTCTATTTTAGGTGGCCGTGTAAAAACATTACACCCTTCTGTTTTTGGAGGTATTTTAGGAAGAAGATACGAGGCACAGGATTTAAAAGAAATGGAGGAGTTCAAGATACCAGCCATTGACCTTGTCATTGTTGATTTATATCCATTTGAGGAAACACTAAGGACCACCACAGAAGAAAAAGCCATTATAGAAAAGATTGATATTGGTGGCCCATCTATGATTAGAGCTGCCGCTAAAAACTTTAGAGACTTGACTGTGCTTGCAGCAAAAGACGATTATGCAGTACTCAATAAAATATTGATTGACCAAGCTGGAAGCACAAGCTTAGATCAAAGAAAAGCTTTTGCTGCAAAGGCTTTTGAAGTAGTAATGCATTATGATATTGCGATTAGTAATTATTTTAATCCAACTTTAGGCAAGACATTGCGCTATGGAGAAAACCCACATCAGGTAGCCACTTTCTATGGTGATTTAGATACCTGGTTTACACAATTAAACGGCAAAGAATTATCCTATAATAATTTAGTAGACGTAGACGCTGCCATTGCATTGATCCAAGACTTACCTCAAACAAGCTTTGCCATTATCAAGCATACCAATGTATGTGGTGTGGCGCAAAGAGCTACTGTATTTGAAAGTTGGGAAGCTGCATTGGCTGGGGATCCTGAAAGTGCGTTTGGAGGTGTATTAGTGACCAATGGCACCATCGACGTTCCAACAGCAGAAGCCATTCAAGAATTATTTTTTGAAGTTTTAATTGCTCCCGCATATGAAGCTGAAGCATTGAACATTTTAACAACTAAGAAAAATAGAATCTTACTTGAAACAAAGCCAGGTGTTCATTTACATCCTACTCAAAAAAAATCAATCCTGAACGGAAGCCTTGAACAAGGCTTAGATACAGGTAATTATACCAATTGGGAGGAAGTAGGTGCAAGGCCTTGCACAGAAAACGAAAAAGCAGATTTAGTTTTTGGTAATATTATTTGCAAGCATTTAAAGAGCAATGCAATTGCCTTAATTAAAAATAAGCAACTGGTTGGTAAAGGATGCGGACAAACTTCTAGAATAGATGCATTGAGACAAGCCATTGAAAAAGCAAAGCAATTTAATTTTGATCTTAAAGGTGCTAGTCTTGCATCTGATGCTTTTTTCCCATTTGATGATTGTGTAAAAATTGCACAAGAAGCAGGTATCGAGGCATTCATTCAACCAGGAGGTTCTGTAAGAGACAAAGATAGTATTGCATACTGCCAAGCAAATGGTTTAGCAATGGTCATGACAGGTCTTAGACATTTCAAACACTAAGATTGCAAGATGGCCAATCAAAATAAAGCCTACTTAGCGTTAACGGTTACAAGTCTTGTATGGGGTACCACTTGGGTCGCAAGTAAGATGGGTGTAATGCATATGCCCGCTTTTGAAATGGCCAGTATTCGTCAATTTTTAGGCGGCTCATTGTATGTGAGCTTCTTTTTAATCAAAGGTGAAAAGCTGCCCACCAAAAAACAATTTCTTTGGCTACTAGGCATGTCCCTATTGATGTTTGTATCTTCCAATGGTATAGCCACTTATGGTTTAAAATTTATCACAAGTGGACTAGCTGCTTTGATTGCAGCCTTATATCCTTTATCTGTTGTATTGATTGAAAGGTATTACTACAAAGCCATTGAGATTACACCCAAAACCATGATTGGTTTGTTTCTTGGACTATTAGGCATTGGATTTATTTTTTACAAAGACAGTTTAACAGTGCATGGAAGCAATTATATTTTAGGTGTTGTATTATCCTTCTTAGCAATGATCACTTGGAGTATTGGATCCATTATTATCTCAAGAACAAAAATCAAAATCAATGCCTACAATTCAATTGGATGGCAGATGTTGATGAGCGCAATCATGATGGGATTGATCACATTGATTAGTGGAGACTATGTTCCTTTAAATAAAATACCTGCAATATCCTGGGGCGTTATTGTGTATATGGTGATTGGAGGTTCTGTATTTGCATTTATATCCTTCATCTATAGTATGAAGCATTTAAAATCATCTATCGCATCCTTATATGCTTATATCAATCCAATTGTAGCAATTTGGGTGGGCTCTCTTTTGTTAGATGAGCATATGACATGGAATAATATAGTAGGTTCTATTATTACCTTGATTGGTGTCTACTTAGTCAACAAAAGCTTGAAGGATCAAAAGGATCCAGTGCATGCTATTTCAGATGCAGATGGCATGTAAATAAACTGAGGGCTTAGCGGGAAGGATTACTTTTTATTTTTTTCTTTCCAAAGTTGATTGAATGTCTTTGTAGGAAACTGTAAAGGCGATCTTTGCTTGGCCCAACCTTTGAATATTTTATTAACTACCCAATTTTTAATGGTGGCATTGCCTTGATTCATCAACAATCGATTCATGGATGCTTGTTTCCAGATCTTCCAAGCAAACTCTTCAGAAAAATTACTTTCACCAGCTACCACAGACTCCCTTCTGTTTTCTAGCAATAGTTCATGCAAATTAATTTTAACAGGACATACTGCAGTGCAGTTGCCGCACAAACTAGATGCAAAACTCAAATGTTTATAATCATGCATGCCTCTTAAATGAGGTGTGATCACGCTTCCTATTGGGCCACTATAAGTTGTTTCATAAGCGTGTCCACCGATATTCTTATAAATTGGACATGCATTTAAACAAGCGCCGCAACGAATACAATAAAGCGCTTCTCTGCTTTTTGCATTAGCGAGTAAATTCGTTCTGCCGTTGTCTAATAAAATAACATACATGTCCTCAGGTCCATCTAATTCATCTGCTTGTTTAGGTCCGGTAATAATACTATTGTACACCGTCACTTGTTGGCCAGTGCCATAAGTAGATAACAAAGGCCAAAGTAATCCTAGGTCAGTCACAGAAGGGATTACTTTTTCAATGCCCACAATAACAATATGTGTTTTTGGGAAAGCTGCAGATAGTCTGGCATTTCCTTCATTTTCAGTTAATGCAATGCCCCCAATATCGGGAAGGATAAAATTAGCACCAGTGACACCAATTTCTGCCTGCACATATTTTTCTCTCAAATTTCTTCTTGCAACCAAGGTCATTTCTTCTGGGGTCATATTGATATCTGTACCCAATTTTTCGGCAAATAATTTAGCAACATCCTCCTTGCTTTTATGCATTGCAGGGGTCACAATATGATAAGGTGCTTCACCATCTAGTTGCTGAATATATTCTCCTAAATCGGTTTCAACAGATTCAACCCCAATAGATTCCAGATAGGCATTCAAGTGAATCTCCTCTGTGGCCATGCTCTTGCTTTTCACCAAGGTTTTACATTCTTTTTTCTTGCAGATAGTACCTATAAAATCAAGCGCTTGCTCACTATCTTCTGCCCAAAACACTTTTGCGCCACGCTTTGTGATCTGTTCTTCGAATTGGGTTAAATATAAATCCAAGTGTTCGACCGCTTCCCATTTAATATTTTTTGCTTGAGATCTTACTTTTTCTAAATCGTTGAATTGTAATTTACCCTTAGGTACAACCGCATTGTATTTACCAATATTGAAATTGATTTTTTTTCTATGATCTCTATCCAGCGCTTTCTGGCTACTTTTTTGATCAAATGAATCTGAGTAAATACTTTCCATAGAATTATTTTTTCGCTAAATGTTTTGCAGAAGCTTCTAATGCCTCGTAAAATTCATCGCCGTATTTTCTAATAATGGATTCTTTCAAAAACACATAAGCAGGTACTTTCAATTTAACACCAAGGCTACAAGCCGCTTGGCATAAGTCTTCTCTTGGCTCATAGTTCATATATTCTATCGATGGATCAGACTTGCTTTGTTGTATTTTAATGGGAAATAGATGACAGCTGATTGGCTTTTTCCAAGAAATTTTGCCATCATTGTAGGCTTGTTCGAAGGCGCATTTGATGATATTTTTTTCATCCTTATAACCATAAGCACAAATGCCGCCATTGATGGTAGGTGTCACCCAACCAAATTCTCTATCATATAAATATGGACCCACAGTTTCAACTTCTTTGATACCCTGCTTGGTCATATAAGGTTTTACAATTTCGTAAAACTCCTTCACGTATTCTTTTTCTTGATTATCCAAAGGAGCGCCTGCATCACCATCTTCACAACAGCCTCCCTTACACTTTGTCAAATCACAAACAAACTGTTCCTCGATTACTTGGTCGCTAACTAAAACCTGGTCAATTATTATCATACTAAAAGGTTAAAACAAAGGTATTACTAATTGATTAAGATTTCCAATGAAAGGTCTTCACAAGTTGTTTTAAATCCTGGTATAAAAAATCAATCACTGGCGCTAAAGAATCTGCATTTGGTGTGGTATCAAAATAAAGGGCCCCTCTTAAAAAGTGACGACTAGAATCTGTGATAAAGAATTGGTAAGGACTTGCTACATCTCCGCCCAAGTGAAAAAATACACCCTGAAGGCCTAATGGATTTTCAAATGCAGAGTCTTCAATAAAACTTGCCTTATTGGAGTGGTTATTGGCAAAATTGTAGGCATCACGAACCAATACATCCAACTGGTTTTTTTGGATCGCATTGTAACTAATATATAAAGTTGCATTCAGGGTAGGAAATTGTAGGTTCATCCATCCTGTTTTTTGCTGATCTACTTCCCTGTAAGCCACAGATTTATCCACGACTGCATAAGTTGGGATATCAAAAGCATAAGGGAGGCCAGTGACCGCACCAGCTAGGTATGTTTTTTTAGGCAATGTTAATGCTGGATAGCCCGTCTCTTTTGGAGTAAATTTTGAATTACAAGCAGTAAAGCCAAGTGTAAAGCATATAAGTACAATGAAAAAGAATTTATACATTTTCCTGGCTAATAGAAGTGATAGGGGTGATGATGGATTGTATTTTATGGATACGATTTTTCTGGATATCTAGGGCAGTAAAACTGAATTGCTTGTATTTTACCACTTGTTGAACCGCTGGGAATTCACCAGCCAATTCTAATATCAATCCAGCAACAGTATCACTCTCTCCTTTCACTGCATCAAAGAAATTAGTAGGAATATCTATAAAATTACAAAAGTCAATGATCGCAGTTTTACCTTCAATGATATAATGAAAATCATCAATTTTTTTGATCATTGATTCCTCTTCATCAAACTCATCTTTAATATCCCCAACAATCTCTTCTAAGATATCTTCTAAAGTAATGATTCCACTTGTTCCACCAAATTCATCCACCACAATAGCAAAGTGAATGCGCTTAGATTGAAATTCCTTTAATAAATCTTCGATCATTTTTTGTTCATGTACAAACAAAACAGGACGAATTAATTTTTGCCATGCATAATCAGCTTCTTCTTGCAAATGCGGAATTAAATCCTTTGTATGTATGATACCAACAATTGTATCTAAGTCCTCCTTATACACAGGGAAACGGCTATAATTATGCTCTTTAACGCTTTCTAATAATTCATTGTAGGTGATATTGTCTTCTACGCCATATACGTCTAGCCTGGTTTTCATGATTTGACGAACAGTGATGTTGCCAAATTTGACAATCCCTTTTAAGATTTTCTTTTCGCTATCCAAATGATTAGGCGAAGTTGTTAGTTCTATAGCTTGATCTAATTCCTCCATACTGTAGGTATTGCCTGTATCTTTTTGTGCTAATTTTTTTTCGATCAAATTGGTGTACTTCACCATCATGCCACTCATTCTAGAAAAAATAAAATACACTGCTTGAATGATACCGCCAAAGTCTTGTGCAAATCGAATATTGTTTTGAGTCGCCATCACTTTTGGCATGATTTCTCCAAAAAATAAAAGCATTAATGTAACAGCTAAAACCTTAATGATAAACTCAAAACCCGGAATAGGTATTTGGTCAAATATAAAAAGATGGTCAATCAGAATATTAGCTACTAGAATAATACAAATATTAATAAAGCTATTTGCAATCAACATAGAAGTTAAAAGCTTTTTTGGATCTTCCAATAAGTCTACAATTCTCTTGAGTGGTTTTTGATTTTTTGTTTTTAAAACTTGGATGTCCTTATACGACAAAGAAAAAAATGCCACTTCTGATCCCGCAATGGCAAAAGATAAAAAAAGTAAGATAAAAAGTAATAAAAGCAACCCAGCATCTTGTTGCATTTTTGAAACATCAAAATAAGTGGCTGCTAAAAATATAAACTTACTCGAGTGCGCTTCCATGGTGGAAAGTTACTAAAAAATCATTAATGATTTTTGGAAATGCGTATTTTGACAATTGCTTAGGCTTTACCCACAAAGCATTTTGAAGCATTTTAGGCATTTTGGATAACTGGATGCAAATAAATCTAGCTTCGATGGTTTGATGCGTTAAAACTTGTTTAAACAATTGGGGTTGTTTATTGGCGCCAATGTATTTCCATTGTTTATTGGACAGCCCAAATTGATGCTTTAA
>B570J14230_10001039_pt1 | contig 11259 bp, 10 predicted proteins | sample LakMenepilimnion_3_FD_14230 | JGI IMG/M metagenome (IMG submission 14230) | reverse complement strand
TTTTGGGAACTATGCCATAATGGTAGGTCTGAATAAAATTTTAGAAGGATTAAATTAAGGAAACTCATGTCCCGATATAGAGGACCCCGCCTCAGAATTGTCCGTCGTTTAGGCGAATTACCAGGCTTAACTCGGAAGAGTGCTAGACGTGCCTATCCCCCTGGACAACATGGCCAAAACCGTAAAAAGCGTTCCGAGTATGCTATCCGTTTAGAGGAAAAGCAAAAACTCCGCATGAACTATGGTTTAACCGAAAAACAAATGCTGCGTTATGTCCGTAAAGCTAGACGAGTAGCTGGTTCTACCGGACAGGTGTTATTGCAATTGTTAGAAATGCGTCTGGATAACACCGTTTTTCGGATGGGTATGGCTCCCACAATCCCAGCCGCCCGTCAATTGGTAAATCATGGTCACGTAACTGTGAATGGCCGGCCAGTAAATATTGCCAGCTATCAATGCCGTCCTGGTGAGGAAGTCGCTGTGAGAAACAGAGAAGCTTCTAAGAAGTTGGTGGAAGCTAATTTGCAATACCCCGGTTTAGCTAATCTTCCTAGTCATCTAGAGTTTGATAAAACCAAGTTGTCTGGTAAGGTGAATAGTGTGATTGAACGGGAATGGGTAGCGTTACAAGTTAATGAACTACTCGTGGTGGAATACTACTCACGTCAAGCGTAATAGTCAGTGGTCAGTGGTCAATGGTCAGTGGTCAGTGGTCAGTGGTTATTAAATAAGCAACAACTGACAACGAACAACTGACTAATGACTAACCACCAATCTGCGACATGGTACGGGTGTATGTGCCGACAGTACCAGAGTCGCGTTGTTTAAAGTTTATTTCTGATTTGATATTTAAAATTTGTCTGACTTGTGTTTGTAATTCATTGGTACTGATACCAGCACGTAGGGATGTTTTTAGGTCTAGTTGACCTGTTTCGTTTAATAAACAAGGACGTAGCCAACCATCGGCGCTAAGACGCATCCGGTTACAGCGATCGCAAAAACATTCTGACATTTGGCTAATAAATCCTAGTGTTCCTTGAGCCCCGGGAATTTGAAATACATCCGCTGGTCCGTTACCACGAATTTGTGATTCTGTCAAGCCCCAACGCTCACGGATAGATTGACGTAAATCAGATGAGGATATCCAACCGCGATCGCTAAATAGGTCTCCGTTGCCAATGGGCATAAATTCAATAAATCGGACGTGCCATTGTTTATCAATAGTTAAAGCTGCTAGATCTAAAATTTCATGGTCATTAACGCCAGGAATTACAACTACATTTAATTTTAATGGGTTGAATCCTACATTATAAGCAGTTTGGATGCCTTGCCATACTTGTTGCCAACGTCCACGTCCATGATTACCGATAATTTGTTCAAATATATGTGAATCTAGAGAATCTAAACTGATATTAATTCTTCTTAAACCTGCATTATAGAGATTTTGAGCGATGGGGGCGAGTAAAAACCCATTGGTTGTGATTGCCAGATCTTGGGTTTGGGGAAGATGAGCAATTTTTTCGACTAAATCGACTATGTGGGGACGGAGTAAGGGTTCACCACCAGTTAAGCGAAAGCGGGTAAAACCGACGGGAATAAATACTTCTTGAATGAGGGTAAGCAGTTCCTCGTCAGTTAATAATTGCTGTTGAAGGATATAATCAAGTTCTGAACCTTCTGGCATACAATATTGACAACGAAAGTTACAGCGATCAATTAAACTGATGCGGAGGTAGTCCACCTGGTTTATAATTTCGCTAGTTGTCATGTTAGGAAAAGGGGTGACAGATTAAACAGTTTGATCTTAACTTATGAACAGGGAACAGAGGAGAGAAATATTCTTTTGCAACTGACAACTGACAATCGACAACTAACAGGTTGATCATTTAATCTTGTAGCTGTAATCGTTGATTTAACTTGATTCAGAAATTATTAGATAATGAATTTTTGCCAAACGTGATTTTAATTGCAGATTGATTATGTTGAATATAGCTAATTTCCCGTGGTTAACGACGATCATTTTATTCCCTATAGCCGCATCACTACTACTTCCTATCATTCCCGATAAAGACGGAAAAACCGTGCGCTGGTATTCTCTGATTGTTGGGTTGATAGATTTTGTCCTGATAGTCTGGGCTTTTTACACTGGATACGATTTCTCTAATCCTGACTTGCAACTAGTAGAGAGTTATCCCTGGGTGCCACAGTTGGGTTTAAATTGGTCTTTAGGGGTTGATGGCTTGTCCATGCCTCTAGTTCTTTTGACCGGGTTTATTACCACTTTGGCGATTTTAGCAGCTTGGCCTGTAACGTTGAAGCCGAAATTATTTTATTTCCTAATTTTGGCAATGTATGGTGGTCAAATTGCGGTTTTCGCTGTCCAGGATATGCTGTTATTTTTCCTGGTGTGGGAACTGGAACTTGTACCAATATACTTCCTGTTATCAATTTGGGGGGGTAAAAAGCGTCAATATGCAGCAACTAAGTTTATTTTGTACACTGCTGGTGGTTCACTGTTTATTTTGCTGTCTTCCTTGACAATGGGGTTTTATGGCGGTACGGTGACTTTTGATATGCGATCGCTGGCATTGAAAGATTTTGACCTAAATTTACAACTTTTACTCTATGCTGGCTTCCTAATTGCCTATGCTGTGAAGTTGCCAATCATTCCCCTCCATACCTGGCTACCAGATGCCCACGGTGAGGCTACAGCGCCCGTACATATGTTACTGGCAGGTATTTTGTTAAAAATGGGTGGTTATGCCTTAATTCGCATGAATGCCCAAATGCTACCGGATGCTCACGCTTATGTTGCACCAGTATTAGTGGTTTTGGGGGTAGTAAATATCATCTATGCGGCCTTAACGTCCTTTGCCCAGAGGAACTTAAAACGGAAAATTGCCTACTCTTCAATTTCCCACATGGGTTTTGTGCTGATTGGGATTGCCTCTTTCACTGATTTAGGTTTAAGTGGAGCAGTTTTACAAATGGTTTCTCATGGATTAATTGGGGCAAGTTTGTTCTTTTTAGTCGGTGCAACTTATGATCGCACACATACCCTGATGTTAGATGAAATGGGTGGTGTTGGCAAGAAGATGCAGAAGATTTTCGCTATGTTCACAACTTGTTCAATGGCTTCTTTAGCATTACCAGGAATGAGCGGTTTTGTCGCTGAATTAATGGTATTTGTGGGCTTTGCAACTAGCGATGCTTATAACCCGACATTCAAAGTTATTGTCATTTTCTTAATGGCTGTTGGTGTGATTTTAACGCCAATTTATTTACTATCAATGTTGCGGGAGATTTTCTACGGACAAGAGAATGAAGAGTTGGTTTCTCATCAAAATTTAATAGATGCTGAACCCCGCGAAGTCTTTATCATTGCCTGTTTGTTGATACCTATTATTGGTATTGGTTTTTATCCTAAGTTACTCACCCAAATGTATGACGCGACAACTGTACAATTAACAGCAAGACTGCGGGATTCTGTACCAACTTTAGCCGCAAATAAGGAACTACAAAATATCTCTTTGAGTGCGCCGATAATTGGTAATTAATTCATAATTAAAACTGGGGTGGGTTTGATACCTACCCTTGTTTATTAAGTAATTGATGAAATAGGAGATAGAAAAGATGATTTAGTATTATAGCAATTTCCCGCCAATTCATGTACAAGGAGTGAGAATTAAACGCAGATAAACACAGATAATTTTGTACCTAATTAAATTTGGAAAACCTAATAAAGCTGGTTACATATAATCAATAACCCTTATATGTTTCNATATTATNGTATTATGTCCAAATATTTACCCTTTNCCAGATCTCAAATCCTCGCTTTAGCATAACAAAGTCAATCCATTTGCGGCAAAGATAGTAAATGGGTGTGTACAAATGCAGGTTATTAGGTTTATATAAATCGGAGCGGCGGGATTCGAACCCACGACCTCCACTACCCCAAAGTGGCGCGCTACCAAGCTGCGCTACGCCCCGTAAATGTGAGCCTTAGATCTTAGACTTTTGGAGTGGGGATGATTCCAAATTTATGAATCTAAAATTGATTAAGTCACTCTGACGAGTATATCACAAGGTTAAAGAAAATAGCAAGGGGGTTTTCAGAAAACTTTTAACATTCCTATTGCGGGCAACAATTCGGACACTGCTGAAGCTTCCCATTTACCTTCTGTTCCTCGTCCTGTATTCAGGATAAAGCGCAGACTATAAGTGTGAGGATAACCTTCCACCTCCATCCATAATAAATCACTTTCGGCTTCACAGACAATTTTTTCTGTATCCATTAATTCTGTAGCTAGATGCTTCATAGTATCTGCAAGCTGATTTAAAAGGCGACAAAATTCGTTTAATTCCGCTTCAGTTAATTCTATTGCCCAATCTTGGGTACCGACTAACCCTTTAAACTCTGGTGCATTTGGATTCCAACCTATACGCCAACCAGTCCCACTTTTAATTACTTGTTCCATAGTAATATATTCTCAGCCAGTCTTTCCCAATCTTAAATCTAAAATGCTATAATTTTTCAGCGATGGCTTGAGGATATTGGCAAACCTAATTTTGTAAACATTCCTAATTGGCGCACTTTCCGGTTAGGATAGTATATTCGTTCTATTAAAACTCCCGTCCAGTAATTTGGGAAAATCCTATACTTAGAGGCAAAAATGGCAGCTAATACTGAGACTTCTGGCAAGCAAAAAGCGTTAAATATCGTACTTGGACAAATTGAGCGCAGCTTCGGGAAAGGAGCAATTATGCGCTTAGGTGATGCTACCCGCATGAAGGTAGAAACAATATCCACCGGGGCACTCACCCTAGATTTAGCTTTGGGTGGTGGTTTACCGAAAGGACGGGTAATCGAAATCTACGGACCAGAAAGTTCTGGTAAAACTACTATCGCGCTTCATGCCCTCGCAGAAGTACAGAAAAATGGTGGTATAGCGGCATTTGTAGATGCTGAACACGCATTAGATCCTACATACGCCGCTGCATTGGGTGTAGACATAGATAATTTGCTTGTTTCTCAACCAGATAATGGTGAATCAGCATTAGAAATAGTTGATCAACTTGTGCGCTCTGCGGCTGTTGATATTGTTGTGATTGACTCCGTTGCAGCTTTAGTACCCCGGGCCGAAATTGAAGGGGATATGGGGGATGTTCACGTAGGTTTACAAGCTCGGTTAATGAGCCAAGCCCTACGAAAAATTACTGGTAATATTGGTAAATCTGGATGTACAGTTCTTTTCATTAACCAATTGCGGCAAAAAATCGGTGTCACCTATGGTAGTCCAGAAACTACAACGGGTGGTAACGCGCTCAAGTTTTATGCTTCTGTGCGGTTAGATATTCGCCGAATTCAAACGTTGAAAAAAGGAACTGATGAATTTGGTAATCGGGTGAAAGTGAAAGTAGCTAAAAATAAAGTTGCACCACCGTTCAGAATTGCGGAATTTGACATTATTTTTGGTAAAGGTGTTTCTACCATTGGTTGTTTAGTAGATATAGCTGAAGAAACTGGTGTTATTCTGCGTAAAGGTGCTTGGTATAGCTACAATGGTGAAAACATTTCCCAAGGTAGAGATAACGCGATTAAATATGTAGAAGAAAAACCAGAATTTGCGGCCAAAATTAAAGAACAAGTTTTGGAAAAATTAGATAAAGGTGCTGTAGTTTCTGCTAATTCTGTTGTTCAACCCCATGACATAGAAGAGGAAGAAGAAATTGATTTAGAAGAGGAATAAATACTTGAGATAGTAGGGGCGCATGGTCTGCGCCCAGTCAGGAGTTTTTTGGTTAAGAGCTTTTCATGACAGCTAATAATTCATGAGGATGATGAATTAAAAAATCTGGGTTTTGTTTGCTGAGGGCTTCGGGAGAATTAAAACCCCAACTAACTGCAATCACTTTGATATTTGCTTTTTTAGCAGATTCTATATCTCTAGTTTCATCTCCCACATAAATTACTGATTCTGGCTGGAAATGTTTTTGCCGTAAGACATTATTAATAATTGTGGTTTTACCAAAAATAGTGACTCCTGAATAAATAAAGTCAAACAAATAATCTAAGTTATGACACTTGAGAAATTCATTGACATTTTCTTGAGAGTTAGAAGTAATAATTCCCAAGTGATAACCTTGATGATGGAGTTCTATTAATGCGGCATTAATTCCCTCAATAGGCTTTAATTCTGGGATTTTATGTTTTAATTCTCCTTTTACTTTTTTGACCATAAAAGGAATTTTGAATAGGGAAACACCAGAATATTTAATAATTTCTCTGGCTGTTAAATTTCTCAGGAGAACTAGTTCTTGGGAATTAATCGGAACATATCCAAATTCCAGGGCTAAACGATTGGCAATAGTTACAAGAGCATCTACTGTATCAGCAATCGTCCCATCAAAATCAAAAATTATTATCTTCTGGGTCATTATTATGCCTGGATTTGTCAAGATTAGCGCGAGCATTACGTCGTAACATTTCTGGTTTAATGCGCCGCAGGGCTGATGCTGTGAATTTTGTATCCCACTCCTCCTTTGATATTTGGGCTAATTCTACCAGCTTGGGGGCTAAATTCCCAGGATAGGGTTGAAAATCTGTGACATCAGTAGTTTGAGCAAATCGCTGATTCCAAGGGCAGACATCTTGACAAATATCGCAACCTGCCACCCATCCTTGTAAATGAGGTGTTATGTCTGGTGGTAATTCCGGGGATCGATTTTCAATTGTATGATAGGCAATACAGCGATTAGCGTCTACGACAAAGGGTGCAGTAATTGCACCTGTTGGACAAGCTTGTAAACAACGAGTACAAGTTCCACAATGTTGGCTAGATGGGCGATCGCTTTCTAAGTCTATATTAGTTAATATTTCTGCCAAAAATACCCAAGAACCATATTTCCTAGTGATGACATTTCCATTTTTAGCAATCCAACCAATTCCAGCTTTTTGCGCCCAAACTTTATCTTGGACAGGTCCTGTATCTGCATAATAACGGGTTTTTATCTCCTTCCCTTGGGATTCTAGCCAAATAGCTAATGCTTTCAGCTTTTTGTGGATAATTCTATGATAATCTCGACCCCAGGCATAACGGGAAATTTTTCCGTATTCATTTCCGTGGGGACGTTCATGGGGGGTATAATAATTTAATGCTACAGATATGAGCGATCGCACATCTGGCATAATTAAACTAATCTGCTGACGCTGGGGATTTTCCATCCATTCCATGTCAGCGTGATAACCCATTTTTAGCCAAGCTGGCAATTTTTCTGTCTCTGTCGGATCTAAATCACCTACAGCAGTAATCCCCACTTCGTGAAATCCCAACTCTTTGGCTTTTGCTTTCACTACTATGCTGCTAATTGATGTACATTCAGGCATTTTTCTCTGGAAAATTTAGTAAGAAGTAGTGAAATGGCAAATACATTATACACCCAAATCATGATACATAATCTGGATATCCTTAATTGAGATCATGAAATTATGTAATCATAAATGCCCATTTATCCTGAGCAAATAGCCAGGGGTAAAAATCTTTACCCTGTTTCCTCACAGACAATTATTGCGACTTGTTGAAGAAATTAGGGATCTAGTCTTAATAATGAATTTAAGGCAAAGGTGGAGTCGTTAAGTGCTAATCTAAAAGATGATATCACTTGATCTTCTGGTCTTTGACGACCAACTCTGAAAAATAGCTTCATTAATTTAGGCGCAGCATGGTCACCACCGCAGAAAAAACAAACATAGGTTACATTACCCAAGTAATTGGTCCGGTTGTAGACGTTAAGTTCCCCGGCGGTAAATTACCCCAAATCTACAACGCTTTAACCATCACAGGTACAAATGAAGCTGGACAAAACATCAGCTTAACCGTTGAAGTACAGCAACTTCTAGGCGACAACCAAGTACGCGCAGTTGCGATGAGTACCACCGACGGGTTAGTTCGTGGGTTAGAAGTAGTTGATACTGGATCTCCTATCAGCGTCCCCGTTGGTAAAGCCACCTTGGGACGGATTTTTAATGTTTTAGGCGAACCTGTAGATCAGCAAGGTCCCGTAAACGCCGAAGCATATCTACCTATTCACCGCGACGCTCCTAAATTCACAGATTTAGAAACCAAACCTTCTGTGTTTGAAACTGGGATTAAAGTTGTTGACTTGCTCACTCCCTACAAACGCGGTGGTAAAATCGGTCTGTTCGGCGGGGCTGGTGTTGGTAAAACCGTAATTATGATGGAATTAATCAACAACATCGCTACCCAGCATGGTGGTGTGTCTGTATTTGCGGGTGTTGGTGAACGCACACGCGAAGGAAATGACCTCTACAATGAAATGATGGAATCTGGGGTTATCAACAAGGAAAACCTCAACGAGTCCAAAATTGCTCTAGTTTATGGTCAAATGAACGAACCACCCGGAGCAAGAATGCGGGTTGGTTTGTCTGGTTTGACAATGGCTGAGTATTTCCGTGATGTCAACAAGCAGGACGTATTGCTATTTGTTGATAACATCTTCCGGTTTGTACAAGCTGGTTCTGAAGTATCCGCGCTCCTAGGTCGGATGCCTTCTGCGGTAGGATATCAGCCTACTCTGGGTACTGACGTGGGTGCTTTACAAGAACGGATTACCTCCACCACCGAAGGTTCTATTACTTCTATTCAAGCTGTATATGTACCGGCGGACGACTTGACTGACCCCGCACCAGCAACTACCTTTGCTCACTTGGACGGTACAACAGTATTGTCTCGTAGTTTGGCTTCTAAAGGTATCTATCCTGCGGTTGATCCTTTGGGTTCTACTTCCACGATGTTACAACCTAATATTGTTGGTGATGAACATTACAGCACTGCACGGGCTGTACAATCCACCCTCCAACGTTACAAAGAACTCCAAGATATTATCGCTATTTTGGGTTTAGATGAATTGTCTGAAGAAGACCGTCTAATTGTGGCACGGGCACGGAAAGTTGAACGGTTCTTGTCTCAGCCTTTCTTTGTGGCTGAAGTATTTACCGGTTCTCCTGGTAAGTATGTGAAGTTGGAAGACACCATTAAAGGATTCCAACAAATTCTTTCTGGGGAGTTAGATGCTTTACCTGAGCAAGCTTTCTACTTAGTAGGCGATATCACTGAAGCGAAAGCGAAAGCTGAAAAGTTGAAAGGTTAGTCATTCGTCATTAGTCAGTAGTCAGTGGTTTTTTATGCAACTGACAACTGACAATTGACAATTGACAAAAGGCAAATGACAAAGGACAACTGACAAATGACATTAACTGTTCGTGTAATTTCCCCAGACAAAACTGTTTGGGATGCTGAAGCTGATGAAGTAATTTTACCTAGCACTACTGGTCAGTTAGGTATCCTCAGCGGACACGCTCCAATGTTGACAGCTTTGGATATAGGTGTAATGCGTGTTCGTGCTACTAAAAATGCCAGTTGGCAAGCGATCGCTCTTTTAGGCGGTTTTGCGGAAGTTGATCAAGATGAAGTGACAATTTTAGTCAATGGTGCTGAACGTGGGGACAAGATTCAACTTGAAGAAGCCCGCACTGCCTTTAATGAAGCACAATCTGGCTTAAATCAAGTTAAACCAGAAGATCGTCAAGCACAAATCCAGGCGACAAAAGTGTTGAAACGCGCTCGTGCTCGTTTTCAAGCTGCCGGTGGTTTGGTGTAAAACAAATTTCCCGACTGCAAATTGTGAGGGTGGGCTATTTGTCCACCCCATGCTATTGATATTTTAATTTTATTAGCTTTCTATTTTAGATTCCTGATTAAATATCTGGCTCTATGGTAAATTACCAGTCAAAGAGATAATATTTTGCCATAATATTGATAATATTCAAACTAGACATCATGAATCATAAAACCATAGATTATAAGCGGGTGGCGGGAATCGAACCCGCATGATCAGCTTGGAAGGCTGGAGTTTTACCACTAAACTACACCCGCGTGTTTGTGATTTAATCAAGATAACATACCTTTTATTAAATTGCAAGTAGTTATGGAGAATTTATTGTTTTAATTTGTAGACGAATATATAAGTTACTCAACTGGGGTTTTGAACCGTCTTGATTGTAAGCAGCAAGAAAACTCTCTTCTGCAAATATCTGGTTAAGTGCTTGCTCATAAATATTTTTTTGACTAGGGAGTACGATTGGTTCAATATTTATGATTTTCGCTTGTTGAAACTTTCCATTGTCATCAATTATTAAACTAGCTAGTATATTTGCTGGTTTGAGATCCTTGTCAGTCGGAAGTACACTAATCTCTAATTCCTTTTCTGGACTTCCTTTGTATTCAGCGAGAACATCTGGTAAACCATCCGGTGACAGAGTTCTTTGTTGTATTAATTCACTAACTTGTTCTCTGTGTATAGGATTGATGGTAGCTATAGCACCCTCTCCAGTGACGGTTGGAGATGGTTCTAGGTTGGGATTTGTGGAGGGTTTTGCTGTGGGAGTCGGGAAATCAGTAGGAATATCTTGGGGTAGGGGTTTTTCCTTACCTAGTTTAATTTCTTGACGACTATTCCAGGGAAGTTCACTTTCTGGAATTATAGGGGTTACTTCTGCTATTGGTTTTGTGGGATAGAATTGCTGTCTAACTGGTGATTTTTGGACTTGAGGTTTTTGGACTTGAGGTTTTTGGACTTGAGGTTTTTGAACTTGAGGTTTTTGGACTTGAGGTTTTTGGACTTGAGGTTTTTGGACTTGAGGTTTTTGAACTTGAGGTTTTTGAACTTGAGGTTTTTGAACTTTATCCTGCTGTGGTAAATTAGTATCAGAAGTTATCTGATCATCATCCTGATTCTCGAGTTTAACAGGTAATGATTTTGGTAAAGGAGAAAAATAAGATTGTGTTTTAATCTTTGTAGTTGTTGGTTGAGGTTTAATTTTAGATTTTGGTTGAGAAGGAATTTCAATCAGGTCAATGGGAACAGAACTTTGGTTAGATTGCGGAAACCAAGGTTTAAAATTATTAGATGAACCTACTAACCAAAATACTAACAAATGAAGAGACAGTGAACCAATAGATACCATGATCCATAAACCAGGAGGATCAATATGTCTTCTAGAATTGTGAGATATAATTAACCTATCATGTAAGTGGTTATTCGTAATAGTCGATATCATGTTATATTAGGTAACAGAGAACTGGAACTGGGAACTGGGAACTGGGAACTGGGAACTGGGAACTGGGAACTGGGAACTGGGAACTGGGAACATGAAACAAGAGAAGGATTTCCTGATTC
>B570J14230_10001019_pt1 | contig 11394 bp, 10 predicted proteins | sample LakMenepilimnion_3_FD_14230 | JGI IMG/M metagenome (IMG submission 14230) | reverse complement strand
CATTCGCTTCATGCACCACAAATGGAATGTTAAGTGACTTTGCTGCAAGGTAGGCAGGGGCCGATACATAGCCGCCAAATCCAATCAATAGGTCTGAACCCTTAATGATTTGGCGTGATGCGGTTAGCGCTCTGGAAAAGGCAAATGGTGCGCCAATTAATGATGGCGAAATCTTTCGCGGCATAACCACTTTGGGGATTTGGCTTAATTTAAAGTTGGCGGCTGGGACCAATTGATTCTCAAGCCCCTTTGCTGTGCCGATGAACTCAATTAAATCGTTTGGGTGTTTATCCCGCCAAAGACGAGCGATTGCAAGGGCGGGTTCAACATGTCCTGCTGTACCACCGCCTGCAAAAATGATTTTCATGATGTGCGTAATCTACGCCGTTCAATCGCCTTTTGTAATTCAACTTTTACTTCTGGATCGCGTAAAGCGCTGCCAAATACATAGCCAAGGCCGATATAGAGCGAAATTAACGCTGAGCCACCGTAAGAAACAAATGGAAGAGTTACGCCTACAACCGGTAAGACGCTTGTAGCAGAACCAACGTTGAGAATGGTTTGAATCGCGATCCAGCTTCCAATTCCTGCACCGACATAGCGCGACATTGGATCTGCGCAGCGCAACGAAATTTTGAAGATCGAGAAAATTAAAGCTGCGAGCAAAGCGAGAACTGCGAGCGTTCCCAACAGTCCTAACTCTTCACCGATTATCGCGAAAATGAAATCTGTATGAGCTTCAGCGAGATTGCCCCACTTTTGTCGACTCCCACCTAGACCTACTCCGAAGATGCCTCCACTAGCCAGCCCTAACAAACTATGCGCCGGCTGCCAACCTGCATTTTTATAATCTTCGACTGCAAATGGATCGAGTACAACTAGGAGGCGTGCCATGCGATATCCGGCGGTAGCAATCAGAACTGCAAGGGCGATCGCTCCGACGGCGATCAAAGAACCCAGAACACGTAACTCAATTCCTGAAACGAAAAGTAAACCGCCGAGAATAGCTGCGATTACGCACGCTGTACCGAGGTCGCGACCGAGCAACACCAACAACATCACAAGACCAAAACCGGGGCCGATCAAGAGAAAGACATTTACCTGCGTTTTCCCGCTGCGCTCTTGGTTAGCCAACATGTAGCTTGCCCAAAGAATTAGAAGAAATTTTGCCAATTCACTCGGTTGGATATCAACAAATGGCAGTGCGATCCAGTTTGTGTTTCCCTTTACAGTTTTTCCAACGCCTGGAATCTGGAGAATCAAGAGAATTACTATTGCGATTAATAGACTAAAACGGGCAAGTAAACGCCACTGGCTCAAGCTGCGTTGCGAGAGATAAATCGCTAATGGAATTGATATCACGAAGAAAGTTAATTGGCGAAGAACGATTGCAACTGCATTACCTCTAGTATCCAGTGCGTGAATGGATGAAGCAGAGAAGACCATTATCAGCCCAATAATCGATAGTGAAAGCGCACTGATTGCCAGGATATAGAAATTATTGACCGGTTTTGCTAGAAACTTCTGTCCCGTAGCGCTCATGCATTCTCCTTAAGTACTGCCTGGGTGAATCTGTCGCCGCGATCGGCATACGAAAGGAATTGGTCCATTGATGCACACGCCGGTGCTAGCAATATCGTGTCGCCTGCGATCGCACGTGCCTTGGCCGCGCCAACAACAGCTTCCATCAGAGAATTGTCTATCCCACCTTTTACATAGGAATTTGGAGCATCAACAAAAACGATTTCTACATCTGGAGCGCTCTGACGCAGTTCCGTGGCTATCAATTCGCGATCTACCCCAATTAAGATCGCAACTTTAATGCGAGATTTGCACCGCTTGATTAAGTCAGCCATTTCAGCGCCTTTTGCCAACCCGCCTGCGATCCAAATTGCCGAAAGCGTCGACATTAGTGAGGCAGCTGCGGCGTGAGGATTAGTCGCTTTAGAATCATTAATCCAATTAACTTCATTGCTTGAAAAAACTATTTCAATTCGATGTCGGCCAAGTTTAAAGTTCTGTAAAGCCAAGCGGATCGACTCGTGTGATATTCCGATTGCGCGAGCAAGCCCGGCCGCTGCTAGGGCATTGGCGACGTTATGAGGAACTGTCGGTGTTACATCTACAACTTCCGCGATCATCGCCGCTTCTTGTGGATCGCTTACAAAAGCACGATCAACCAATAACTCCTCAACTACACCAATCTCACCGGGGCCGGGGGTATCTAGCGAGAAGAACACTTTCTTCCCCTGCCAATTTGTAGATCTTGAAACCACTTCAGGATCATCGCCATTGAATATTCCAGTGCTGGCGCGATCTAAAATCGCCATTTTTGCCTCGGCATATTGGTTAAAACCACCGTGCCAGTCAAGATGATCTTGTGCGATATTTAAGATTGCTGCTGCCACAAAAGAGGCTTCTCGAATCCAGTGAAGTTGAAAAGATGAAAGTTCTAAAACAAGTACCTCATATTTTTCTGGGCTTTCTACACTTTCAATTACCGTTGTTCCAACGTTGCCGCAGGCGATTGCTGAAACTCCACCTTCGCGGAGCATCGCTGCTGCCATCTCAACGGTAGTTGTCTTCCCATTAGTTCCTGTCAGCGCAATCCATCGCTGGCCAGGTACCAGTTCGGCGCGTAATTTCCACGCCAGATCCACCTCGTTCCACAATTGGACACCAGATTTTTCTGCATCAGTTATCAACTGATGATCCGACTTCCAACCAGGAGATATAACAAGAGCATCAAAATTTACAGCGTTATATGAATTAGTTATTGCAACGCTGAAGCCTTCTACTTCAGTAACTACATCATCAGCCAGCGATACTTGTGCTCCCCGTTTTGAAAGTGAGCGAGCAACAGCTAAACCGGTTACGCCTGCGCCGAGGATAAGAACTTTCTTATCTGAAAAAGAATTGGCCATAGTTAGCGCGCCTAAACTACTGCGTAACCCATTGAGCATAAAAGAGGCCCAGTCCTAGCGCCACGCAGAGGCCTGCAATGATCCAGAAGCGCAAGACGATCGTCACTTCGCCCCAACCCATCAGCTCAAAATGATGCTGCAACGGTGCCATTTTAAAAATGCGTTTTCCGCCAGTGACTTTAAAGTAAGCCACTTGCAAAATTACTGATGCGCTGATGATTACAAAGAGTCCGCCGAGTGGAATAAGTAATAGCTCAATGCGAAGTGATGTAGCGATACCGGCTAGCGCGCCACCAAGAGCGAGTGATCCAGTATCACCCATAAATATTTTGGCAGGCGAAGCATTCCACCACAGGAATCCTGCACACGCGCCAGCTAATGCTGCAGATAAAACCGCTAGATCAAGTGGATCACGCACTAAATAACAGTTATCTCCTGGAGCAATCGCGCAACTTTGTCCGAACTGCCAAACACCAATCAAGATGTAGGCAATAAATGTCATCACCGCCGCACCGGTTGCAAGTCCATCTAAACCATCAGTGAGATTTACACCATTACTGGTTGCCGTCACCATCAGAACAACCCAGACGATCACAAGTCCTGCGCCGAGCACGAGAGATGTATCGCGAACAGTGGAGAGATTTAGAGAGATAGGGGTTAAGCCATCACCATCTGGGAAACGGATTCCGAGATAAGCGAAAATTGCCGCAAATAAAACTTGGCCAAGAATTTTCTGCTTTGCATTTAAACCTAGCGACTTTTGGCGGGAAACTTTCAGCCAGTCATCTAAGAATCCCACAAAGCCAAGTGATGCCATTAATCCCAGCACTAGAAGTGCTGAAGTAGTAACTGCATTCTGAGATATCGCATGTGCCACGAAGTAACCAGTCGCTGCCGCAAAGATAATGATTAGCCCGCCCATTGTCGGAGTGCCACGTTTGGTGTGATGGGAAGATGGACCGTCGTCACGAATTATCTGTCCATAACCACGTCGGGCAAGGAATTTCATCAAGATAGGGGTGCCGAAGAGCGAGATGAAGAGTGCAAGTGCACCAGAGATAAGAATTTCTCTCATTTTGCTTTAACTCTCCCCTTCTTCACTTATTTCTGAACCTTCTGAAATGACTTCTGAGATTCTTGCCGAGATTGCTCGCGCCAACTCTTCGAACTTTTCGGCACGTGAGGCTTTAACTAGAACCACATCTCCTGCGCTCATCTCGTGCACCAATTGCAACGCATCCACCTTCTCTTCAAAGAGATGGATTTCAGTAGCAGTGTTGGCGGAAATCTGAGAGGAGTACTCCGGAGCGCCAATGCAGACCAAATGATCTATCCCTAACTCTGACGCAAGGGTGCCAATATCTGCGTGACGAACTACTGAGGACTCGCCGAGTTCGTGCATCTTTCCGAGAAAAGCCCACGATTGACCGCCACGTTCTTGTGCAAAGAGCACCAAAGTACGTAGCGCCGCTTCGACAGATTCTGGGCTGGAGTTATAAGAATCATTTATCAACACGATATTGCGGAGTTCTTCAATCTCCATCCGCCACTTACTGCGGATATCAGCAGTCGAAAGAGATACTGCTATCTGATCGATAGATGCACCGAGTGCGGATGCGGCAGCGGCGGCAGCGAGGGCGTTTGCTACTTGATGTATTCCGACGATGCGTAATCCAACTGCAGCACGACCAGCGCTGGTTACCAAGTCAAAATGTGGGCGTCCTTCACGGATTTCAATATCGGTTGCGCGAACATCTGCTGATGTGGTTTCGCCGAAGGAAATTATCTTTCCTTGATGAAGTGAACTCATCTGCGGAGTAAATGCGTCATATTGCCCAAGAATTGCAATAGCACCAGAGTCGAGAGAGGAAATCATCTCTGACTTAGCTTTGGCAACAGCTTCAGCTGACCCAAACTCTCCGATATGCGCACTGCCGACGCGTAAAACGATACCGATATTTGGTTTAGCCATTTCACAAAGCAGGGCGATATCGCCAATATGGCGTGCGCCCATTTCTAAGATGCAGAACTTTGTCGCTTCATCGCATTGCAATAGAGTGATTGGAGTTCCAAGTTCATTATTAAAATTACCAGTTGGGGCTACCGTGGCGCCAAGATTTTCTAATACATGCTGCAATAAATCTTTAGTCGTGGTTTTACCTTGAGATCCAGTCAAAGCGACTACTTGCAAGTCCTTCAGGTGGCTCCGAACATGTGCTGCTAGTTTGTTAACTGCTTTGAGTACGTCAGGTACAACAATGCACCGCTCGGGTGATGCTGCTGTGACAAAGGCAAGTACAGCGCCTCTGGAGAATGCATCAGCAACATACTTGTGTCCATCAGCTTTTTCGCCTTTTAGCGCTAAGAAAATAGATCCCGGAGTTGCTTGACTCGAATCAAAAACCGGAGCTGCAGTCACAGTCACATCTGAACCATGAAGTTCGCCGCCTACAATTAGGGCGATTTCAGATGCCTTTAGCGCGATCATCGCCTTGCCTCAATCGCCTGTGCAAGAACTAGTCGATCGTCAAAATCGAATACTTTTCCTTTGATCTCTTGCCCGAGTTCGTGACCCTTGCCAAGGATTGCGACGGTATCGCCAGGTGCTGCAACGGAAACTGCGTAAGCAATTGCACTAGCACGATCGCTAATTATTTGTGATTGATTTACAAGGTTTATCTCACCAACCATCTGGCGCAAGATATCTGATGGCTCCTCAGATCGTGGGTTATCACTCGTGAATATTGCGATGTCAGAGCTTTCAATTAGCGCCTTTCCCATCAACGGCCGCTTGCTTGCGTCACGATCTCCCCCACAACCCAGAACCGCTATCACTTTTCCAGAAGTAAATTCACGGATTGATTTGAGTACATTTGAAACTGCATCGGAAGTGTGTGCATAGTCGACGAAGGCGTTGAAGTTTTGTCCAACTGAAACTTCTTCTAGCCTTCCTGCCGCTCCTGAAATATTTGGGACTATCGCCGCGATATCAATTGGATCCACTCCGGATTCAACAGCAATTGCTATTGCCATCAATAAGTTGTCGAAGTTATATCCACCTCGCAAAGTTGTTGAAGTCTCGATCAAGATCCCACCCGACCCACGAATCTTTAACTGAACGCGCTTGGCTTCGGAATCAATCTGAATGAAGTGCCAAATTGCCTTTGGATTAGAACGCGAGATAGATAAAACTGGCAGTTCGGTACTTGCCGCAAGTCTTGCGCCATAAGGATCATCGATGTTAATGCAGGCTAACTCTGCCATTGCAAAGTTAAAGAGCGCAGCTTTCGCTGCAAAGTAGCTCTCCATATCGCCGTGAAAATCCAAATGATCTTGAGTTAAATTTGTGAAACCTGCTATGGCGAAGTGAGCGCCTTCCAGGCGATGTAATTGCAATGCGTGACTTGAAGCCTCAATAACTAAATGGCGCATGTGGCGCTCTCTCATCACCGCTGCCAGGGCTTGTAAATCAGTAGCCTCAGGAGTCGTGCGCTTACTGGCAATAACTTCATCACCAATTCGAGTTTCTACAGTTCCAATCAGCCCACATTCGCGATGGGCAGCGCTAAAGATTTGATGAAGTAAAGTTGTAACGGTCGTCTTGCCATTTGTTCCGGTAATTGCGATGCTATTTATATCTCTCATTGGTTCGCTATATAAAAGTGCAGAAACTCGACCGGCGATCAAACGGGGATTATCAACGATAAGTACAGGCAGATCCTTAATCAGCTTTGAACCTGATGGATCAGTCAACACCGCCACCGCTCCACGTTTTTTGGCGCTCTCAAAAAATTCTGCCCCGTGGCGTTTAGCTCCAGGAATTGCCACAAACAAATCTCCTGGCATTACTTCGCTGTCATTGTGCGTGGCTCCACTAATTATGATTTTGCTTAGTTCGCCTTCACTGATGGAGACCTGTGCATTACAAGAATCCACAATTTTGGCGAGCGATACTGCAGGAAGGTTAAATGGTCGCATCATCGCGCCTGTGCACTCGTCTGTGAAACCTTAACTGAAGTTGCTTGGCTTTGTTTCTTTAGTAATTCCTTTTGCGTAAGTGCCACAGGCAAAACCTTTGTTCCTGTTGGCGCTACATGCTCAGATTGAAGAACGAATGTCATTACCTTCTTAAAGACCGGGCCAGCAAGTGAGCCGCCGTAGTGTGCGCCCTTTGGATCTTGAATCGTTACATTGATTACATACCTTGGTTTATCTGCTGGTGCAAAACCGATAAATGATGCTGTGTATCCGCTGTAGCAACCACAATCTGTGTTGTATCGATTTGCAGTACCAGTTTTACCAGCAACACGATAACCAGGTATTGCTGCACTCGGCGCAGTACCTTGTCCCGAAACAACTGACTCCATCATGATGCGCAATTGTTGAGCAGTTTCTGCACTGATCACTCGCTCATTTGTGCGAGGAACAGATGCTGTATATCTGCCTGATTCATCTGTAGTACCAGCGATAACTGTCGGAGAAACTCGAACACCGTTATTTGCGATCGTTGCAAACATGCTAGTAACTTGCATCGCCGTTACTGAGTACCCTTGGCCAAATGCCACTGTTGGAGCCGTGGTTCCGGACCAATCACTGACCGGGTGGAGAATTCCCTTTGATTCACCAGGTAAACCTGAACCTGTTGACTTTCCCATCCCAAATTTAGATAAGTACCCAAACAAAGTATCGTTAGAGAGCATCTCACCAATTTTTATTGTTCCGGTATTTGATGACACTGCCAAGATTCCAGAGGTTGTTAAATACTGAACTGGGTGACGCTCATGATCAGAAAAAGTTTCACCCGCGCGCTTAAGTGAATATGGAACTTTCAAAACTGTCTCTGGCGTTATCTTCTTTTCTTCTAGCGCTGCGGCCAGCGTCATAATTTTTCCAGTCGAGCCAGGTTCATAAACATCTTGCACTGATGGATTTCGCATCAAAGCTTCAGAAACTTTCTTAGTGTTATTTGGATCAAAAGTTGGTGCTGTTGCGTGCGCCAAAATATGTCCCGATTTGGGATCCATAACGATGACAGTGCCGCTTTGGGCACGGGCTTTACTTACCGCCTCTTGGATAGCTTTTGCGGCAACCCATTGCACGTCGCGATCGATAGTTAGTCGAACTGTTGTGCCCTTCTTGGCCGCGATGATCTCGTTTTGAGATCCTGGAATTTCAGCGCCAAGTCCACGAGCATATGAATATCTGCCGTCCGTACCTGTAATGATGGAGTTCATGCTTGATTCAATTCCAGTCGCGCCAATGCCATCTTGACGCACAAAGCCTACGAGTGATGAAACGAGCGAGCCGGAAGGATATTCACGGATGTAATTTCTCTCCGAGAAGAAGCCGACTATTCGTTTATCAAATTTCTCTTTTTCTAGCCCGGCGTTGTAAGTATCAATTGCCCCGCTTAACTCTCGCCAAATCGCAGGCTTAGCGTTTCGTGCGACCACCGCATAACGTTTGTCGCCAGTTATTGCGCTCTGAACTTCGGCAACTGTCATTCCAAGATAAGGGGCAGCGAAATTAGCTGTCTGAGGTGCGTCAGTAATTAAAGTTTGATCAACCACAATATTGATGGCTGAGACGCTTCGTGCGAATGCAATTCCGTTGATGTCGGTGATTTCACCACGCGCCGCTGGAATTGCGCGAGTCGACTCCATCTCATTTGCAGCCTTACTGCGATAGTCACCGGCTTGAATTGCTTGAATCTGAATGAGACGAGCGGCAAATAGGAGGAAGAAGATAAAGATAAAGATAATGAGTATGCGAATCCGCGAGGTGGCAAGATTTAAATTACCCATTTTTAACCTCTCCGTTTGCCAAAGCCTGTGCCGCTTCATCTAAATTGAGAAATACTGGAGAGTTTGAAGGGCGCATTCCTAGCGACTTTGCTTTAGCGGCAAGCGCTTCAGGAGAAGAGGCGGCTTCGATCTGGCGATTAATCGCTTCTCGTTGATCTGCCACAACTTTTGCATCAGCTTTTAGTTCAGATAGCGTAAATGCATCTTGTGCCAAGAGAATGTTTACTGCAAGAAGAATTAGTAGGCCAATTCCTGCTACGGCAGATAAAAAGGTTGCGAAGAAGCGCTGAGTTGCTTGAGTTCCTTCAGAAACACTAGGAACTAATTTAAGAAAAACTCCAATCGATTTCTCGGTTAACTTCTGGCGAGGAGCTTTGATTGCTGTCGAGTTAAGAAGGGCCATTATGCAGCCACCTTTTCAATTGCACGCAGGCGCACAGAAGCCGAGCGCGGATTCTGTGCTAGCTCTTGATCTGATGGGGTTTCGCCAGATTTTGAAACAAGAGCAAATTTTGCGGCAAATTCTGGAAGATCAACTGGCAAATTTCTTGGACTCTTTGAAGTCGATCTTTCTACGAATATCTCTTTAACAATTCGATCTTCTAGCGACTGGAAAGAGAGAACAACTACACGCCCTCCAATAGTTAAGAGATCCAGTGCAATCGGGAGCGCGCGCGAAATGGCTCCCAATTCATCGTTGGCTTCGATACGTAGCGCCTGGAAAGTACGCTTCGCTGGATTTCCGCCAGTGCGACGCGTTGCGGCAGGAATACTCTCTTTTACCAAAGCCGCTAACTCTTGTGTCGAATTAAGCGGTGCTTTGGCGCGTGCCTTAACAATGTTTTCAACAATGCGTGTCGCGAATTTTTCTTCGCCAAATGTACGCAAAATCTTTACTAGTGCTCCAGGGGCGTAGGTGTTAACGATCTCTGATGCCGTGATTCCACGGCTGCGATCCATTCGCATATCAAGTGGTGCATCTTGGGAATAAGAAAAGCCCCGTTCAACTTCATCGAGTTGAATTGAAGAAACGCCAAGATCAAATAGGACGCCGTTTACTTGGCTAATCCCGTGCGCAGCAACTACTTCACCAATCTGGTCGAAGATCGCGTGTGCACTCTTGAAGCGATCACCAAAGCGAGCAAGTCGTGCACCAGCGCGTTCCAGAGCAATCTGATCACGATCTATACCAATTACAGTAAGGGTTGGAAATTTCTCAAGAAGTGCTTCAGTGTGACCACCCAAACCAAGAGTGCAATCAATGATCACTGGCTTTTCATTTAGCAAAATTGTTGGGGAGAGTAATTCAATGCAGCGATCAAGCATTACAGATATGTGTTGCGTACTTGCATCGTTCATCTACTCCCCCTTTTCCATAACTTGTTAACTTTTTAATTTGATTCATCTCTCATCTCTGGTCACCGCCGGCCGACGGATCTAACGAAAGTGACACCGGGGAAGGGGTGTCACTGCCGGCTTTTGGTCGGCGGTGGCCACAAATGAGAGCGCTATTAAATTTTTTATTAAGTTGTTTTTCAAAAAACTAGTTAGAAGAGGCCTGGGAAGATCTCCTCCGAAACCTCAGCGAAACCTTTTTCACGATCTGAGAGATATGAATTCCAAGCAGCGTTATCCCAAATTTCAACGCGGGTATTTGCACCGATTACTACGCAATCTTTTTCAAGTCCGGCATATGTGCGAAGTCCGGCAGGAATAGTTACGCGACCTTGGCGATCAGGAATTTCATCGTGCGCGCCAGCAAACATCACGCGCATGTAATCGCGCGCATTCTTTGATGTAACTGGTGCTTGGCGCAGAGTTTCGGTGATGGTTGCAAATTCAGAAGATGGAAAAACGTATAAACAACGCTCTTGTCCTTTTGTAATTACCAAACCAGCAGAGAGCTCTTCGCGAAATTTTGCAGGAAGTATGAGGCGGCCCTTTTCATCAAGGCGTGGCTCGTGGGTGCCGAGAAACATTTTCTTAGCCCCCTTCCCCGAGGACTTGTAAGCGGGAAATACCGCTTAATCCCCCACTTTACTCCACTTTCCTCCTTTTTCAACCACCCTCAGCCACTTTTCTCCCATAGCTGCCCCACCGCTCCCCACATACTCGTGGCTGATTTCGGGCATGAAAAAAGCCCCCGCCAGTGGCGAGGGCAAGGTTTACGAGGAAGTTTTAGCCGTTATTGCGCTGATCCCAGCGATCTTCCATCCCCTTGGTAAATCCTTGAGTAAAGGAGCGGCGAGCGCGTTTTGGAGACCCAGAACCCTTGCCGAAGCTAGATGCGCGGCTAGTAACGCCGTTAATAAGCAGAATCACGCCAACGAGGGCAACTAGGAAGCCACCTACGCCAACTAAGGTCAGCTGAGCGACGAGGCCGGCGAAGAGAATGGCAAATCCACCAAGCAGGGCTGCGATGGCGATCCCGATAGATGCGCCAACTCGTGAATTTGAACCGTTTAGCGTCGAGACCAGGCGTGGGTCATCGGCAGATAGCGCCTCTTCCATCTCGGCAAGTAGGCGTTGTTCGCGATCAGATAGTGCCATATCCCCACAATAGAACATCTTTGCGCCGAGGGCTAGTTGATCCTTAATCCTCTTGCGGATCTGACTGATCCCCTGGCTTTATTAAGCGCCCCGGGCGAACGCTGCCGCGGCCAAAG
>B570J14230_10001018_pt1 | contig 11397 bp, 12 predicted proteins | sample LakMenepilimnion_3_FD_14230 | JGI IMG/M metagenome (IMG submission 14230) | reverse complement strand
TGCCTTCGAAGTATAAGACTGCACCTTCGGTAGGTTGAAAAGACTCGTGTGTATATTTTAACAATTCTTCTTTTAAAACTTCTGGCGGACTTAGTTCTCTTTCATAGTCTAACCAACTTCTTTCAGAAATACAAAATTCTCCGCCTTCAAGATCGATTGCTTCTAAGTAACATGATATGGTAATTGGAGACATTAATTCTTTTGGTTGCAACTTTTCTCCAGCATTAATTCTGTGTCGAAGCTTTTCATTAAAATCTACGTGAGGCCACAAATCTCCAGAAGATTCATACGCCTGATACCAATATTCAATGTGAGTTTTGTTACAGTTAAACTGTTCTCGATCGAGAAACTCAAGCACAGCTTCATCTGTTTTATTTGTAGGCGCATTACGATCAAAGTAATGCATGTTCGTATGCCTATTTAAACCTTCAAGAAAAGTTAAGCGAATATCTTCATCGAGAGTAGATCTACGAATAATCCTCGAGTTTCCATGGTACATTTTCAAATCTTTCAAAAACATATTTAGCAGCCTCTTTATTCTTTAAAGATTTACCAAAAGCCTTGACGAAACTGTTTGGCATTTTCTTATAGGAAGAAGCTCCTGCTTTATTATCACATTCTGCTGGATGTCGAGAAATTTCTAACTCGTCACATATCTGATTGATATTGGTTTGAGTAAAAAAATCCTCATAAAAGAAGTAGAGCGGATTTGCGAACACACTGTCCAAAGCTTCGATAGTTTCTTTATATTTACATGATATGAAATTGCTCATGACAAATCGTGAAGCTAACGACCGATTTGGAATTTTACCTCCTCCAATCATATTCCAAGAAGACCAACTCCTCTGAATAGGATCTCTCATAATATAAACTGGTACTACTTCGATATCGTATTTTAGTAAACCGTTTTTAATAAGTCGAAAGATGTTCTCACTCGAGCCTTCATAATGTGTGAAGTCACCAGTCACTTGATTTATATTTGAAACCGCTTGAAAAAAAGACTCTATGTCTTTTCTATATTCGCTTACATCTTCTAAGACAGGAACTAAATCGTCTCTCTGAATAATATTCAGTTCTTTTCCCATATCATAGAAATCTGGGTGTTCTTTAAAATACTCATATAACCAAGTAGTGCCAGATTTCTCGGCTCCTACATTCAATAAAAACTTCATAGATTTAATTGTATTAATATATTTCTAAAATTTGGCCCGTGCGTTGGAGAATCTACGTCTTCTAAAAGTTCATAGTTTGCTGCGTTTGCTCGCATACGCAAAGTTCTATGAAAGATTGAATTTGCAGGAATATTTCTATACAAATGTTTAGTTATACCAATTTCAATATTAAAATTATTTTTGGCTGTTACATTTTCTTGATTAAAAACGTAATTTCTAGAACCGTTTTCATCCGGAGCAGTGAGTGAATGTCTGCCATCTAATGTTCCATTTTCAAGGATAAACCCGCTTACAAATCCCATATCTTTTCCAGCTACAGTATCAAAAGCTCTTATCATAATATAAGTATCATTTGCGCCATGAGGATTTAATCCTGGCCACTCATTATTAATTCCGCTTTCAATTAATGTGCGCATGTTGGCTTTTCGTTCGGCGTCAGTTAATGTAGAATTTGCCGGCCAATTCGCATCAATAGCATCCTTTGATCTTTCATACAAGTCATCAAAATCTATTTCTGACAAATCATTTATAACAGTATAAACAATATTCATATCTTAACTCTCTTTGTAGCTATTATGTCTGCGATGGTATTTATCCAACCTTCTTTGCTTGTATCAAATGGTTGTTCGTGGTGTTGTTTATGCATATGTTCTCCACCACTGATAATTCCGTACCAAAATCCCATATCTTTTGGACCGTTTTTATCATGATTTAGAGATGCGATTCCTGTGGACCATATCGACAATGTAGCAGGAACAATGTAAATAAACAAGTATGCTGGTAACGATATGAATAACAATAGAAACGGTAAGAATAGCAAAATCCAGTATTTTTCATAGAAGAAATTGGTAATCTTATTACGAATCAGTCTGACTGTTGTTTTCAAATTTATTTGATTCGTGTCATTATTCCAAAGAATCGGAAAAAGTATTTTCCAACCTTGCAAATGGTAAGGATGCGGATCCTTCTGAGTGTCATGATACTTGTGATGATTGTCGTGCGATACACAGAATTCAAGCGGCGAAGCAAATGAACCATAGAATCCGAATGCCGTGCATATGAATTCTACGATAGGATTCATTGTATGCGTACGATGATTGTGGATTCGATGATACGTAATCGATCCACCTATTACTCTCATCAAAAAGAACGCTGTGAGTGAAACAATTATCCATGGAAAAGTTGCATATTGAATCAGAGCCCAGATTGTAATAAATGGGCCTGCTAATTGCGCGAATGTAAGCACATATCTTTTATGAACTTTTAGATTCATAATACGAATCAATCTCTTTTATAATAGACTCTTTGCCAGGATACGAATCAAGTAAAGGCATATGTGTGTCTTCGATACCATAATAATCTTCGTACCAAACAACTTCTTTTTGGTATTTATTTAAATACGCGACGAGTGCACGATAATCATTATACATCAAACCAATATTAAAACGAATGGCATTGGGTTTTAATTCGGGATATACTTTTAGCAAATAATTTGCCATACTTAAAGCAGCGTTTCTCATATTTTTACGAAGTATAAAGAAACTTGCCTGATTGGCTAAAAGATACGAGTGTTGATTTACAAGTACGATGTGTTCACTATGATCTTGTAACAAGTCGGCAAACGAATCTTGCGTAAAATTTGTTTGATGCTTAGTTTCGTGAGTAAGTTGTTTTCTATTACTTTGAATGTGAACAGGATGTAACTCTCCCACAAATGGTAAACTTGTTTTCTCTTGGAGATCCAAGCAAAAACGAGTAGCACCACATCGTGGAAGAGAACAAACGATCATTCTTCATCTTCACTCATAAAAAGAGTTTTCGGCAATTTCACTTTCTTCTTCGGTTTCTTCGAAATAGCAAGAAGATCAATTTTACCTGGAACAACGTCAAGACTATAAGTTCGAGCACGATCTTCAATATCAAGATTAATAAAGTCTACACCAAATTCTTTGTGGAATTCAGAAAGAAGATCTTCTCTGCATGCCTCAAGATATTTTTTCCATTGCCAACGACCGATCTCTGAAAGTATTTTTCTTCTTCGCGCAGCTTTCGCATCTTCTGGCGGAGTTTTCGTATGCCAATTACTCGTGTCTTCTAAGTGATATGAAACCATCTTACTGTGATGGAACATTTTATATCCAGCAGCGTATGACATCATCGTCATCATGACTTCTTCTCCTACAAAGAAGACTTTTGGATCTAATCCGACATTGTCAATCCAATCGACATGCGTAAAGAAGTTTCCTGCCATAATATGAAACGCCGGTCTTGGCATATCAGTCGATGGAATCGCGTCTCCATGTACATCTGGAATCAAAGTATCCGGATCAATAGTATAATACTTGACTTGACAAGCATCATTTTCTTCTTGACAAAGATAAGTTTTAATCTCTCCGTCTTTTTCTTCAATTATAAATGATTTACATGATCCAGTAATGATGACTTTATTGGTTTCACACATATCCATCGCTCTCTTATAATCTTCAATCAGAGCTCGATCCCAATTCATATCATGTAACATATGTGAGTCGACTTGATAAATGAAGTCATACTCGTTTGTGATATTTAACATATTAATATATCTTGCCCAAACACAACCATCAGAGTATTCGGGATCGATTCTTTTATAGATGACATCATCTCGACTTACAAGCACAGGTTCTGTGCACGCCAACGAATCTTCATAACGAGTTTGCTCGAAGATCGAATAGACTACATTATTCCGATTGGATTTGGTTTGCATCATACTCTTGATGGTATGAGGAAGTAAAGGATCTTGATACGAGCATACTGAAACAAAAATGTTCATTGTTTATTCTCTTCTTTTTGCATATTAAATTTCTTTTTTATTCCCATATACTTTCGATAGTATTGCTTATCATCTCCGGGAATTAGATTCATAGTTTTATCTATCATCTCATCTGAAGCTGGGCCAACAGAAGCAGTAATATCTTTATTGAGGAAAGGAATGACGTGCAACAAAGGTTCTCCCGCTTTAATGTGAACGTTACATTCTCTTTTCGGCATGCAAATGAAGTTTGTAATATGGAAACTCTTATAGTCTACCAAACCAGGAGTTATGTATAGATCTTCAAGAAAAGTAGAATGATAAAATGCAGGCATTAACAATGCGCTAATGTTTTTTTGAGTAAAAATTTTCCAAGGAGATGGAAATAAGATTGCTGTAGGATCAATTCCAATTGGAGTAAATGCGCCTTCTACAAATTTTTCATCCATCTTTACGCCATTGTCAAATCCGCGATCTCCTCTCGGTCCTCTGTCTCCAAGATACCAAGAAGTACCAGCTTTATTTGCCATAATATGAATGTCTACCCACGCCGGAATGATATAGCCAAATTGAGCATAGTCTAAAATTCCCGGACAGTATGGCATCAGATGCTTGCCATACTTGTCTTGTTGAACCTTGCGAGTATTTGTTGGAACATCAATCGCTCGTTCAACAGAAAAGTTATGATAAGATAACTTCTTAGTATCTACGAATTCAATATCTTTCTTTGGTTTTAATAAAGAAAACAAGTTTTTCATTTTCTTGGTACTCTCAATTCTTTTGTATATACGCTTCTTCGAGTGTTTTGCATCTTTGATATGATATTAATTAAGTGATGTTCATCTTCTTTCATGTTTCGAATATTGGGCTTTGATGGAACAGCATCACGCTTAATTGGAATGGCAATGACTAAAGGTGTACCAGCAAGTAAAAGCACGTCGGCATTTGGAGTGTGCCAGATTGCAGGAAAATTGACTTCTTTTGGATATGTATCTGTATCAACTAATCCTGACAGACATGTAAAATGGCTTTCAAAGTTATTAATCGGAGCTATGAAAAGAGTCGACCAACCCGGAGCAGTCTTTACAATCCATGGATTGACAAACTTCAAAGGAGGTGCAGGAAATCCAGGAGCAGATCTTTCTCCAAGTTGTCGAATGTCATGAAACTCACATACGTTGATCTGTGGAGAAGACGTGACTTCAATTGTACTGCAGTCGTGATTTGATCTGACTGTCAAGTCGCCGATAAGAGGAATGACATATCCTAATGACATTGCGTCGATCATCGGCATGCATTTTTTTGCAGTAAAGCTATGAGATCCTGACCAATCACGATCATCTCTTCCATCTGTAATCAGTGGAGGAATTCTTTTATACCATTCTGGCATATATTTTGCCGCAGGCTTTGGCTGAGGTAATGCCTCAACATCATCGCGATGGCAATAAAACTCAATAATAGGTTTCTTTTTAAAAGGATTCCAACTCAACATTCTCTCTCACCCATTACCCATGCTACAAGACTCTTACGAAAACCAGAAGTGATTGGCTTCACTCGATGTGGCATCCATGAAGCGAAGAATACGATATCACCTTTATTCGGTTTAAACGAAACTTTGTCTTCAAAGTTTCCGTTGTTTACGATCTCTAACTCTCCACCTTCATATTCACTCGGATCTGAAAGAAGCAGAGATGCTGAGATCTTTCTTATATATTTCTGCCAGCCAAATTCAACATCCCAATGCCATGTATAATGTTGATTTGGTCCGTACTTTGTATATTGAAAAGCTTCGACGCCTTCGATATCATACATAAAGTTGTCGTAGTTCACGACAGAAACGATTCCTGACATTCTCTGAAATAGCCAATCACTGTGTTGATCATGATGTATCCACGAGATATCAGAATCTCGCGTTTCAGCCGGAGCTGCGGCATTCTTCTCTAGCCCAACTTTTCCTTTTTCAAACTCTTGGAGTTTTTCGAGATCGATAATTTTATCGACTTCTTCAGGAGTAAATCCTCCCGACCATACTGCAAAGCAATTCAATTGTTTCCCATATTTAGGAATAATATATGGCATAGTAAATCCTCGTCAAGTCACTTATTCAATAGTAATATCTATATATCCTCCGGGCGCTACAGTTACCGAATGTGATTGGCCATCCGGAAAAGAATAGTAGCTTGCCGTCTGATTATTTATCACCGGCGCAGGCGTACCACCGGCATTTGATCCGGGGAAAGTAATACCGAGCGCATTTGCTGCATTTCCTGGAACCGCCGGAGTTGGAGCATTAAAATTCTGCGGACCATTGGTAGCAGGATTAAAGTTTTGTGGACCATTCGAAGGTGCATTGAAGTTTTGTGGGCCATTTGAAGGCGCATTGAAGTTTTGAGGCCCGGTCGTTGGCGCATTAAAGTTTTGAGGCCCGGTCGTTGGCGCATTAAAGTTCTGAGGACCATTTGTAGGCGCATTGAAGTTCTGAGGCCCGTTAGTTGCAGGATTAAAGTTTTGAGGCCCGTTCGTTGGCGCATTAAAGTTCTGAGGACCATTCGCGACATTGAAGTTCTGAGGACCATTCGCGACATTAAAGTTTTGAGGCCCGTTCGTTGGCGCATTAAAGTTTTGTGGGCCATTCGTTGGAGCATTAAAATTCTGTGGGCCATTCGTTGGAGCATTGAAGTTTTGTGGCCCATTTGTAGGTGCATTAAAATTCTGTGGGCCATTCGTTGGAGCATTGAAGTTTTGTGGCCCATTTGTAGGTGCATTGAAGTTTTGAGGGCCGTTTGAAGGCGCATTGAAGTTTTGAGGGCCGTTTGAAGGCGCATTGAAGTTTTGTGGGCCATTTGAAGGCGCATTGAAGTTTTGTGGACCATTTGAAGGCGCATTGAAGTTTTGAGGACCATTACTTATAGCGTTAAATGCATTCACAAATCCTGGGCCATATTTAATACTAGGAGCATTATAAGAGACTGCATTTCCACCGCTAGTATTATAACTACCAGTTCCAGTTCCTGCAACAACGTTAAAGCCAGCTCCAGTTCCCGCAACAACGTTAAAGCCAGCTCCAGTTCCCGCAACAACGTTAAAGCCAGCTCCAGTTCCTGCAACTTTATTGAATGTACCTGTGCCAGTTCCTGCAACTTTATTGAATGTACCGGTTCCAGTTCCTGCAACAATGTTAAAGTTAGCTCCAGGCCCAGGAATTACGTTGAATGTGCTTCCAGTTCCAGGAACTTTATTAAATGTGCCTGTTCCAGTTCCTGCAACAATGTTAAATGTGCCTGTTCCCGGAAAGAGAATATTAAATGTGCCTGTTTGTGGAAAGATGATATTAAAGTTAGCTCCGGTCCCAGGAACTTTGTTAAATGTACCGGTTGCATTTCCTGGTACAATATTAAAGTTAGCTCCAGGTCCAGGAATAATATTAAATGTGCTTCCGGTCCCGGGAATAATATTAAATGTACCGGTTGCATTTCCTGGTACAATATTAAAGTTAGCTCCAGGCCCAGGAATTACGTTGAATGTGCTTCCGGTCCCGGGAATAATATTAAATGTACCGGTTGCATTTCCGGCGACAATATTAAAGTTAGCTCCAGGCCCAGGAATTAAAGCAGTTCCAGATCCACCTTGTCCTGAAACAAGAATACTATTCCTACCATAAGGAATTGCGATATTTCCTGGGCTATTAAACTTCGTCGTACCGACACCGCTTGCTCGCCAGGTTTTTTCGAGTGTAAATTTAGAACCGCCACCAATACCCATAAGTTATGCCGCCGCTTTCACTGACAATGAAACAATATAAGTCGTGCCTCCGTCGTACGTCATAATCGACCAGATATCGAGCGCGTTTGCAGTCGTTGTCGCAGGAGGCACAACTCCTCCTGCATATTTAGTACCTGCCGGCCATGTGATCGTACGACCTCCTGTTGCATCTTGTTTGGCTGCAATAGAACCAGACCATACGCGAGTCGCCGGAGGTATATTGGTCGGAGCGATTGTAATATTTCCAGTGAGAGTCAAATCGAAGAAGTTAGCAGCACCGCAATCAAGGCTATATGATCCAGTCGCAGCAGTATTAGCCACTTCGTGTTCTGTATAACCTGTTAAGATTGGGCGAGTAATGTTGTTATTGGCCATCACAAGGTTCGCTGACAGCGTAGTTAGACCACCAGTAACACTAAATGCTCCGTTCCATGTAAGAGCACCAGTTCCAGTTCTACCAAGTTTTACACTATTATCAGCATTACCAAAGATAATGTGTCCGTTATTGGCACTTTGTTGTCCCATAATACGAACAGTGTCAGCGATGTTAACATCTCCGAACCACGCATCATCACCGATGCCAATATTTGTTCCACTGCCATTATTAGCAGTAGTCACTCGATCAAAACTTCCAACGCTTGTAACGCTAATATTTCCAGTGATCGTAGTATTACCGGCTGCAAGAGTCGTGATACCTGATACCGGTCCACCAAAAGTTACTGCACTAGTTGTTTTATTAAATGTAAAGTTAGCAGAACCATTCGCTACGTTACTATCATTAAATATGACTTGTGTATTGGATCCGCCTATAGGACCAGCAACACCTTGTGCGCCAGTAGCACCTTGAGCACCGGTTGCACCAGTAGCACCTTGAGCACCAGTTGCACCAGTAGCACCTTGAGCGCCTTGAAGTCCTTGAGCACCTTGCGCGCCAGCAACACCTTGTGCGCCAGTAGCACCTTGAGCACCGGTTGCACCAGTAGCACCTTGAGCACCAGTTGCACCAGTTGCGCCTTGAGCACCTTGAGGACCGACTGCTGTTACCCAATATGGAGAACCAGTCGCTCCATTCGATGCTAATACCTGACCGGCAGTTCCTACTCCACCATTCGCAGATAAAGCTCCGCCGAGTGTAAGAGAACTTAAAGTGCCTACAGAGGTAAGAGACGATGCAAGAATTCCAGTACCTAAAGCCGTAGAGTTAGCAATAGTAGTACCATTGATCCTATAGGTTTTACCAGTTGCAATATCTAAATGTTCGGAAGATGTCCAACTATCAGTTGCATCAACCCAGTTAAATGTCTTATCGGTACCACCTTTCAGAGTAATACCACCGCCATCGGCAGTGACATCACTTGGAGTAGTCACATCACCAAGTATAATATTTTTATCTTCTACAAGAAGATTTGTAGAATTTATATTCGTTGTGGTACCATTGATAGTGAGGTTACCAGAAACTGTGATATCGCCAGTGATCGTTGTGTTACCAGCAGCAAGAGTTGTAATGCCACTGACTGCTTGCGCGGCACTCGTCGACTGAATCGTCGTTGTTCCAACAAACAATGAAGGCAATCGAGCAAATGCCACTGTACCAGAAGTCAGATTGCTAGCATTCGCAGCAATTGTAATGGCATTCGTATAAGCTGCACCGGCATTGGCTACCATTGCTGTGTTGGCAGTTCCAATCTTTGTATCGGTATAAGTGACTGCATTGGAATATGCGTTATTGGCCCCGTCACTCAGTGAGGTAGCGTTAATCGCAGTCGCACCAATAACGAGTTGACCGCTCGTAATTACGACGTTGCCTGCCGATATTGTTACGCCATTCGCTACGGTTAACCCGTTTTTAACGCGAAAGTTATTTGGTGTCATCTGGTTCCCTATCCCACAGATTATTTACTTATATTTATAATAATTATGACGCCAGTATAATTCAATTTTGATTAAACCCACTTCGTTCCGTGCTTTGAGCTATATTTCGTTTCAGGATCATATGACGCGAAATCTTCATAACGAGGATCTCCTGGTTCTGCCCTCTTACCGATGCTATATTCGCCGATATGATTTACGATGTTATGGCCTTCTTCGGTCTTGAGCTTACAAGTTTGCATGCCAAGTTGCTGCAATGATTTCGCTACAACATACTCGCTTAAGTTTTTCTCACCTACTGATTCGGCATGTGGAAGATCTACTATCGCGCGAGGAAAAATACTCGCCAAACTCCAAAAATATGCCTCAGAAAGTTCGCCGCGATATTTTCCGAATGTAATGTCTGTTTCATAAGCCTGTGTTTCCTCTTCAAAATCATACCATTTTTGCCTTGTTAAACATACCTGAGAAACTTTTTGATAGTCGTGAAGAATCTGAGTCATGTCGAGCATTCGAATCGGACAGTTGAACGTCACATCATCTTCAGATAGATAAACGTAATCATAATCTCGTTCTCTCAACAATTCGAAGGTTCGATTCCATACGTATGGTAAACCCATATTCTGCTGATGTAGGAAGATCTCAGTAAAGCCAAAATTCTTGGCTAGCTCGAACATCGTACCATCATGGCGACCTTTTGGCATATCATCAATAAAGATGCCTTCGACTTCACATCCTTCAAAGTTTAGCATATCACGCTGTGATTTTAGAGTAGGAATCAAATATTCGAGTCGATTCGTCGACCATATTACCTTACATATCTTCATGAGAATCTCTCCGTATCAAAGAAGAATGTCTGGAACAATCTCCCGTCATATAAGTTTTTGCCGAAGTAGTCGAGGCTAGCATGGAAGAGATCTCCACGATAAAGAATAAGTCGATTATACTTGTTGCCTATCGAATCTACTTTATCCCATTTGGTGTAGTCGTATCCTTCGTAAAGGTTTTCATGCGATCGCCATTCTCCTGATTCCTTGTGCCGATACATAGCAGTACCACTCGATAGCGGTGCATCAGGAGTCAAGTAACATACTCCTGCCCACATGCTCGTATGATCACAATGAATCCAGGTACGATCTTGGGCTGTGGCATACTGAAAAGCTCCGGTATAACCTGAGTCTTCGTACCAGTTGGTAATGTTACCAGCAAAATTCATCCAGTACTGAATGCATGCTTTAACATCGTCTGTCAGAAAAGATTGAGTTCGTTTGCCAGGATAGTTGCCAGTTACATCAAACTCTTGGGTCAAAGCATAGGCTCTAACAGCATCGGGATTTGTATAGAAATTATCAATAATCATCAAGTCTAAATTCATAATATTTCAAGTCCTCATGTTGTACTTGTTGTATTTATACGGCTTATAAATAGCCAGACACATAAATATAATAAAGAGGTATTCGATGGCCATTCCTACCACCAAAGCAACATTTAAAGAGTATTGCCTTCGGAAGCTCGGCAAACCAGTCATTGAGATTAACGTCGACGATGATCAAGTCGATGATCGCGTCGACGAAGCGCTTCGTTACTGGTATGACTATCACTTTGATGGTTCAGAAAGAGTATACTATAAACATGCTATCACGGAAACTGATGTGGCTAATAAGTATATCACTCTTCCAGAGAATATCATCGGTGCTGTCAGCATCTTCTCGATGGGTGATCCTTCGATTCGCTCTGACGACCTCTTTAATATTCGATATCAGATCGCTCTCAACGACCTCTACACTCTGACTAACGTGTCGCTTG
>B570J14230_10001017_pt1 | contig 11411 bp, 6 predicted proteins | sample LakMenepilimnion_3_FD_14230 | JGI IMG/M metagenome (IMG submission 14230) | reverse complement strand
TAAGATAAATAATGTTCTTGGTCAAGCACTTCTCACCAAACGCATGGGTAAGAAGCGAATAATTGCTGAAACTGGCGCAGGACAACATGGCGTTGCTTCAGCAACTGCAGCAGCCCTGCTTGGTCTTGAGTGTGTGGTTTATATGGGCGAGGAAGATACTAAGCGCCAATCTCTAAACGTAGCCAGAATGAAGTTACTTGGCGCAACTGTTGTTCCAGTTACAACTGGCTCTAGAACTCTAAAAGATGCAATTAATGAAGCGATGCGTGATTGGGTAACTAATGTTTCAACTACTCACTACCTATTAGGAACTGTTGCCGGTCCCCATCCTTTCCCAACAATGGTTAGAGATTTTCATCGCATAATTGGAGTAGAGGCAAGGCAGCAAGTTTTAGAGATGACCGGCAGGCTTCCTGATGCTGTTTTAGCTTGCGTTGGTGGAGGATCAAATGCGATAGGAATCTTCCACCCTTTCATTGATGATGCAGGGGTTCGCCTAATAGGTTTTGAAGCTGGCGGATCTGGAGTTGAAAGCGGCAAACACGCTGCAACTATTGTTGGTGGAACCCCCGGAGTTCTTCATGGCACCAGGTCTTATCTACTTCAAGATAGCGATGGCCAAACCATCGAGTCTCATTCAATTTCTGCAGGTCTTGATTATCCAGGAGTAGGTCCGGAGCACGCATACCTTCATGACATTGGGCGAGCTGAGTATCGAGCAATTACAGATGATCAAGCGATGCATGCCTTCTCACTTCTTTCAAAGAGTGAGGGAATAATTCCTGCGATAGAGACCGCTCACGCGCTAGCTGGAGCGCTTCAAATTGGAAATGAATTGGGAAGTGGAGCAATCCTTCTTATCAATCTCTCAGGACGTGGTGATAAAGATGTACAAACAGCTGCGCAATACTTTGGAATTCCGCTCTAGGAATATTGCAATCAATGAATAAAGAGAGTTTGGCGCAGGTCTTTGCACGAGCCAAGAGCGAGAATCGAGCAGCCTTAATAGGTTATATGCCAGCAGGTTTTCCAACTCTTGAGGGTTCTAAGGAATTAATAAGGGCGCTAATTGATGGCGGGGTAGATATTGTTGAAGTGGGTTTTGCATATAGCGATCCAGTTATGGATGGAGCGATAATTCAAGAAGCTGCTGAAATTGCTCTAAGAAACAGAACTGGCGCTAAGGAAGTCTTGGAGGTNGTCTCTAGCGTAAGTGTGCCTTCTTTAGTTATGTCTTATTGGAATCCCATTGAGCGATATGGAGTTAAGCAGTTTACAGAGGCACTTGCTAGCGCGGGGGGAGTTGGAGTTATCACTCCAGATTTAACTATTGAGGAGTCAGGCGATTGGATTGAGGAGACAGAGAGAAATGACTTGCATCGCGTTTATGTTGTTGCTCCAAGTACAGATGATTCAAGATTAGCTAAAGTTGCAGGCAAATGTTCTGGCTTTGTTTATGCAGCAAGCCTTATGGGAGTAACTGGCGCTAGGAANTCTTTATCTGATAACGCTAGTGAATTAGTTGCAAGACTTCGCAAAGTCACAGATCTTCCAATTGCAGTAGGCCTTGGAGTTTCAACTGCTGAGCAGGCTGCAAGTGTTGCAAAGTTTGCCGATGGGGTGATTGTGGGCTCAGCATTTATTAAGTTAGTACTACAGGCTCCTGATATCGCCCAGGCATGCAAAAGCGTAACCTTGCTAGCCCGCGAGTTGTCTGAAGGGGTCAGACAGGGCCGAGTCGGCTAGTTTCTAGAACTTGGTTTAGACTTATATCTATTACTGGTTGAGAAAATCAAAAGGAGTCAAAAAAATGCCAAAGGAACCGCGCCAAAGAAAAGTAAGTAACTCTGCTAAATCTGGCGATACTGTAACTAGAAATATCGTGATTGGCATGATTGCACTTGTGGTCTTATCTGGAGTTATCTTCACAGTCTTAGATAAGCGATCTGGTTCTAGCGTTGCACTTCCTGCATCGATTGAGAGCATATCAAGTGCTAACAATGGTGAGCCTTTAACTCCAGCGATTTCTCCTGAAGCAGATTATGGCGTGGTCTTTAATGCCGACAGCCCACTAAAAATAGATGTTTGGGAAGATTTCCAATGCCCATATTGCAAGTTCTTTGAAGATTCAATGGGTGATTACTTAGAGACTCTGATCAGAGAGAAGCAGGCAGAAGTTACCTACCACATGGCATCATTTTTGGGGCAAGAGTCAGTTCGCGCCTCTAACGCTGCCAACTGCGCAGTGCCCGAGGGAAGATTTATTGAGTATCACAGAGCCTTATTTGATATCCAAGGCGGAGAGAATAGCGGGCTATTTTCCAATAAGAATCTAGTAGAGATTGGCACGCGACTTGGTATTACTAGTGAGAGCTTTGCCAACTGCGTTAACAATAATGAATCAGGCGATGTAGTTAAAGACGTAGCATCTTCAATGAAGAAAAATGGCGTAGAAGGAACTCCTACGGTATTTATCAATGGCAAGCCGTGGAATCGCACCACCTCTGAATTTAGACTAGAGGAGTTTAAGGCGGCGGTCGAAGCAGCTAAGCAGTGATCTTTGCTGCTATCCCTTCTCCAACCCAATCTCAAATAGAGATTGGTCCACTAACTTTTCATTTCTATGCGCTAAGCATCATCGCTGGGATCTTAGCTGCTGTATATGTTGGTAATAGAAGGTATGTCTCACTTGGTGGCAGAGCAGGCGTAGTTAGCGATGTAGCAATTTATGCAGTTCCATTTGGAATTATTGGCGGTCGCCTCTATCACGTGATTTCTTCTCCTCAGGCGTATTTTGGAGTCAATGGCGATCCACTAAGTGCCCTCTATATCTGGCAGGGCGGTCTTGGTATCTGGGGCGCAATCTCCCTTGGACTTCTTGGCGCATACATTGGATATCGCAGAAATAAATCCCGAGGCGATATTTCCTTTGCAAGCTTTGCTGATGCGCTAGCTCCAGGTCTGCTAATAGCTCAAGGACTTGGCCGCTGGGGAAATTGGTTTAATAAAGAATTATTCGGGCGGGAGCTCAATGCGCCATGGGCCCTTGAAATTCCTGCTGCTTATCGCCCTATTGGATATTCAAGCGTTGAAACATTTCACCCAGTATTTCTCTATGAATCTATCTGGTGCTTTATTGCAGCCTTCATTTTGATAAAGCTTGGATCAAGTAAGAAGTTTGCTCCAGGTTCAATCTTTGCTCTCTATGTTGCCCTTTACTGTCTAGTAAGAGCTCTAATTGAGACGATTAGGATTGATGAAGCTAATTTGATTCTCGGCGTTAGGCTCAATGTTTGGACGAGCATAGTTCTACTCTTTGGCTCTCTAATCTATCTGCGTCAGAATCAATTACCGAGAGAATCGAGTGTAAAGTAAAGTCGTGAGCCAATCAGATTTAGAGATAAGAAATGCAGAGCATCGCACCCATAGAGCAGGTTGGCTTAGAGCTGCCGTATTAGGTGTCAATGATGGGCTAGTTTCGACGGCAGCGCTAATGATTGGAATTGTCTCTGCACAAAAAAATGATTTTGTCTTAACTGTTGGCATAGCGGGAATTGCAGCAGGAGCGATGTCGATGGCAGTGGGCGAGTATGTCTCTGTGAGATCCCAAAACGATATTGAAGAGTCAGATCGAATCTTGGAGCTAGAGCATCATCGAATTGATCCAGCAGGAGAGCTAGAAGAGCTAACTCAGATTTATCAATCAAGAGGTTTATCGCGATCAACAGCTGAGAAAGTTGCTCAGGAACTTCATGCCCATGACGCACTCGGCGCTCATCTACGCGATGAATTAGGTCAATATGAGTTAACTAAGGCTCGCCCGATGCAGGCGGCAATCGCCTCTGCTCTTAGCTTTACTTTAGGAGGAGCAATTCCTCTTATTGGAGCGCTCTCACCAAGCCTTGGCGGGAAAGCAATATCAATCGTTGCCATTACATTCCTTGGCCTGCTCATTGCTGGAGTAATTAGCGCAAAGACTTCTGGTTCAACGATATGGCGACCAACCCTTCGGATCCTCTTTGGCGGCGCTCTGGGAATGGCGATAACAGCATCAGTTGGTCAGATTGCCCATATCTCTGGGCTCTAGCACGCGCCAAAAAATCGAGTTCTTGCTAGATTACTCCTCTCTAAGGGCCGTCGTTGTCCCAGTAACTTTGAGAGTTAATCATTAAAGAAAAAACTCGAAGTAAACCAATTTTATTTATGGGAGCGATAAGTGGTCTTCTCATCTCTACCAAAGGCAGTGGGTCTCTATGACCCTGCCAACGAGCATGATGCTTGTGGTGTTGCGATGGTGGCTACCCTCAATAAAGTTGCTACTCATGACATTATTGCAAAAGGGCTAATTGCCTTAAGGAATTTAGAGCATCGCGGCGCATCAGGGGCTGAAGTTAATAGCGGTGATGGCGCTGGAATTCTAATTTGCATCCCTGATCAATTCTTCCGTGAAGTTCTCCCATTTGAGTTGCCATCACCTCTTAGTTATGCAGCTGGCGTTGCCTTCTTGCCAAAGAATTTTGCAAATAAATCACGAATTGAGCAGATTGCAAGCCAGGAGAATCTTAAAGTTCTTGGTTGGCGCAAGCTGCCGATTAACGCAACATCTCTAGGAGCAACAGCGTTATCGGTTATGCCAGAGTTTGAACAGATATTTGTTTCATCTGAAGATGGAGTTAGTGATTTAGATTTAGATCGAAGAGCATTCTGCTTTAGAAAGAGAGTTGAGCATGAGCTCTCAATTTACTTCTCTTCGCTCTCAAGTAGAACGATTGTCTACAAAGGCATGCTCACCACAGGCCAATTGGAAGAGTTCTTTCCTGATCTTTCAGATCCGCGCTTGGTATCACCTCTTGCTCTAGTTCACTCAAGATTTTCTACCAATACTTTTCCATCTTGGCCACTTGCCCATCCATACCGATTCATTGCTCACAATGGCGAGATAAATACGGTAAGAGGTAATCGAAATTGGATGGCAGCTCGTGAAGCGCTCCTTGAAAGCGATCTGATCCCTGGCGATATATCTCGACTATTTCCAATCGTTGATCCTTCAGGAAGTGATTCTGCATCCTTTGATGAGGTATTAGAGCTGCTCTATCTCGGCGGGCGCAGCCTTGCACATTCAATTCTTATGATGATTCCAGAGGCTTGGGAGAATCATGAAACAATGCCTGAGAAATTAAAGGAGTTCTATCGTTTCCACGCATCTCTTATGGAGCCATGGGATGGGCCAGCTTGCGTGACATTTACAGATGGAAAGCAGATTGGCGCGGTATTAGATCGAAATGGATTACGCCCATCTCGCTATTGGGTAACAGATGATGGCTTAGTAGTGCTGGCAAGTGAAGTTGGAGTGCTAGATATTCCACAAGAGAAAGTGATTAGAAAGGGAAGACTTCAACCAGGTCGTATGTTCCTAGTTGATATCCAATCTGGTCGCATAATTGAAGATGATGAGATTAAGCAGAACCTTGCAGATAACGCGCCATATGGAGAGTGGCTCCATGCCGGAATTGTTCGCCTTTCAGATTTGCCAGCAAGGGAGCACATTATTTATCCGCACTCCTCCGTCTTAAGAAGACAGCGCGCATTTGGTTATACCGAAGAAGAGTTAAGAATGATTGTCACCCCGATGGCTAAGAGTGGAATTGAACCAATCGGCTCTATGGGAACTGATACTCCAATTGCAGCTCTCTCTGCCAAGCCAAGACTCCTCTTTGATTACTTCTCACAGCTCTTTGCTCAAGTAACCAATCCACCACTTGATGCGATAAGAGAAGAGCTAGTCACCTCACTTGGGGGATCTATCGGCCCGGAACATAATCTTCTAGATCCCGGTCCAGCATCATGTAGACAGATTTCTTTAGCATTTCCAGTTATTGATAATGATGAGCTCGCCAAAATAATTCACGTTAATGCCGATAATAATCATCCTGGGCTCTCAACCTATGTAATTCGCGGCCTCTTTCCAATTTCTAGAAGTGGTCAGGGGTTGCAGGAGAGAATCGAGGAGATTCGAACAGAGGTATCTGAGGCAATCTCCCAAGGAGCGCGAATCATTATTCTCTCTGATCGCGATGGCGATGCAGAAAATGCCCCAATTCCATCTCTACTTTTAACCTCAGCAGTACATCATCATTTAATTCGTGAGAAAACTAGAACAAAAGTTGGCTTAGTTGTTGAAAGCGGTGAGGTCAGAGAAGTTCATCATGTGGCGCTATTAATTGGATATGGAGCAGCTGCTGTAAATCCTTATCTAGCGATGGAGAGCGCAGAAGATTTAGTCTTAACAGGAGTTATTACTGGAATTACTCCAGAGAAGGCAGTTAAGAACTTAATTAAGTCATTGGGTAAAGGCGTTTTGAAAGTTATGTCCAAGATGGGAATTTCAACAATTGCCTCATACACCGGAGCACAAGTATTTGAAGCAATTGGGTTATCACAAGGCTTGGTCAATGAATATTTCGTTGGAACAACCTCGCGCCTTGGCGGGGTAGATCTTGAAGTAATTGCTCAAGAGACTATTGCGCGCCATCACATCGCCTATCCACCTGGGGGAGAAGTTCCTGGTTCTAAGCGACTTCCAATTGGCGGGGAGTATCAATGGAGGCGAGATGGTGAACCTCATCTCTTTGATCCAGAGACTGTCTTTGCTCTCCAACATGCCACAAGATCAAAGCGCTATGACATCTTCCAGCGATATACCAAGAGAGTAGATGATCAATCTAAATCCTTGATGACTCTTCGCGGACTCTTCTCGTTCAAGCAGGGCTTAAGAGCTCCAGTGGGAATAGATGAGGTTGAACCGATTTCAGAAATTGTTAAGAGGTTTTCAACTGGAGCTATGTCTTATGGCTCAATTTCGCAGGAAGCTCATGAAACTCTAGCAATTGCGATGAATCGAATTGGCGCTAAATCAAATACTGGCGAAGGCGGAGAAGATCCCGAGCGCTTTACTCCATTAGCTAATGGAGATTCAGCAAGATCTGCAATCAAGCAAGTTGCTTCAGGAAGATTTGGTGTAACAAGTGAGTATTTAGTAAATGCCGATGATATTCAGATAAAGATGGCGCAGGGAGCGAAACCTGGTGAGGGCGGACAATTGCCTGGAAATAAGATTTATCCCTGGATTGCCAAGGTTCGCTACTCAACGCCTGGAGTTGGTTTAATCTCACCACCGCCACATCATGATATTTACTCAATTGAAGATTTGGCTCAACTAATCCATGATTTAAAGAACGCTAATAACAGAGCGCGTATCCATGTAAAACTTGTTGCTGAAGTTGGCGTTGGCACTGTTGCTGCAGGAGTTAGCAAGGCGCATGCCGACGTAGTTTTAATCTCTGGTCATGATGGTGGAACTGGCGCTTCGCCACTAACTTCTCTCAAACATGCTGGCGCGCCTTGGGAGCTTGGTCTAGCTGAAACGCAACAGACTCTGATGCTAAATGGACTTAGAGATCGCATTGTGGTTCAAACTGATGGACAGATGAAGACTGGTAGAGATGTGGTAATTGCAGCTCTACTTGGAGCAGAGGAATTTGGTTTTGCTACCGCCCCTCTTGTGGTTTCAGGTTGTGTGATGATGCGAGTCTGTCACTTAGATACCTGCCCAGTTGGCGTGGCGACTCAGAATCCAGAGCTAAGAAAGCGCTTTACTGGAAAGCCAGAGTTTGTGGAAACTTTCTTTGAATATATCGCTCAGGAGGTAAGGGAAATTCTTGCAAGCCTAGGATTTAGAAGTCTTAGCGAAGCAGTGGGAGAAGTTGAAAGCCTAGAAACTACTGATGCAGTGGAGCATTGGAAGGCGAGTGGCCTTGATTTAACGCCAATACTAACCGCTCCAGCGCCCGCATCAAGCTCTGCGCGGAGAAATACGGTAACTCAAGATCATGGACTTGAGGCAGCTTTAGATAATGAGTTAATAAGACTTTCAGAGGATGCTTTAGTAAATGGCAATCCAATCAAATTGCAGATGGCAATTAGGAATGGAAATCGCACAGTCGGAACGATGCTGGGCTCTGAAATTACTAGAAAGTATGGCGGCCAAGGACTTGCCGATGACACAATTGATATAACCTTCCATGGATCTGCAGGTCAATCACTAGGAGCATTTATTCCACGTGGGCTAACACTTCGCCTCTATGGAGATACCAATGATTATCTTGGAAAGGGCTTATCTGGAGGGCGAGTAATTCTGCGCCCTGATGAGAAGGCAAAGTTTGCCTCCCATGAAAATGTAATTGCCGGAAACGTTATTGGATATGGCGCAACTCAAGGTGAAATATTTGTAAGAGGAATAGTTGGCGAGAGATTCTGTGTAAGAAATTCTGGCGCGCTAGCAGTAGTTGAAGGCGTTGGCGATCATGGATGTGAGTACATGACAGGTGGAAGCGTTGTAATCCTTGGTAAAACTGGGCGAAACTTCGCAGCTGGTATGTCAGGTGGTCGAGCATTTGTTCTTGACTTAATCCCATCTCTAGTAAATACCGAGATGGTAGATGTTCTATCTATCCCTAAAGATCAAGAGGAGAGACTCAAATCCATACTCTCTCGCTTCTATGCAGAGACCGGCTCTCTGATTGCTCATGAATTGCTAGGCGATTGGCAAGCAGCTCTCAAGAGGTTCTCACTGGTGATGCCAAGAGATTATGCCAAGGTGCTGGCAGTTATTGATAAGGCAGAGCGTGAAGGAAAATCTTCAGATGATGCAATTATGGAGGCGCTAAATGGCTGATCCCCGTGGTTTTTTAAATACTGGAAGAGAAGTTCCTAAACGTCGCCCAGTTGATGTTCGAATCAGAGATTGGCGTGAGGTCTATGAAGAGCAAGAGTTCTCATCTCTTCAAAAGCAAGCTGGCAGATGTATGGATTGTGGGATTCCTTTCTGCCATCAGGGATGTCCGTTAGGAAACTTAATTCCAGAGTGGAATGACCTGATTTGGCGAAATGAACGTAGCGATGCCTTAGATCGCCTCCATGCAACTAATAATTTCCCAGAATTTACTGGACGACTCTGCCCTGCTCCCTGTGAAACATCTTGCGTTCTAGGTATTAATCAAGATCCAGTAACTATTAAACAAGTTGAGTTAAGAATTATTGAAGAGGGATTTCAAACTGGAAATGTGAAGCCACTTCAACCAGATCGGATGACTGGCAAAACCATTGCAGTTATTGGTTCAGGTCCAGCAGGACTTGCAGCAGCACAGCAATTAACTAGAGCGGGTCATACCGTTGTGGTCTATGAAAAGGGNGAAAANGTTGGGGGATTGCTTCGATATGGAATTCCAGAATTTAAAATGGAGAAGTCAGTCCTTGATCGCCGCATAAATCAGATGCAGCGGGAGGGNACAAGATTTAGAGCAGGTGTCAATGTTGGAGTTGATATCAGCGCTGCAGATCTTCGCGCTAAATATGATGCAATAGTTTTAGCAGTAGGAGCTACACAGTGGCGAGAATTAGATATCCCAGGAAGAACACTTAATGGCGTCTATCAGGCGATGGAATATCTGCCATGGGGCAATAAACAAGCGCTAAATGAGTTACCTTCCGAGCCACCAATTAATGCCAAGGGTAAGAATGTAATCATTTTGGGAGGTGGCGATACTGGAGCTGATTGCTTAGGAACTGCAATCCGCCAAGGAGCTGCAAGCGTTACTCAGATTGAGATTATGCCAAGGCCAAGTGATGAGCGTCCTGACTCACAGCCATGGCCAACCTACCCAATGACTTATCGAGTAAGTAGCGCCCATGAGGAATCAGGCGAGAGGCTTTATTCAATTTCAACCGAGGAATTTATTGGAGATAGCGCTGGCCAATTAACTGCCTTGAAAATTGTCGAGACCAAGTATGTTGATGGAAAGTTTGNAAAAATTCCAGGGACTTCAAAGAATCTTCCAGCNGATATGGTCTTACTNGCNATGGGCTTTACTGGTCCTGAGAAGAATGAATTAGTTAATGCACTTGAGTTAAAACTTGATCCTCGCGGAAATATTGCNCGCGATAANTCATATCGCACCAATGTTGATTCAGTCTATATCTGTGGCGATGCAGGGCGTGGTCAATCGCTAATCGTTTGGGCGATTGCAGAGGGGCGAAGCGCTGCTTCAGCTGTTGATGCAGATCTAATGGGACATACGCAATTGCCATCACCGATTGAGCCAACGGCTAGACCACTAACGGTTTAATTCCTTGCTAATTACTCTTATGCCAGATAAGGCAATAAAGTAAGCACATGCGCCGCGCCAAAATTGTCTGCACTATGGGCCCTGCTGTAGAGAGCGTTGAGAAAGTCTCTGAGCTAGTTAAAGCAGGGATGAATGTGGCCAGACTTAACCTCTCTCATGGTGGATATGAAGAACATCAAAATCGCCTAGATCTAGTAAGAGCTGAAGCTGCCAGAGTTAAAAAGCCTGTAGCGATAATGGTTGACCTTCAGGGACCAAAGATTCGCCTTGGAAGATTTGAAAACGGTCCTCATGAATTATTCCGTGGAGATACTTTCACAATCACCACCGATGATATTGCTGGCGACAAGTCTCGCGTCTCAACCACCTATAAAGGTCTTACCGGTGATTGCAGAGCTGGAGATTTAATTCTAATCGATGATGGAAAAGTCACGGTTCAAGTTATTGAAGTTAAGGGTAGCAATGTCATAACAAAAGTAATTGAGCCAGGATTTGTCTCTAATAACAAGGGAATCAATCTTCCAGGTGTTGCAGTATCTGTTCCTGCCATGAGCGAGAAAGATGTTGAAGATTTGCGTTGGGGTCTTAAAGCAGGCGCTGACTTCATCGCCTTATCATTTGTAAGATCTGCAAGAGATATCGATGATGTTCATAAAATTATGGATGAGGTTGGCCATCGCATTCCAGTCATTGCCAAGATTGAAAAACCTCAGGCGGTAGATAACCTAGAGGAGATAGTCCTAGCCTTTGATGGAATTATGGTTGCTCGTGGTGATCTAGGCGTTGAGATGCCGATTGAAGATATTCCACTCGTGCAGAAGCGTTGCATCACTCTTGCTAGGGAGAATGCAAAGCCAGTTATTGTGGCAACCCAGATGCTTGATTCAATGATTAATAGCTCCAGGCCGACAAGAGCTGAAGCAACAGATTGCGCAAATGCAGTCCTTGATGGGGCAGATGCCTTGATGCTCTCCGGGGAGACAAGCGTTGGAGCATTTGCTATTGAAGCTGTTGCAACAATGGCTCGAATTATTGAAAAAACTGAGCAAGAGGCGCTTCACTTGATTCCAGCTCTTCAACACAACCCCAAAACTAAAGGCGGGGCAATAACAAAGGCAGCAACAGAGGTTGGTCTAACAATTGGCGCCCAGGTTTTGTCGGCATTTACTAAGAGCGGAGATTCAGCAAGAAGAATGTCAAGACTTAGATCACCGATTCCAATATTGG
>B570J14230_10001010_pt1 | contig 11441 bp, 11 predicted proteins | sample LakMenepilimnion_3_FD_14230 | JGI IMG/M metagenome (IMG submission 14230) | reverse complement strand
CACAGCAAGAATTGCTGGTAAGCCAACAATTGCCCCGACGACGGCGATTGCAACAACTGATACACCTGCATACCCAAATGATTTCAAGAAAGGTAGCGGGAAGAAAGTAAGTGACAATAAAGTCACAAGTACCGTCATACCAGAGTAAAAGACAGTCTTTCCGGCACTTCCCATTGTTGTAACGATTGAATCTTCTACACTCTTTCCGCGATGAAGTTCTTCACGGAATCTATTCACCATCAATAATGCGTAATCAATGCCAAGCCCAAGACCCATACCTGTGGTTAGGTTGAGAGCGTAGATACTTACACTTGTGAAGAGTGTAAATAGATAAAGAATAAAGAATGCTCCCAAGATTGCTGCCACACCAACGATAAGCGGCATTGCCGAAGCGGCCAAAGCACCAAAGACAAGTGTCAATAAAATAAATGTAAGTGGAATTGAAATAAGCTCTGCAATCTTAAGATCTTCTGAAATCTTTTCTGTTATTGCATGCCCGACAACTGCAGCACCACCGGCATACAAAGTCAGCCCATCGTAAGCTCCGTCATAATTTTTTTGGAATAGTTCTCCAAGATCTTGCCCCTGTGCTGAAAAAGGATCACTGTCCCCATAAACAATAATGTAGGCAGCTTTTCCATCACTTGATTTCAAAGTCGGTTCGCCGCCACTTGACCAATAAGAAAGTGTTTTTGACACACCTACTTGTAGGCCAATTTCCGCCTCTAGCGCTAATCCTTTTTGAGTAATGATGGGATCAGTCACATCAATTGAGCCAGAATCAACTACAACAACAACTGCAGGATCAGACAACTTCAATTCATCGTTTAGGTACTGGTAGACCTTGTAAGAATCACTGTTGGGATCTGAGTACCCAGCTGAGTCAAGACGGCTAAATGCCAAGGAACCGAATCCACCTGCCACAAGTATGCCAACCACAAAAAGCACAACAGCGCCTTTACGGTGCTTAACCAAGTAGTGGCCCAATTTCTCAAACATGTTTGTCTCTTTCCTTTAACGTTGTAGAATCAATTCCATGAGCGATCTCTTCCCTAACGTAACTTCAGATGAGATCGATCCTGAAGCTGCCGCCGAACAAGCTCGACGTGAAGCAGAAATTAAGTCAGACAAACCACCACATCACGAGGATTAATCAGCACTAGGTGCTGGCGTAACCTTTGGGGCTTCTGTAACGGTGGTCTTTTTAGCTGAATCTGTTTTGTAAAAACCCGAACCTTTAAATACAACTCCTACGGCGGTGTAGACCTTACGGATCTCACCCTTACACACCGGGCATTGGGTCAGAGAGTCATCTGAGAAGGATTGAATCGCCTCAAACTCATGGTCACATGCGGTGCATGCATATTGATATGTAGGCATCACAGTCTCCAATCCGAATTAAGGCTAGGCAGTAAGTGTAAAGAAGTGAGACGATAGGCGCGAATTGAGGTGCTTCCCAAGCCCTTATGGAAGGAAAAAGTGAGCCGCACACGGATTGCAGCGATTTTGCTACTTATGTTTCTAGGGGCGACAAGTGCTTCTGCAAATACATTAGTAAGCACTGATCCAATTAGCGGCTCAACTCTTTCAGCTTCCCCTACAAATGTGACAGTCACTGGCCAGGTTGCGTTGTTAGCTGATGCACCTGATGCAAGTTCAATAACAGTGACAGATCCCAACGGCGTCCGCGTTGATGATGGCACTATCTATATCAGCGACATGAGTGCAACGGTAGGCGTTAGACCCTTAGTGGAATCTGGATTTTATACAGTTACATATTCATTGCTTTCTGAAGGGGATGTACCACTTGAAGGAAGTTATACATTTAAGTATCAAGCACCTAGTGTAATTTCAACGGCTAACCCAAGCCCCGAGCCAACACAATCACAGACACCTGCTAGCAGCAGTTGGGGAACAAATGTCTTTGTGATTGTTTTGCTTGTTATGGCTTTTCTAGTAACTGTAGGCCTTTCACTATATGCGCGTAAATTATTTACTAAACGATGAATTTTTTCAGTACTGCATTTAAATATTTAAATCTGCTTGGTGGCTTCNCAACCATCGGTGCACTTTTGGCTATGGCATTCTTGCTCCTTGATGTCGAGGGTAAAATTTCAACCTCAGGCGAAAAGCTTCGTAATTTTTTGAAAGTATCTGCCGCCGCATGGTTTATAGGTATTGCTGGTTCAATTATTTTTACCCTTGCACAGATATTGGACACACCTTTATCCGGGGCGCTTGATTTAACGACAATCAGGTCATTTATTACTCAAATAACTTTAGGTCAATATTTAGCTTTCGAAGCGGCAATTGCACTACTTGTTTTTGTTTGCACCTTCCAGGCAAAGAAAATTATGAGCCTTATAGTCTTATTGCTTATTTCCATAGTTGGATTAGTCGCCCCAGTCTTCCAAAGTCATGCCGCATCTGGCGGATCGCACTCATTAGTTATTGGATCACTAGTGATCCACGTGATCGCCTTATCTATGTGGGTGGGTGGAATCCTTGCAATAGCAATGCTTTCAGCATCTGATCGCGCAATAGCTGTTCCACGGTTTAGTCAGTTGGCGTTGTGGTCTGCCATAGCGGTTGTTATCAGTGGAACTGTAAATGCTTGGACTCGACTTAATTTTGAATCCGCCTGGAATTCGACATATGCCTTTCTAGTTATTGCAAAGACTGTTGCAACCATTGCCTTAGTAGGTNTTGGTTATCTGCATCGGAAAAATCTTGAAGGTAAGGAATCNATCAACTGGGTTGGATTTGCGAGATTACTTTCAGTTGAAGCAATCATCATGGTTGTTACNGTTGCAATGGGATCTTGGCTNTCAAATACAAGNTCACCTGACCGTCCAGGAGTTCAGGAATTTGATCCAGGCCTTTTGATAGTAGGTATTGCGACTCCACCAAATCCAACTTGGTCACGTATTTTCATTAGTTACGAACCGGATGCGTTGATGATTGGAATATTAGTAATGATGGTGGCCCTGTATGTAAAGGGCGTAATTGTTCTGACAAAGCGGGGCGATAAGTGGCCAGTAGGTCGCACAATTTCATTTGCACTTGGAATATCAGTTATTGATTTCGCAACAAGTGGTGGGTTAGGCGTCTATGCGCAGTTCTCTTTTTCCTATCACATGCTGGCCCACATGCTCCTGGCAATGGTTGCACCAATCGGTTTAGTCCTTGGTGCACCAATGACTTTGGCTTTACGGACACTGCCGCAAGGTCGAACTCCAACTGAGCGTGGGGTTCGCGGTTCTTTATTAGCTGCTCTACATTCAAAGGTGGGAACTTTTTATACCAATCCAATTGTTGCATTACTGATTTTTGATGGATCGCTATTTGCTTTGTACTTTACCGATTTGTTTGCCAGCATGATGCAAAGCCATCTTGGCCACCTGGTTATGAACCTTCACTTTTTAGCGGCAGGATTTCTATTTTTCTTTGTCGTAATTGGGATTGATCCAAATCCACGCAAAATTCCTCAATTAGTTCAGATTGTTATTTTGTTTGCTGCCATGAGTATCCATGCATTCTTTTCAATTGCTTTAATGTCTATGACGACTTTGATTGACAAGGGTTACTTTGCATCCCTCCAGACCCCATGGCTGACCGATTTCTTGGCCGACCAAAAGCTTGGCGCATCAATTGGCTGGGCTATGGGCGAGATCCCAATTTTGATGGCTTTAGTTGCAACCTTTATCAATTGGAGACGTGAAGATTCCCGCGAAGCCAAGCGGATCGATCGCAATACCGCACGCAAAGCTGCCATGGGGCAGCCAGATGATTTAGCAAACTATAATCAGTACCTACAAAAGCTGGCACAACGCGATAAGAATGAGTCCTAATGGAAAACCTATTTGATCTACCGTCAGAGTACAAAGAGCTTCGTGCAAGTGTTCGTGCATTGTCTGAAAAAGAGATTGCACCTCATGCCCAAGCTGTTGATGAAGATCATCGCTTTCCGCAGGAAGCAAAAAATGCACTTATTAAAAGCGGTTTATACGCTGCCCATGTACCAACTGAATTTGGTGGCGATGGCGCAGATGCGCTTGCCACTGTTTTAATTATCGAAGAAGTGGCCCGAGCATGTGGTTCATCATCATTGATCCCAGCGGTTAACAAGCTAGGTTCGATGCCGTTGATTTTGGGCGGCAATGATGAGCAAAAGAAGCGCTGGCTACCGCGTCTAGTTAAAGGTGAAGGTTTTTCATACTGCCTTTCTGAATCCGAAGCTGGATCTGATGCATCTGCGATGCGCACAAAGGTTGAACGATCAGGCGATGGGTGGGTTCTAAACGGCAGTAAAAAGTGGATCACAAATGCTGGCGAATCAGATTTATATTCTGTAGTCGCACAAAGCGATCCATCACTTGGAACAAAAGGAATAACAGCTTTTATTGTTGAAAAATCAGATCCTGGTGTTTCATTTGGTGCGCCTGAAAAGAAAATGGGAATGCGCGGATCACCGACTCGAGAAGTTTATTTTGACAACGTTCAACTAAGCGATGATCGCCGCATCAGCGAAGTAGGACAAGGTTTTGCGTTAGCAATGAACACACTTGATCACACACGCATCACAATTGCCGCACAAGCAATAGGGCTTGCGCAGGGTGCATTTGATGTTGCAACTAAGTATGCACACGAGCGGCATCAGTTTGGAAAGCCAATCTTTGATTTTCAGGCAATTCAATTTATGTTGGCTGATATGGCGATGAATATCGAAGCGGCACGTTTGCTTACCTATTCGGCTGCGATCAAAAGCGAAAATAACGAGAAAGATCTTCGCTTCTTTTCAGCAGCCAGTAAGTGTTTTGCAAGTGATATCGCTATGAAGGTAACTGAAGACGCAATTCAGGTTTTGGGTGGCTATGGATATGTCACTGATTACCCAGTGGAGCGAATGATGCGTGATACAAAGTTAACTCAGATTTATGAGGGCACTAATCAGATTCAGCGCATTGTTATGGCGCGCAACTTACCTAACGGTTAAAGCGCACAACTATCGAAGGCGAAGCAGCTGCATCCAAAGGGATGTCGTGTGCTTCATGTGGCAACTCTTCGCTGTTTAATTCACCTGCATATACCAAACCAATTCTCCATGCAGTTAAGTGCGGCAGAGCTCGATCGTAATAACCCCCACCTTGTCCCAAACGATAGCCAGATTGATCAATGCGAAGTGCCGGAACTATTACTGCAGATATCTGCGAAAGATCTTTTAGTGCTTCACCTTGGGGTTCCATAATCTTCTTTTTGGCAATTAGCTGGTTAGGATCACCATTCCACGTAACCCATTCCAAGTAATTGCCATTGATACGAGGCAGGACGAGAGTTTTTCCATCTCTGAGAAATGCTTCATTAATTTCAACTGTACTTGGCTCAAAGTCATAGGAAAGATATGAGGCGATTGTTGAGGCCGAGACAATTTCTGGCGCTTTTAAGATGACATTAAAGTTGCAGGGGATGAATTTCTGAGAACGCTCGCGACGGGCTCGATCACGTAATGCGACTTTCTGATCTGTCATTTAAATCTCCCGTTAAATCCCAAAGATTAAACTGTCCAACAAGTAGGGTTCGATTATGTCAGANCACACACGGGTAGATGAGTTTCTAACCTCCTTACTCGCCATCTGCAAACCNCTNGATCCATTTGAGATGCCATTGCTTGATGCACATGGTGCAACTCTGGCTGAAGATATTTACGCCGGAGAGCGTTTAGTTTTGCGCTCTGGTACTCGTATTCGCTCGACCCAGATTGGGTTAGCCGCATCAATAGGTAGAGACCATCTGCCAACTCGTCCGCACCCACGNGTTGTGGTTCTTTCAGCTGGCCCTGATTTAGTTGAACCAGGTCAACCTTTAAAAAATGCTAGCGATGAGTATGAAACAAATTCNTGGCTNTTAACAACAGCTGTTCGNGAAGTAGGCGCTGTTGCTTATCGAGTTCACTCAATTCCAGATGATGAAGCTCAACTGCAGAAAGTTATCGAAGATCAATTAGTGCGCGCAGACCTAATCATCATTAGNGGAGAACGAAATGACGATTCNTTTGATTTGATTTCTCGCACACTTGCCGGCCTTGGNGCGATTACCACCGTTGATTTAGCGATTGAAGCAAGTGGTCGCCATAACTTCGGAACAATTGGGCCAGATAACACACCAGTTGTAACCCTGCCCGGGGATCCGATTGCCGCATACATTTCTTTTGAGTTATTTGTACGTCCGATGATTCGCACAATGCTAGGGGCGGCAACAATTCACCGTCCATCCATCAAGGCTGTACTTGAAAAGCCAATCGCATCAGATTCCGGAATGCGTTCGTATATCCGCGCAATTTTGGCTGATGATGGAAAATCTGTCACGCCACTTGCTAATCAAGATGAGCAATCAACCTTGTCTGATGCAAATGCATTTATCGCAATTACTGAAACCGATACAGCGCTTAAAACCGGAGATCAGGTCAATGTTGTAGTTCTTGAGCGCCGATATATCTAGTCTCATGAGCACTAGCTGGCCTGTACTTTTAAAGAACGAACAAATCTATTTACGCCCATTACGTTTTCGAGATCGAAAAATTTGGAATCAGGTACGAGCTGAAAATCGTGAGTGGCTCTCTCCTTGGGAAGCCACAATCCCGGCGATAAGCGAAGAGAGCTATAAAGAACTTCCTTCTTATTATGAAATGGTGAAGATTCTCAATCATGAAGCGCGTAACGGTCGCTCGTTTTCCTTTGCAATCTGGCATGGCAAGAACTTAATTGGCCAGATATCCCTGGGCGGAGTTATTTATGGGGCAATGCGCGGGGGACATATTGGATATTGGATAGATCGCAATTTTGCCAATCGCGGGTATACAACGTCGGCGGTAGAAATGCTTACGCACTACGCTTTTGAGGTTCTGAAACTACATCGCGTTGAGATAAATCTGAGGCCAGAAAATGCCTCAAGCCGACGGGTAGCTGAAAAAGCTGGCTTCATTTTCGAAGGCGACCGTCCCAGGTACCTGCATATTGATGGCCAATGGCGAGATCACATCTGTTTTGTTAAGGAAAATTCTGAGATTAAGTAGTACTTAAATCCCAGAAAAGTATCACCCCTTCCTTTAGATTTATCCATCATGACTTCGGGACTTATCTATATTGCGATCATCGGTATGTGGGTCGCTTATTTTGCACCCCGTTGGATCCATGATCGCAATGAATTTTCTGGAAAGTCAGTCGAAAGATTCAAAAGCGCACTTCGTGTAGTTGCAAATCAATCTCCACAAACTTTAACCACTAGTGGAGCAATTCATATTGATCTCGATCGAGAAGCAAAGATTCGTCAGAGTCTTTTGCGTCGAAGAATCTCATTTGTGTTAATCGCTTTTTCACTCATCACAACATTTGTAGGTGGAGTTATGAATTCGATGCCATTTATTTACGCCGCGGTTCCATTGTCTGCAATGTTAATTTATGTCGCAAATGTTCGACGACATGTTATTGCAGATCAATTGCATAAGCGCCGCGTAACACAGCTTCACCGACGCAGCTCTGGTGTTTCGGCAACCAACTTGGCCGATGTTGTGCAGCCAAAGCCAAGTACAGAACATTGGATTCCTTTATCTGAACGCGAACTAAAGGGTGTAGTTATTTTGCCTAAAGGATCTGCAGCGGTTCGAAATGCATGGGAACCAACAGAAGTTCCTGTTCCAACTTATGTAAATGCACCAAAGGCTGTTACGGCTAAGCGTGTAATTGATCTGACTACACCTGGTGAATGGAGTGAAGAGCAAGAGCGTCTTGAGCGTGAAGCACTTGCTGCAGCCTCGCCATCACGTGATCAAATCTTTGATCAACAGTTAGCTGATGAAGCGTTGAACGTTTAAATCAAGCTCGCGCTGTTAACGAGTAATTAAATCCACGATTCAAACCACATGCGAAGGTTCCAATCTTCGTAGGTGATGACTTGTGCTGTAAATAGTGGCATGAAAAACAGGAAACACAGCACTATCAGAGCAAATATGCCCCCCACAATTGATTGTGAAACAACTGGTTTCAAAGCACTGTCCAGCAATAATTTAGCGCAGTAAACAATTGCCAATATCAAAAATGGTTGGATAACGATTGCATAAAAAGTAAATACTGTGCGCTGTTGCATTGCAAACCACGGTAAATAGCCCGCTGCAAAACCAATAATAACAATGGTTGCTGCTGCATCGACTCGATGATGTATCAATGACTTTATCCAATAGCCAACCACAACTGCCAGTGCAATTGTTCCTACCCACCACAAAATTGGTGTACCTAAAGCTAGAACTTCTTGAGCGCAATCCTTGGCACCGCACTCTTTAGGAGCAGCATAGAAAAAGGAGGTTGGTCTTCCCATGATTAGCCAGCTCCATGGATTTGCTTGGTATGGATGCTCTTCAGTTAATCCTGTATGAAAGTTCAGCATTTCAGAGTGATAGTGAAGCCATGACAGCAATGGATTAGTTGACCACTGTCGACTCCAACCACGATCAGAAACAAACCATCCAGTCCAGGTCATGGCGTACACAAACACTGGTAACAATCCGTATTGCGCAAACTTTGCAACAATTGGCTTAACTGCTTTTCTAATATCGCTAGCAACTACAATTCGATACACCGCAATTAAACCAATTATCGCCACAAAATAAATTGCACTCCACTTACACCCGATTGCCAATCCAAAGGCAATGCCTGCCCAAATGTGCCTGTTGCGNTGCCACAAGAAAANACCTAACAGAGTGAAAAATGTTAAGAATAAATCCAATAGCGCAGTACGTGAATGCACTAGCAATAAGCCATCTAGCGCCATTAATGCCGCACCTAGCGCTGTTAAAAGAGGCGAATAAAACAGAACATGAACTAAGCGCGCGAACAGCAGAATTAATAGGGTTCCAAAAACAGCTGAAGCAAAACGCCAACCAAATTCATTATCCCCAAATAAGTTGATTCCACTTGATATCAGCCACTTACCAACTGGTGGATGGACAATGAATTCGGGATTAGTGCCATCAACTTCAACTCCATATTTCAGAAGGTCACGCGCACCATCTACGTAATACACCTCATCAAATACAAAGCCCTTGGGCGACCCAAGATTGATGAGGCGCAGCACAAAAGATGCAATCGCAATCAGGACTGGAGCAATGGCGGCCATGGGACAAGAGTAGGCGCGTTTGCTCACAATTACTGAGAGGATTAGCCCATGACGCTCATCTTGGCAGCTACCCCTTTAGGAAATCCTGGAGATGCTAGCCCTCGATTAAAAGATGCAATTGAAAGCGCCTCAATTATTGCTGCAGAAGACTCGCGCCGCTTTCATCGTTTATGTGCAGACATCGAAACCACCTTCACCGCACGGGTACTGTCCTTCTTCGAAGGTAATGAAGAAGATCGCACCCGCGAGTTAATTGCCGAACTAAAAAGTGGTGCGACAGTTCTGGTTGTTTCAGATGCCGGAATGCCAACAATTAGCGATCCAGGTTTTCGATTAATGCGTGATGCAATTGCTGAAGGAATTGAAGTCTCTGTTATTCCAGGCCCTAGTGCGGTGACGATGTCAGTTGCTTTATCAGGGCTACCGACAGATCGTTTTTCATTTGAAGGCTTTCCACCACGTACAGCTGGGGCGCGCTTGGCAACATTTGAAAAACTTAGATTTGAAGAGCGCACAATGGTTTTCTTTGAGGCTCCACATCGCTTAGCTGATTCATTGATTGATGCAGTTAATGTTTTTGGTACAGAACGACTAGGTGCAATCTGCCGCGAGATGACAAAACGATATGAAGAAACTATTAGAGGCACTCTTGGCGAACTATCGGCATGGGCAAGTAGCAATGAAGTCCTTGGCGAAATCACAGTTGTCGTTGCCGGTGCTGTTACTGATTCAGCTTCCTTGACCGCTGCAGATATGGTCGGCCGAGTTCGTGAATTTGAGGCTGCGGGTATGGATCGAAAATCCGCTATCGCAACCGTTGCCGAAGAGTTTGGCATCGCAAAGCGCCTTGTTTATGCCGCAGTCGTTGATGCCAATAAGATGAGCCAGTGACTAAGTCTTTCTACCTAACGACGCCGATTTATTACGTCAACGATGCCCCTCATATCGGGCATGCCTACACAACCGTTGCTGGCGATGTATTGACCCGCTGGCATCGTCAAAAGGGCGAATCAGTCTGGTTTTTAACAGGAACAGATGAACACGGTCAGAAAGTTATGCGCACTGCAGACCAGAACAATGTTGCTCCGCAAGTATGGGTCGACAAGTTGGTTGCGGATGCGTGGAAGCCAAATTGGGAACATTTGAATATTGCCAATGATGATTTCATTCGCACCACTGAAAAGCGTCACACCGAACGAGTGCAAAAGTTTTTGCAATCCCTTAAAGACTCTGGCCACATTTATGCTGGCAAATACGAAGGCCCATATTGCGTTGGTTGCGAAGAGTTCAAGCTTCCTGGTGACCTGATTGATATTGATGGTGCTAAGTGCTGCCCAATCCATAGCAAGCCAATTGAATTAGTCAATGAGAACAATTGGTTCTTTAAGTTATCTGCCTTTGTCGAGCCATTGCTTGCCCACTANAAAAACAATCCTGACGCATGCCAACCNGAAAGNGCGCGTAANGAGGTTGTATCTTTTCTAGAAGGNGGCGTTTCNGATCTTTCAATTTCACGTTCCACATTTGATTGGGGAATTCCNGTCCCNTGGGATACCGATCAAGTTGTCTATGTTTGGTTTGATGCACTGCTTAACTACGCAACAGCNGTTGGATTAACAGATGCNCCAGATTCTGAAGGTGGCAAAAAGTTTGCNCAAACATGGCCAGCAGATGTTCACCTTGTTGGTAAAGATATTTTGCGTTTCCACGCAGTTATCTGGCCGGCGATGTTGATGGCAGCAGGACTTGCTGTCCCAAAGAAAGTTTTTGCGCATGGCTGGTTATTAGTCGGCGGCGAAAAAATGAGTAAGAGTAAGTTGACTGGTATTGCGCCCAAGGACATTACCGATCACTTTGGAATCGATGCGTTTCGTTATTACTTCTTACGAGCAATCCCATTTGGCACCGACGGTTCTTTTTCTTGGGAAGATATGAGCGCCCGCTATACATCTGAGCTAGCTAATGACTTTGGAAATCTTGCTTCACGCAGCGCAGCAATGGTTGAAAAGTATTGCGCAGGCTCACTTCCAGCGGTTAGCCATGATGCAGGATTAGAAGCGGCTTTAGTCGAGACAGTTAAAAGCGCTGATGAAGCAATGTGCGCACTTGATTTCCAGGGTGGAATCATGGCGATCATGGATTTCTGTAAGCAGGTAAATGGCTACGTAACCATTAAAGAGCCATGGATTCTTGCAAAGGATCCAGCAAACCAAGCAGTTCTCGAAGAAGTTTTATACAACACCGCTGAATCTTTGCGCGCACTTGCTGTATTG
>B570J14230_10001001_pt1 | contig 11462 bp, 2 predicted proteins | sample LakMenepilimnion_3_FD_14230 | JGI IMG/M metagenome (IMG submission 14230) | reverse complement strand
AATTTGTATTCTTTCGACAAAGGTGATGATCCAATGTTACCTTCGACTTTCAAGAATCCATTTGATAGTGTTGATACGTTTAATGTATATGAATTTGGGTTTGCAGAACTTAATATTGTTCTATCATCAGCATTAGGTGTTTGAACTTGATTTACTGCCGCAGGTGATGGTGTATTAACCGCAAGGTTGATATTTAACTGAGGTGATAATATCCTAATTTGTTTAACTGCCTCATCGAATTTTGCTCTTACTTCCTTACCTTGGTTCTTTTCAAAATCAGCCTGTTCTTTTGCACTCTTATTTTTCGGCCAAGCCGCTTTGAAATAGTTATACAACGCATCTGCGGTTGGTAATATTGTACCTGGATAAAACTCGTTAATTTGAGTAAAATTTTCAGACAATGTATCGAACATAAGTTGGCTAAATTTAGATATTGATCCGAAGTTAGCGTATGGTTTAGGTCTCGAACCTCTGTCTGTACCAATATTAACACAACAATATGTTTTCAAGAAATTATTTGTACCGCTTTGTCCCCAAGATTTCGAACTCAAATCTATATTACCATAGTTGTTATTATATCCCTGAATCATACTATTTTCATATGACATAACATATGCAAAGGCAAAAACAGAGAACGATAATATCTTTTGTTGGTTATCAGGTCTACTTTGTGGCCTATTGTTATAGATGTTAGTAAATAAATCTAAAGTAGTAGTTTTAGTTTCTGTCGCAGTTATTGCCTCAAATCTTTCATATTTTGAATTCAGATCACCCACACAGGAATTTGGTGCCGCGTTTGATTTTTTACTTGTTTCATTTGTCGCAGCGGTTGTTGGTGCTGTCTGAGTAATTTTTAATTTGTCTTCTAACTTTTGTAATAAATTTTGATTAAGACTAATTAAATAATTATTGATTCTAGGTGCTGCAAAAATTCTTTGTCTCGTTCCAACAAACGATGTTTGAAAAACTCCTGGTGATATCGTATGGTTAACCTCTGTTATCAAATAAGAACCGTTAAACATTGGTACATGGTTCAGACAAAAATACATCATAGGTTGTATCAATGCGTTTCCGAGAGCAACGACACTGGCCTGATAACTTCTTTCGTTATAAATGTTTAATAAAGAAACGTTTTGAGATGTAACTCTTTTTCCTGTTGCTTGGTTACCTAATTGATTTGTGGCAATTAAACTCTCACTTGTTGCCTTACCTAAATCTTGTGATATACTAAAGTTATAAAACACTCCTTGGTTTCTTACTCCCATGTCTACGTTGAACGCAACACATCTATTAGATAGGGACCAGTCAGTTTTATTAGTTTGATCTTCCAATAGTGGGTGATCAGTTAAACTTTTACATGCAAACGAATCACTCTTATATCTATAGTCTTTATTACCAGCTCCATTAGCATATACTGAAGGTTTTTCCGAATAGAAACAAACCATTTTCGGTGATGATCTTCTATAATCAACACTCAAGAAGGTTCCCCATATACTGTTGGCAAAATCTACACTTGCTTCTGTTTTAGGTGTGTTTGTACCATCAGGTGTTTGAACACCATAAAAGTTAACATATGAAGGTAAAGGCATTACACTGAAGTGGTTTTCCACAAGAATACTAGAAATTAAAGTAAACACACTTGCAGCTACATTCAGATTTCTCAATTTGTCCTTTAGAACAAAAGGGTCGACTAGAATCTTATCACCAACGTTCCTCGAAGCTCTATCAATAAATAAAAAGTCTTGTAATAATGTCTCCTCACTATATGTGTTACCCGCAATCCACTTGTCGTTCAAAGCTTTAAACATCTCCCAATACTGAACTTTAACAATTTCACCATCAATAGCAGATTTTATTCCACCTTCAGGTACACTAGAAATGTTAGGTAACTCTTTTTGTAAGTAAGTCATCAAATTATCAAAGATGTTTTCATGGAAATTTATTAAATTATCAGAATAGGTCTTGAGACTACTTTGGAATTTTGAAAAACTTAAATCTCCATCATTGGATAGTTTTTGAGTTGCAAATATCTTAATCAGAGGCGCACATACTTTAACATTTTCTTTAGTGAAGTTTATATTATTTGTAACAAAGAAATCAGTTATGTACGATCCTTGGTCAGAATATCTTACACCTGGTATTGTTGAAAACCCTACTTCAAGTTGTAATTCCTTCCAAGCGTCTCTATATGCCGATACCGAAGCAGCAAGTGTTGTTGTACCTCCTCGAGTAGGTAAACTACCTGGAATGTAAACGTCAAATTTTAATGGGTCGACCAATTTGAATCCTGTTTGTGTTGGTTGACTTGCATTTTGTGATGTATCCGAAAACTTGTACCCTGTTTCATAATCGGGTAAGAAACTATCAAACAATCTTCTATCGTAGTTACTCGGATTACCTATTTTAATAACAACATCATATTCCATGAAATTATTTAATATAGTTGTTATATTGCCGAATTGGTTTGTTATTGCTTCAGTTAGATAATCTTCATTATCTAATAAAGGGCTATCTGAAATCTCCATAAACTCTCTAACCATTAATTGGAAGTTTTTCAAATACCTATCAGGGTCATTTGGATTAACGTTCAAAATAACCTTAGGTTGAGATGGTCCAACAACATCATTGATGTTATAAACAGATTTTGAAAATTTCAAAAACTCAGACTCGAATCTTTCAAGTTGTGTTTTAGTGAAGACACTGAAAATTTCTTCGATACTAGAATATTCAACTTGTGCATTCATCAATTTAAATGGTGAAACAGGTTGTGTCGGATTTATAAAATTAATGTATTGATTGTACGCAGGCTTGGATGCAAATGCAGTATTGAAGTAACCATAATTTGGTGCTCCCCAAAACGATCTTACTGTTCCGTTGAATATTGAGTTGTTTGATATTAGATTTTGTTGTGGAATAAAATTTCCCCCGTCGTACTTAAAGACGGACAATGTTACTTGATTATATTGAGACCCAAACGAAGGTATTGTATAATAACTATCAGACCCTGTTCTCTTCATAGCAACAGACCATGGTCTCATTTGAAAGTCATTAAAAATACTTGTTCCTGAGATATATTTTTGATCCTTTATATTACCCGATTCAATACTTGCAACTTTGAGACTCGAATCAACATATAATTGTATTTCTTGATCTGTATAAGTCGTAAAACAATCTGTTCCATTAAAGAACATATTACAGTCATTAATTAACTTTGGATAAAATCCACCCTGAATTGTTGTCGTTGTTGCCGTGAAAACGAGTCCACTAACTGGTCCTGGTGATGGAAATGATTGCACTGTATATGATTGTAAATTAATAAGTTCTTTATTAACCCCATCAAAACTTAATGAATATGTCTTATCCACATTATTACCCACAGGATCAAAATTTCTGACATAATCAAAATTAGTCCAACATGTGTCAAGTATATCAACACTATCTTGTACCACTCTTTTGTATCTATGGTAGATTGATCCCAACTTAAGAATCCATGGATACGGCATTTTGTGGATCGCACCGAATCTTTTTAGAGAAGATGCAATATAATCCAAATCAGCAAGCGTATCTTTAGTTTTATATCTTTCTCTTAATGTGGCAAGTGGTAACGAATTCAATAATAAATACGCTCCTTGGACAAACGGATATTCTTTTTTATCTCTCCAATCTTGAACACCATTTTGAATCGCATTAACAAAATATGGTGTGTTCAATAATGAAGTTGTTGTCTCAGGAGGTAATCCTCCTGTGATTGAATTATTTATTATTCCTTCTGTTACAACAAACTGAGAAGGATTGGTTGTTCTCGTGACGTAGAATGAAGAAAGATTGTTATTTATTACTAAAGGGACGTTAAAGTTTTTATAAGAAAAGTTGGTTACAGGTCTTACTTGTGTACTTGTTGTTTCTTTTTCGAAATTGGAAATAACCTTCTTTTCAGTATTAATGAATAGTGTGTTCTTGGTTTCATAAAATAAACCAGCCTGACTTGAAACTCCTTGAGCTAAATTAGTTAAATTCCATTTATTATCTGTAAAAGGAAGAGTATCACAAAAATCAGGTGTTTTATTTGTTTTGATCAAACTGTTCAAATCAACCAAATCCTTAGGATCCAAACCAAAATTAACAGATGGACTATCTGAAGCGATTGTCGAATTGTCATAAATATTGAAGTCTTCCTCTACCTCACCTTTTATGTATGGCGTCACAAAAATATCTCGGATTAGTTTTTGGATAGATGGACCCGTCCCTTGATTTGAGATATGTGACATGAAACCCAAGTAGTTTCGGAAATTAAATCCATAATTCTTAAGCTTTTGGATAAGGTATGGACTCGATAAACCTAACGCAACTTTAATATTATTGGCTTCGTTTCTACCTAAGGTTTCATAAATAGATTTTACATTACCTCCTTTGTATAGTCTTGTGTAGTGTGATGATAAATAAGTTCTTTCCCATATCTCAAAGAAAAACTTAACCTCTTCTTTTGAAAAATACGGAATATTTGTTTGTGGAAATTCAAGAGCATTTAAAGTAAGTCTATTCACACTTTGCGCTTGGTTATCTTCGGTCCCCGTTTCTTTTACTGGTTGTTTTTTCTCCGTCTGAGCCTTTATAAATTCTTCGACAAATTGAATTTCAGGCCATTTTTCTTTATTATAACCTTTTGTTAAATCAACAACACTAGGGTCTCCTGGATATTTTATTTGGAATCTCTCATCATTTCCGTTGTTTTCCACAAAGAATTGAGGCCAAGGATAAATTGGGTCAATATCTTCTTTACCCGCAATAGATACAGTATCTTTCGCATCAGATGATGGATATTTCAAAATCGCTCTTCTTCTATCAGGGTCGTTTCTCTGTTCCCACGCATCTTTATGAACATCATCCATCAATCTTATAAACGCCTCAGCACTGGCCATTATTACTGTAATAACATTCTTGATTGTTGGTACGAATCCAATTCCAGTTGCTTTGTCTTCGAATCTTGCCGCAAGTTGTAAAGTTAATTTTTCCTCTTCAGCTTGAGCAATTTCATTCAATCTTTCTCTCATTTTTTCTATCAAACCAACGAATCTATTCGCCCCTTTAAAAATATACAAATCAACCTGTGGTTCTTTTCCAGGATCAGGAATTTTGAGAATTCCGAATCCAAGTTCATTTTCAATTTGTTGTCTATACTGTGCTAATGGTTCACCCACTAGTGGGTTTGGATTTCTAGTTCTAAGTTTGTAGGTTCCTACAACGTCTATCGTTTTGGGATTTACCTTTACAATAAAATCTCCTAAATCAACATCAGTTTTAACAACTAAATTTTTATCTTTAGCAACATCTGATCCAAAAACAACATTAGTTGCTAATTTGTTATTCTGTGTTTTTATTATCTCATTTAATTTGGACTGAGCTTCTTGCGCCGATGAAGCGCCTGCGGCTGTCTGACCCTCCTTTACACTCTTTTTTAATTGGTAAACGGTCAGACCATCTGTTAATACTACAGGTAAGGCTGTATCAATATTTTTTGTATACCAAGAATTGTTTCCAACAAAGACTTTATTTTCATAATCTATCAAATCATTGTTAAAAACTTTAGCCTGTGTAACACTTTGAATGTTAACTTTAGTCCATGCGTTTTCGATATTCTTTTCAAATAATTCAAGTCTATTCAAAAGAGCGGGTAAACTAAGCTCAGGAAAATCTTTTGGTATGAGAGCCTTCGCTTTATACTCACTATAAACCTCATTTATTTTTTGAGTTCCTCCCTCCACCACTAAACTTTGTGGTGTACTCGTTGATGAATTTGGGTCAGCCCTATTAACTGTATAATTTGACTCGTACATGTGTGATACTGCAAGTACATTAGCTAATGTAATTTCGTTAAGTATATTATACTTGTAACCATAAAACTTTAAACTTACTTGGTAGTTACCTGAGAATGTATTGAATCTGGCATTGAAAGATATCAAATTCAATTGATATCTAATTGCTTGTCCATAGAACCCTTTAAGAGTTAAATAGAAAGGCGGATAAGGTAGATTAAAAAACGCAGCATAAGGTGATTGGTCACCCTTCTCGAATAAAGCTCTTCCTTGAACATCTTCTAATTCTATATCTACTTGAGGAATAAACGATGTATTAACCTTAACGTTGATTGAGGTAATTCCCAATAGACCAGTGTCATTACTTCTTACTTCGGTTCCTGATTGTAGGGTAGCTTGAGGTTTGTTAGAGTTTTGCGGATTGAAGGATGCTGATGATTGATTATTACCACCTTTGTTAAAAATTCCTTCTCCTGTTATTTCATTAGTATATTCGTTAGTGAGATACTTTTGTCCAGCAGGTTTCAAGAAATTAATTTCAGCAATGTTAACAGTTTCTATTGCATCTTGAACCGAAGTTCCTAACGCAAGTTTTGTTCTTGGTAGAAGTTTGGTTTCCAAGTTGGCATACATTACAAGGTTTTCTTGATCAACAAGTCTTTCCCTGATGTTACCATCGTTATCTTGTAATTTATTAGGATCAACGACGATTAAATTTTGAACATCAAAATCAACATATATGTTTCCGTCTTGTCCTGTGAATACACTGTTATCTGCCATAATATAAGAAATGATTATCCAAAGCCGCTTTATAGTCTTGTAGTGAAGCAATCAACGGAAAAGGAATAACCAAAAACGCACCATCAAAAATGTTAGTTTCCAACCCCCCAAACTGTGGATTTGCTTGTAAAATTAACCACCCGAAATATGGTGCCCCGTAGTATTCATCAGATACCTTATCCAATCTACTTCTTCCTACTTTGTAGATGTGAACCTTATCTGACGGCTTATTAGGTAATGCAACATAAGGAACAACAGTTTGTTCTCCATTAACTAAAAAGGTTTGATATCGATTATAATATTGTCCTCCCATTAGTTAAGTTTTATTTTGTTATTCCAAGTAGTCTTACTGTTATCCAAGTTAACCTTCATTCCGAGTTGTTTGATTGCATCTGTTTCTCCTGCTGAAGGTCCTAACTGTTGTTTGAAAGTGAACTTTCTTGGTTTATCTTTTTTGTATGGTGTATACTTAACGAAGTTCTTAGCGGTATCTTTTTCAAATTTCTCGATAAAGGTTTTCGCAGCTGTCGTTTCTTTTTGGAATATTGGTTTTGCCACGTTCAACCAATACTTGTCGAAGACAGAAGACAACTCAGTATTACCATCTCCACTTAATTCTCTATTCTTAACAATATCATTAATAATGGCATTTTTAAAGTCTTGATAGGTTTTATCATTACTTATTACATTACTCATTATCAAATAAGCAATTTTATTGGTTCCATCGAAGGCTGTCCAAAAGTTACCACCCGAAGGATCTTCTGCCGTTGTAAATGGGTCGTAAATAGAAATGTTTTGGTTTCCTGTTCCATCGGTCACCAAACTACCTATTAATTTACCTCCACTTGACTCAAATTCTAATTTTTTTTGAATTAGGGTTTTAAACTCTTTCAAATCATTTGCAACTGTTTTTATATCCTGTTCCATTTCAAGGTATGTATTGACTGCTGGTGGTGGAGTCGATGGGTCAACGGGTGCTGTTCCTGTACACTGAAACACTTTAATATTACCATTAGCCAACGCATATCCATCAACAACATCAGGATTTGAGGTTAAATACAGTACATTAAGTCTTGTCAACAACTGAATAAAGTTTTGTTCTTGATTCACCACTTCTTGTACCGAAACAGTTATAGGGTTATAGAAAGTGGATTGCTTATTTGTAATATAAGCCTTATAGTTGTTTTTAACCGCTCTAATTAATTTATTAGAGAAGTTGAACTCAGGTGATTCCAAATAGTCAATAAAACTATTATCCCCCGATTGTATTTTTCCTGTGTAATCACTAAAATATTCATTAATTCTTTTCTCAATATTTTGTGGTTTACCATATAAATTTTCATCCGTTGTTTTTGTTACCTCAAATTTACCCTCCATGTAGTACCTCTCATAACCCCACTGCTGCATCATAACTCCATTATATTGGTCAACTATAGTCTTCGACTTATTGATAATATTATTGAAGTATGTTTGACTCTCATCGATTAAACTATTCATAATATCTTTATAGTTGATATCACCCGTTTCTAAATTATCGTCTCCGATTGTTTTGTTTGTCACTACCCCTATAGTTTCATTGTTACCCTTACCAGCATATGCTGAACCATTATTAACATCACCAAGGTTGTTAAGAGTTTCGTTATTTTGGAAGTTTTTGATGAAGTCAGCATCCAACGCTTGTGAACTTTCAATATCTGTTGCGTCTGCTCTTTCATCATACATCTCTGTATTGGCATAATAGTTGAACGATAGAGCGTTCTGTAATTTATCGACAGGTTCTTTTAATCCAGCACCACCTAACATGTTGAATCCTAAAGTAACGTTAGCGATCATTGGTTGTACACCGATACCCTCAGGATTTATATCTAAGTTTTCATAAGTAATCGATAGAGAGTTAGGTGCGATTTTAGTATTGAAGAAATCACCGACTCTCAAAATTAGAATCGGAGGTGCCCCAAAGGCTGTGTTAACCGCGACATCGTATTGTACCACAGATTGACCGTTTACCGTCTTAATTGTCGGTATACTCTCACCAGGTCTCATACACTGTTGTAAGAAAGTTAATCTACTGTTGAGTCCCTCAGGTGTCATAGAATGGAAGGCGGGATCGAAGAACTGTAACTTGTCTTTTAAGTTATCAAAAACCATCGGTGTCTCTTCTTTGATCATATCAAAATAATCACATTCAGATAATAATTTTCTTAACACTCTCTTAGTGATATTATCTCTTTGAACTTGAGTAATTGTTTCAACTGGACCTGTTATGTTTGTTTGACTTCCTCCTTGTATAGGTGTTGGAACAGTTCCAGGTGGTGTTGAAGGCGCTATTGATGTCTCACTGCTTGTATTTTGTTGAGGTGGTTGTGTTGTTGGAGGTGTAACGGTAATATTTTTAATAGTTACTCTTCTACACGCCATGGCGTTTCTTGTATAGATATCTTTTTTAGCAACGTCAGTTCCATCAGTACAATTGATAGAATTGGTATCTAATCCTTTGACTTGAACTCCTCTTGCATCTTCTCCCTCCGATTCTGTTTTGAAAACTAATTTACTTCCCACGTATTGTTTTAACTCTTTGTCATTGTTGTAATACGCAGCCACAGATTTAGTTCTTCTGTCACCTAAACTTTTGTTGTAAGCTTGTGTCTGAGGAGCTGAGGCAGAACCCACTATCGTTATTGTAAATGAATAATCTTCCTTAAGAAATTTTAAAAGATTGTTATAAAACTCTCCACCGATCTTCAACACATTGAAATTACCAATTACACCGCTCGAAAACATATTTGCAACCTGGGNTTTAGCNTGTGGGTCNGGTTTTAANNNTGGTNCTGTNGCTTCTTTANCNTATTTTTCTTGNTTNGATGGTGANGTATAANNGTCNTATAANNNACCATAGTTTNNNTCNCTTCGCCTTNGGAATATCATTTTCGAAATANTAACCGTAATTGTAATACTGTGTCCAATTGAATGGTTCTGGCGTTGTGTTGTTGTTTGGTTGGTTTGTAGTATTACCCCCTACTGATGGTATACCAACGTTAATTTGNTTATTAGCCTCGATTATTTCTTCTTTGGTAACCGCAGGATTTGTTAACATTCTTTGTATCTCATACAAATCAGATCTTTCGATAGTTGCATACTTNTTCCCCAACTCATACAAGTCATATTTTCTACANCCAGCAAAGAACGAATTGATTATACCATCGATTTCATTTTTTCTTGTTTGATCCTTTAATACTTTATTAACAATTAAGTTTAATACAGAAGGATGGTCAACAATTATTTTCCATGTCAAAGTTCCTGATCTTGATGTTGACTTATATGTATAGATTGGCTCTGGTCTTCCCAAAAATTCTGATTGGTTCCATCCTGCACTTACTGTTTCATTTACTGACAAACCATATGGAGGGAACCACATAACTCTACCACCATTTGGTCCTTTCTCACAATCCGCTAAGTCTTCGAACATTTTTGAAGTTCTCCAAGCTAAGTTCTCAATAGAGAACATGTATTTTTTGGCGTATGCATTGTTGCCGGTACCAATTAAATTTGTGGAGTCTTGACCTCCATTTCTCCTATTTGGTGCAATGTTTAAATTATATGTCTTGTCCATTACAGAGTAAGAAAACTTTCTTCCCTCTGTTGTCATACCGTCTGTCTTTTGAAGGTCATTAAATTGTAAGAAAGGAGTGTCTTTGGTAAAAACTCTACAATACTCAGCACCTACTTCATTTCCTATTGGTCCAACATATGAAATGACTCTTGAACCCTTAGTCATCTCGGTGTATCCATCACTAAAAATTTTACTTACTTGATCTATGGCATTACCAACGTGTTCGAATCTTTTTTTACCTGGTGGTTGACTATCAACTATTCTTTGTGTGTCATCAAGTATCGACCCTGTTCTAAACTTATAATTTGTAGATTGAGCATCGTTATATGTCGAAGGTGCAAAGTCAGGGTCTTCTCCCATTTCTTTACCACCTGGTCCCACATATCTTCCTGCATTCTGTTTGTATTTCGGTGAAACCCACGTAAACCCTCCTTCAATACCACCACCATCCACATATGGAACTCCGTTCGCACCCAAACCTGGACTTTGTTCAACTCCTTCATAAAGTTTTGCAAGTTCACTTGGTCCATATACGGGTGATTGAACTGACCTACCAAACTCATCGGTTGGTATTTCTCCTATTGGAGAAAATATCATACCAGGATCTGAAGTTCTCGATCCTACATAGTAATCACTACTATTTGCTCTTCCACCAACAATCGCTCCTCCTAATCTATCAACAAAATTTCTATCGTAATCAGGTTTGTATTTGTTGAAGTCTATATTCTTGAATAAAACACTTTTTTGTCCTGCACCGGTATTACTCAAAAACTTTTGCGATCCAGAATCTGATCCTAACAATCTAGCGAAGAATCTTCCTACACCACTTTGTGTAACGAAATTGAAAGCGCTTTCAATTTGTTGAATTGTTGTGGGTTGTCCTAACCTTATCTCAGTATCCCAATATGAACCAGGTATTGGTGACACAGGGAAATAGGTTCCTGATAATCTTTGTGCTAAATCTACAGCAGCAAATATTGGATTTGCTGGTACTGTAATTTGATAATTTGGTTCAATTAGAGGTATCCTATTGGTAAGAACTCCGAACAAGTTACTTCCACTACTAGCGTTGAATAAGTTAATTCTGGCTTGTGTTCTTTGATAAATCTCCGTGGCAATTCTATCCTCGAACGCCTTTTTCAATTGTACCGCACCCAACTTAGCGATGAATGAATCGGAACTTAAAAGACCATTACTACCTAATGGATCAGGTTTAAAAAGAATGTCAACGGGTTCGTAAAAAGATGCATCAAAGTTTG
>B570J14230_10000994_pt1 | contig 11501 bp, 8 predicted proteins | sample LakMenepilimnion_3_FD_14230 | JGI IMG/M metagenome (IMG submission 14230) | reverse complement strand
GCCATCGTGATAAATCCGTTATCCCAAAATTAGCCGTCAAGTTGCGAAACGTTAAGGTTTCGGGGTTGGATAGTAGGGACTTGATTGCAAGTCCTTCAACTACGTAGTTCGAAAGGTAACAAATGAAGATCCGCAAGAGCAGCATCGCAGCTGCAGTAGCGACTTTGGCAGCGGGATCAATGCTTGCAGTGAGCACCCCAGCCATCGCTAACACCCCAACACTCTTGGTCTGGGTAGACAGCGCTCGTTCAGCAACGTTCAAGCCGTCTGTTGACGCCTGGGCTAAGGCCAACGGCGTAACCGTAACCCTTACCGGCAAAGACTTCGGTCAAGTTCGCGACCAGATGAAGACCGCCGTTCCTGCAGGAACCGGTCCTGACCTACTAATCGGTGCAGCACACGACTGGACCGGCAGCCTAGCGGCAGCTGGTGTTCTTCGTCCGATCACCGTTTCAGCCGCAACTAGCTCAGCCCTAGCAAGCAACGCCATGCAGGCATTCTTGTTCGGTGGCAAGCAGTACGGTCTTCCTTTCTACACCGAGAACGTTGCTCTAGTGCGCAACCTAAAGGCAGCTCCAAAGGCTCCAACAACCGCTGCGAGCATCAAGAATGGTGAACTCCAGATTGGTTACTCAGCAACCGGTGGAGACCCATACCACTTCTATGCAGTGCAGAGCTCATTCGGTGCTCCAGTGTTCGAGTCAACCTCAAAGGGTTGGACCTCAACACTAGGCATGGACAACGCTGCTGGTGTTAAGTTCGCACAGTACCTAGCAACCAAGGGCGAGAAGTTCTTCGCTAAGGCCGGCAAGGGCTGGGATGACATGAACTGTGACATCAAGTCAGGTAAGGTCAAGTACTGGATCACTGGCCCATGGGCAGTCTCGTCAATCGAGAACGGCAACTCAAAGTGCACCACCAAGTCAGTCATCAACAAGGACTACGCTGTATCGGCGATCCCATCATTCGGTGGAAAGAAAGCTCAGCAGTTCATGGGTGCAAAGGGTGGCTACATCAGCAACAGCCCATCAACTGACGTTGTAAACGCAACCCAGTTGTTGACCTACCTAGCTGGCAAGGATGCTGGAATCAGCTACTTCAACATTGACAGCTTCTCACCTGCAAACAAGGCAGCTCTTGTAGTTGCTTCGAACGACCCAGTTATCGCAGCATTTGCTGCTGCTGGCCGTAATGCGGTTCCAATGCCGAACATCGTTGCGATGGACAGCGTTTGGGACAAGTGGGGCAAGACTGAGGCCAAGCTACTAACTGGCAAGTCAACCAACCCTGCTGCTGACTGGAAGGCTATGACTGACGCCATCAAGGCATCAATCAAGGGCTAATTCAGAAACGCAAAGCTCGAGTGGGGCTCCGGGAAACCGGGGCCCCACTTCTTTTTTGCCTAGAGAAACCTTGGCAAGCGGTTACAGTTTCGAAAGAGTAACAAACCCGTCAAACCGCAAACCCAGACATCCATTTGCGAATAGGGTTTATGTAGTTTGCAACATCCAGGGAGGGATGCTTCATGACCAACCCGTTTTCAGGCGGTCTCGAGAACAGTAACGTAAAGCGCAAATCTGTTAAGCAGCTTTACGACGGCGGCACTCCGAGCCTCAGAGGCACAATCATCAAGATCGCTCTTCTTGCCGTGCTTGATGCCGTGACCATCTTTGTTGCATTTGTTTTGTTCATGCGCGAACAGTGGATTCCCGTTGCAGTGGCCGTTGTTGGCATGCTTATTGTGAACTGGCTGTACTTGCGTCGCGGCGGTTTGCCTGCAAAGTATTTAGCGCCGGGTGTGATTCTGCTTCTTGCTTTTCAGGTTTACGTACTCTTCTTCAGCGCGTATACCGCGTTCACAAACTACGGTTCGTATCACAACGGCGATCAGAACCTCGCGGTCTCTGCTATCAAGGCAGCTGGATTCGGCGCAGTTGAAGGCGCACCTCAATACGACGTGAAGCTTGTTCAAGATGAAAAGCAACGTTACAACTTTCTTCTCACCGACGCAGTAAACGGAAAAGTACTTGTTGGTGGTAGCGCTGTTCCACTAACCGAGATTCCTGCTTGTAGTCAAGCCATCTCAGAAGTAATTGCAACCAATGCCACGACTGTTTCAGACAGCGAGTGCAAGATTGAAATTCTCGCTGACAACATCGCAATCGCCGTCAGCGCCCCTGGCTACACAGAGGCTTCTCAAGCTGGCCTAACCAAGGGGCAGACAAATAGCTTGGCAGCTCTTCGTCTGTACCTTGACCCAAATAACACCCAAGGACAGTTCATCAAGACCGAAGACCTGATGGTTGCGGTCACGAACCAAGAAGAACTCATCTGGAACGAAGAGGAAAAGTCTTTCCTCAGGGTCACAGATGGCGTTGTCTTCAACGAGGCGAAAGACGGCTACTTTAGGGCTGGCGGTGCTCCTGATGGTGAGAAGGTCAGCGACATCGGTTGGCGAGTAGAAGTTGGGTTCGCGAACTTTGAAAAAATCTTCACCGATGAAGACCTGCGCCAGCCGCTATTGAAGATTATCTCTTGGACGTTCGTCTTTGCCTTCCTGTCTGTGGTGACAACCTTCATTGCGGGCTTGGCGATTGCCTTGCTCTTCAACGATGACCGCATGAAGGGCAAGCGCGTCTACCGTGCGCTGATGATTTTGCCCTACGCGTTCCCGGCTTTCCTCTCGGCCTACGTTTGGCGAGGGCTGCTTGACACCGACAACGGCTTTGTCAACAACGTCATTCTCGGCGGCACCGAGGTTCCGTGGCTGACCGAAGAATTCCCGGCTCGTGTGGCGATTCTTTTGGTTAACCTGTGGCTCGGTTTCCCATACATGTTCTTGATCACTACCGGAGCGCTCCAGGCTATTCCGCCTGAGCTGACCGAGTCGGCGACAATCGACGGAGCGACCCCGTGGCAGATTCTGCGACAGATCAAGATGCCGTTGCTTCTCGTTTCAATTGCACCTCTGCTTATTGCATCGTTTGCGTTCAACTTCAATAACTTCACGCTCATTTATCTGCTGACAGAAGGTGGTCCGCTAGATTCGGCATCCAGTGGTTATGACGCCGGTGGAACAGACATTCTGATCACCTTCGTCTACAAGATCGCGTTCTCTAGTGGAGGCGGTCAAGACTACGGTTTGGCCAGCGCGTTCTCGATTCTGATCTTTATCATCGTCGCAACGTTCTCACTAATCAGCTTTAGAAGAACTCGTACCCTAGAGGATGTGAACTAATGGCCACTGCAACTGCAAAAGTCAAAAAAGAAGTGCCGCTGAAGTTTAAGAAGAGGCGCATGACCCCGTTGCGCTGGTTCTTTGCCCTTGGCTGGCGCCACATGGTTGGCATGGTCATCGTTCTGTACGCAATCTTCCCGATTCTGTACATCATTTCGACGTCGCTATACCCAAACAACAGCATCGATGGAACTAACTCGCTCTTTGTTGCTGTTTCTGGCGAGAACTATGTGAACCTCTTCCAGGATGAGGCCAGGCCGTTTGCGACCTGGTACTTCAACACCGTTTACATCGGAATCGTGACTTCGATTGTCTCGGTGTTTATCTCGGCTTTGGCGGCGTACGCGTTCTCGCGTCTGCGCTTCCGTGGCCGTCGCGCGGGGCTCTTGAGCCTCATCGTGGTTCAGATGTTCCCGTCGTTGCTAGGTCTAGTTGCCATCTACGGCATGCTGATTGAAATCGGTCGAACCTTTCCGGCCTTCGGCCTCGACACTCAGCTTGGTCTGATCATGATTTACATGGGTGGCTCACTCGGAACCGGAACCTACCTGATGTACGGATTCTTCAATACCGTGCCAAGGGAGCTCGACGAGGCTGCCAAGATCGACGGCGCGACTCACACCCAGATTTACTTCGGAATCATCCTGCGTTTGGTCACCCCGGTTCTCGCGGTGCAGATGCTGCTCACCTACATCGGAATTACTTCAGACTTCGTGCTAGCGGCAGTTGTTCTGAGTAAGCCCGAGTCACTGACGTTGGCAGTTGGCTTGCGGCAGTTCATCTCAGACCCCTTCTCTCGAGACTGGTCAATGTTTACCGCCGGTGCTGTGTTATCTGCAATACCGATTGTGATTCTGTTCCTGTATCTGCAGAGGTACATTGTTTCGGGCCTACTGGGTGGAGCGGTGAAGGGTTAATGTCGGTTTTCGACAAATTACCCCTCGCACTTCTTCCGCACCACGATGGGTCGGCACTCTATGTGCCGAATCAGAAGCCTCAACTCGGCGATTCAATAAAGATTCGCATTCGCATTCACAAAGCACTCGGTGCTGTGAAAGAACTTCGCGTTCGATTCAGCGAGAGCGGCGAGGCGTTTCCTAGCCCTCTAGCAAAAGTTGTTAAACGCGAGGGTGGCTGGTCTTGGTATGAAACCAAGATCACAATGCACAACCCGAAGATGAACTATCGATTCATGATCGTGATGTCGACCGGCGAAATTCTTTGGTACAACACCTTGGGCTTGCATGAACTGATTCCGCCAGACATCAACGACTTCAGGCTAAACACCTTCTCGTCGGCACCCGACTGGGGCAAGAACGCCATCATGTACCAAATCTTTCCAGACCGCTTTGCGCGCTCGAAACACGCTGACCAGCACAAGACTCCGAGCTGGGCAATCGCTAAAGACTGGGCCGACGAGGTCATTGGCACGGGCCCGGGCACATCTGAACAGTTCTTTGGCGGCGACCTGTGGGGCGTCATAGAGCACCTAGATCACCTTAAGAAGCTGGGCGTGAACCTGGTTTACCTGACCCCGATTTTTCCGGCCAGATCAAACCATCGCTACGACGCAAGCTCGTTTGCAGAGGTTGACCCCTTGCTCGGTGGCGGCAAGGCATTCGCAGCTCTTATCGAAGCGGCCCATAAGCGGGGCATGAAGGTGATTGGCGACCTCACCTCAAACCACTCTGGCGTTGGTCACGAGTGGTTCCAGGCGTCTTACAAGAAACCAGGCGCGAAAGAGAGTGACTTTTATTACTTCACCGACAAGAACCGCAAGTATGAATCTTGGTTCGGTGTAGCCAGCCTTCCGAAGTTCAACTGGAAGTCTCGCGAGCTTCGCAAACGTTTCATCGAGGGTTCGAGCTCGGTCGTTGCCAAGTGGCTGAAGGCTCCATACAAAATGGATGGCTGGCGCATCGATGTGGCCAACATGACCGGGCGTATCCGTGATGAAGACATGTACCTCGAGGTCGCGCAAGTAATTCGCAAGACCATGGTCGACATTAACCCCGACACAATCATGCTCGGTGAATACACCGGCGACGCTGCCTACGAAGTGCAGGGCGACGGCTGGCAGGGTGCTATGACCTATTCGAACTTCACCAAACCGGTCTGGCGTTGGTTCTATAACGACAACAAAAAGACCAGGCCGAAGGGCGCCGAGAATCCGCCGGGCTTCTCGATGTGGGATGGAAATCCAAAGGCGAGTGCTCGCGATCTAGTTCATAGTTACACGCAGTTCATTGCTGGGTTTCCTTGGCACGTGCGTCTGCACAACATGAACCCGCTCGACACTCACGACATTCCTCGATTCAAGACTTACGCAATCGAGGGCGCGCAAAAGATTGCTGCGGGATTGCAGTTTACTTTTCCGGGTATTCCGGTGATTTGGGCTGGCGACGAGTTTGGTCTCGACGGATTCAACGGCGAGTCTTCTCGCACGCCGATTCCGTGGAACAACGAACGCCCGCACGACACCACGATGATCGAAACCTATGCGGCTTTGACCAAGATTCGTCGCAGCAACAGCGCGCTCAACGACGGCTCAATGCGATTCTTGTATGCCTCAGATGAAGCGCTAGTGTTCGTTCGCGAAAACGGCAAGCAGAGCATTCTGGTTGCTGCAACTCGTGGTGCAGACAACAAAATCGTTTTACCGCGCGACGTGGTTGCCAACCTTGGCAAGGCAGAGAATTTGTTTGGCGGCGGCAAGCTGACGCTAACCGGCACAACGGTGAAGGTGCCCGGTCAGAAGTTGAGCCTCAACATTTGGCGTTTGCCAGTCAAGCCCTAAGCCCACTAAAATAGTGAAGTTGCCCTAGGGCAAACGCCCCGATAGCTCAGTGGTAGAGCACTTCCATGGTAAGGAAGGGGTCGACAGTTCAATCCTGTCTCGGGGCTCTCGGCGGGCAAATGCCCGCCTTTTTTGAACTTAGGTTCATTAGCCCGGCGGGGTAGCTCAGGTGGTTAGAGCACACGACTCATAATCGTGGGGTCGCGGGTTCGAGTCCCGCCCTCGCTACAGATCAGGCCAATTGCCTGTGCCTTACCGCGGGAGATAGCAGAATCCCACGGATTGTTCCCGCAGCCCACTTTCCACCTCGAGCAGTAGGCACGCCTTCATCGGTCAGGGTTTTTGCGATCCTGGGTAACGAGCAACCTTCGCTGCGAAGAGCCACGATTCTCTCTATAAGTTCGGCATCTAGCGGCGACTTTGGGCCTTCAGTAAGACCCCAGACGACACCGCGGTCACGTCTAGCTTCGTGTTGGCGCAGAACGCGCTGCGAGATCATGCGCGACTCATACTGGGCAAATGCTGCCGCCATAGTGAAGAACATTTCACCGGCCGGTGAATTCGTGTCTACGTCTGCGCTAGTCACTACTAAGCGCCATTCTTCTTTGCGACTCAGCGTCGCGATTTCGAGAAGGTGCTGGGTGCTACGAGCGAGTCGATCGATATCCAATGCGTAAAGTGCTCGAGCCTCACCTTCCCTAAGTCTCTGTAGGCAACGATTTAAGGCCGGTCGCGAACTGTTTCTTCCAGAGCCAGTTTCGGTTACGACCTCAACACGATAACCGTCATTGCGAGCCGCCTTCACTAGTAGCGCAGGTTGACTTTCAAGGCTGTAGCCAGACTTCGCCTGTCGGCCGGTTGAAACTCGGACATATGCCAGCGCTAGAGGCGCTGGGCTGTTCATTGATTTTCCATTCTGTGCATGTCATTTCATGACCCCGATGTTAGAGCTAGATTTAGGTGCTTCTGGTCATGGTCCCCTGAGACCAAGTATTACGAATTAAAGAACAGAGGCCTCGAGGTTATCCCCCGAGGCCTCTGGTCTTGAATCTAACTAGTTTTTTCTCAGCATTTCCTGAGTCGCAGCGGTCATCGAACGCCAGTCTTCTACTGGATTCGTCGACTTACCGGTCAACAATCTTGCCTCAGTCTTGCCCCAGCGGTCCCAGACGCTGTCCATCGCAACGATGTTTGGCATCTCAATTGCATTCTTACCTGCAGCAGCAAATGCGCGAACCACAGGGTCATTCTGAGCAACTGCTAGAGCAGACTTGTTAGCAGGTGAGAAGCGATCAATATTGAAGTAGCTGATTCCAGCCTCTTTGCTTGCAAGGTAGGTCATCAACTGGGTCGCGTTTACAACGTCAGTTGATGGGCTGTTGCTGATGTAGCCACCCTTTGCACCGTAGAACTGGACAGCTGTCTTACCACCAAAAGATGGAATAGCTGAGATTGCAAAATCTTTGTTGGCCACCGAAGGCTTGGTGCACTTAGCATTTCCTTCTTCAAGAGCTTTGATTGCCCATGGTCCTGTAATCCAGTACTTTAGAGTGCCATTCTTGATGCCACAAACTGCGTCGTCCCAGGCAAAGCCGCCCTTACCGAAGAACTTCTCGCCTTTGGTTGCTAAGAACTTGGCAAAAGCATCTCCACCGGCGTTACCCATAGCAACAGTGGTGGTCCAACCTTTTGAGGTTTTCTCAAAGACAGGAGCACCGAACGAGCTCTGGATTGGGTAGAAGTGGTAAGGGTCTCCACCCACAGCGCCCCAGGTTCCCACCTGAAGTTCACCATTCTTGATCTGTGCACCGGTAGCAGGTGCTTTCTTCGCAGTCTTTAGGCTGCGGATAAGGGCGACGTTTTCTGTGTAGAAGGGCATTCCGTACTGCTTGCCAGCGAAGCTGAAGGCCTTCACGCTTCTTGGGTCTAGTGAACTAGACGTACTTGCCGACAAAGCAATCGGACGAACGACGCCGGCGGAAACTAAGCTGCCGGTCCAGTCGTGTGCTGCACCGATTAGTAGGTCAGGACCGGTTCCTGCAGGAACGGCGGTCTTCATCTGGTCGCGAACGCTGCCAAAGTCTTTGCCGGTAAGGGTTACGGTTACGCCGTTGGCCTTAGCCCATGCGTCAACAGAAGGCTTGAACGTTGCTACACGTTGGCTGTCTACCCAGACCAAGAGTGTTGGGGTGTTAGCGATGGCTGGGGTGCTCACTGCAAGCATTGATCCCGCTGCCAAAGTCGCTACTGCAGCTGCGATGCTGCTCTTGCGGATCTTCATTTGTTACCTTTCGAACTACGTAGTTGAAGGACTTGCAATCAAGTCCCTACTATCCAACCCCGAAACCTTAACGTTTCGCAACTTGACGGCTAATTTTGGGATAACGGATTTATCACGATGGCCTGAGAGAAAACCCCACGAAACATGCGAGATTTCGGGGCTTCCAGCCCGATTGGCCCCCTGTTTTGGCATAGGTTAGGAGGCATGTCTAAATCACCTATTTTGTACCAGACCGCAGAAAACCCAGAATGGTGGCGTTCAAGCGTCATTTACCAGATTTACCCCCGAAGCTTTGCCGATGGCAACGGTGACGGCATGGGTGACCTACAGGGAATAACCGATCGTTTGCCAGCCTTGGCCGAGCTCAATATCGATGCCATCTGGTGCTCACCCTTCTTTAAGTCGCCCCAGAAAGACGCGGGCTATGACGTAAGCGATTACAAAGACATCGACCCGCTTTTTGGCACCCTCGCCGACTTCGACAACCTGGTGGCCGAAGCGAAAAAGCACGGAATTCGCATAATTGTCGACCTCGTGCCAAACCACTCTTCAAACGAGCACGAGTTTTTCAAGGCAGCACTTAAGGCGGCGCCTGGCTCCCCTGAGCGCGAGATGTACATGTTCCGCGATGGTCTCGGCAAGAACGGTGAACTTCCCCCAAACAACTGGCAATCGGTTTTCGGCGGAAACGCCTGGAGCCGCATCACCGAACCAAACGGTGAACTCGGTCAGTGGTATCTGCACATTTTCGATTCATCGCAACCTGACTTGAACTGGGACAACGAAAAGGTTCGCGAAATGTTTGACGACGTTTTGCGATTCTGGCTCGACCGAGGTGCTGCAGGTTTTCGAATCGACGTCGCGCACGGAATGATTAAGCGCGCCGGCTTGCCAAACGTTGCAGTTGCAGACTCGCACATGGGTGGTGCGAAGTCTGAAGAAGATATGTCATCGCAGAACTCGAAGAAAAGAATCCGTTCTGGGGTCAGCCTGAGGTTCACGAAATCAATCGTCGCTTCAGAAACATCCTTGATGAATATGAGGATCGCGTGATGTGCGGTGAAGCCTGGGTAATGCCGCTGCCGCGCATGGCAACTTGGGTTCGCCAAGATGAGTATCACCAGACTTTTAACTTTGGTTATCTAGAAACGCCTTGGAACAAAGAGCAATTGATTAAAACCATCAACGAGTCTTTCGATGCGTTTGGCGGAGTTGGCGCGCCTTCAACCTGGGTGCTTTCAAACCACGACGTTATTCGCCACGTAACTCGAATGGGTTACGACAAGGTTCCAAAGCAGGGCGATGGAATTGGACCGAAGTCACCGCAGCCAGACGAAGCCCTCGGCCAGCGTCGCGGTCGCGCGGCTTCGGCATTCATGCTCGGCTTGCCCGGTGGCGCTTACATCTACCAAGGCGAAGAACTCGGTTTACCAGAGCACACAACTCTCGAAGAAAAGTTTCGCGAAGACCCGACGTTCTTTAGAACCAAGGGTGAGCGCGTTGGTCGCGATGGTTGTCGCGTTCCGTTGCCGTGGGAAGCCGGAGCGAACGAGTCGAACGGATTCTCGTCGACCGGAAAATCATGGTTGCCACAGCCCGCGAGCTACAAGCGTTATGCGCGAAGCGAGCAGCAGGGTGTTGCTGGTTCAACTCTTGAGCTTTACAAGCGCCTGCTGAAGATTCGCAAAGAGTTGTTGCTTGGCGCTGGCGACTTCAGATGGGCAGCAGAATTCCAGGATGGCACCGAGACGCTCGCGTACATCAACAGCGGTGTTTTGGTTTTGAGCAACTTCGGAAAGAAAGCAGTTGTTGTTCCTGCCGGAGAGGTTCTTGCAACCACTCAGCACGACCTCACTGTCGAAGGCGAACTAGAGCAAGACCAGACTGTCTGGATCAAGCTCTGAGTCGATAGCAATCGCATCCCGCTTGGTTCGCGGCTCACTTTCGGGTAATCTAGTGAAGTTGTTTCATAGCAATGGCTAGTTACCCAAGCGGCCAAAGGGATCTGACTGTAAATCAGCCGTCTCAGACTTCGGGGGTTCGAATCCCTCACTAGCCACGAAAACCCAGCCCTCCACGGCTGGGTTTTTGCTTGAACACAGAAAGGACTGACCCATGGCAAAAGAATCACCTGTTGAGACAGTGACTGACTCAGCTTTTGCCGGTTGGAAGAAGCGCGTAACTGTCTTCTTGATTGGGCAGACCATCACGACTTTTGGTTCGTTCTTGGTTCAGTACGCGATCATGTGGCACCTGACTCTGACAACCAAGTCGGGCGTTGTTCTTGCTCTCGCCGCGGTGTTTGGTTTCTTGCCTCAGGCAATCGTTTCGATCTTTGCCGGTGTGTGGGCAGACCGAGTAAATCGCAAAATCATGATCATCGTTGCAGACTCGGCAATCGCTCTTGCCACTTTCGGTTTGGCTCTGCTGATGCTCTCAGGAGTCGACGATCTCTGGTTGATTTTCTTGGTGATGGCGGTTCGTTCGGTTGGCGCCGGCGTGCAGAGTCCGGCAATCTCGGCGCTGCTTCCGCAGATTGTTCCGACCGACAAGTTGATGAGAATTAACGGAATCAACAGCAGCGTTCAGTCTTCGCTGATGCTGCTCGCTCCAGTTGCCGCCGCTGCTGTCTACGCGAGCATGTCTTTGGTCGGCATTTTGTTTATCGACGTGGTGACGGCAATTATTGGTCTCTCGCTGCTGGCAACAGTTGCGGTTCCGACTCTGGCCAGGGTCACGAGCGCAGATAAGCCCTCTTACTTTGCCGACCTCAAGGATGGCATGACCTACATATTCAGTCACCAATTGGTGCGCTGGGTTATGGCGATTTTTGCAATCGTCTTTCTGCTGATTGTTGCCCCGTCAAATCTCTCGCCGCTAATGCTGGTGAGAAACTTTGGAACCGAAATTTGGAAACTGACGGTGCTTGAGCTCTCGTTCGGAGTGGGAATGGCCCTTGGTGGCGCGCTGATTGCAGCGCTGGCAAACAAACTAGATCGAATCACCACCATAATCGCGACGTCTGTTGCCTTCGGAGTTTTGGCGATTGTGATGGGCTTCACAACCAACCTGATTTTGTTCTTCAGCCTCTTCTTCTTCATCGGCCTGATTGTTCCCGCGTTCTCAACTTCGGCGATGACACTGCTTCAAGAGACCGTCGAGCCTGAGCGCCAAGGTCGAGTCTT
>B570J14230_10000993_pt1 | contig 11502 bp, 13 predicted proteins | sample LakMenepilimnion_3_FD_14230 | JGI IMG/M metagenome (IMG submission 14230) | reverse complement strand
TTGGCAATATACGAATTAATAAATTTAGTTTGGTCCATTATGTATCTCCACAAAGTTGGGGTGGGATAATCCCACCCCATTCTTATCTATTTATTAGTATGTTCCACCGTCGATATTACCGAACGAAGGAGCAACACCTGTACCACCAGATTTTAGAACTTGACCAGCAGTTCCAACTGCGGTTGCTTGGATAGCAGAAGTTCCGCTACCGAAGAGAACACCGTTAGCAGTCAGTGTTTGTGCACCAGTACCACCGTCTGCAACGCCGATTGCTGAAGCAAGCGAAGCAATAGTTCCGCCTTCGAGGTTAGCAACAAGAGTAGCAATGGTATAACCAGTTGCGCCTGTGTTAACAGTTGTTGTTGGAGCAACTTGTGAATCTCTGAAGAGTCTCCACTTACCGTCCGAAGCATCGCGGAAAAGACCTGAATAAAGGTCTAGCGAACCGCTGGTATCATACATACCGAACAGACCGATGTCAACTGCGTCGGTTGCATTGTTGTCGTTACCAACGAATACGAGAGGATCGGTAACAGTTAGAGTTGTCGAGTTAACAGTAGTTGTTGTTCCCGAAACTGTTAGGTTTCCTGCAACAGTAACGTTAGCACCCGAAAGTGTAAGAGCAGTAGTTCCGTCTGATGCCTTGATGTCATTTCCGCCGATCTTAAGATCGCCAGCAACAGTAACGTCTGCGCCCGAAAGTGTTAGAGCAGTAGCAGAAGATGACTTAATGTCATTACCAGTTACGGTAAGATCACCAGCAATAGCAACGTTTGCAGCATCAAGTGTAATCGCAGTAGCAGAAGATGACTTAATGTCGTTTCCTGTAACTGTTAGGTCGCCAGCAACGGCAACATCTGCACCCGAAAGAGTGATAGAAGTTGTTCCGCCAGATGCCTTGATGTCGTTACCACCAACTGTTAGGTCACCAACAAGAACAACGTTGTCTGTAAGAGCAACAGTTACGCCAGCATCTTCAGAACCTGAACCTGTGATTGCAACTTGGTTTGCAGTTCCAGCAACAGTAGCAACATAGTTACCAGTTGTATCAGTTCCAAGAGCAACCGAGTTGGCAGCAATCGAAGCAACACCTGATTCACTGATTGTAATGTCGCCAGAAACGGCAGCATAGATGTAATCGCCAATATCTTCAGCAGTAATTTTCTTGTTTGCAGTTGCCGAAGCATCATAAACAAGGAACTCATCCGCATCAGCAAGTGATGTCAGAGCAGTAGCGCCAGTAATATCAGCAGCGATAGCAACTTGGTTGTCTGAAACTGTTGTCTTGACACCAGCTGAACCAGCAAAAGTCAGAGTTCCACCAGTCGAGAAGGAATCCGTATTAGGAACTCCTTGGTTATCGCTGATTGTGAATGTTGACGAAGCAGGTGAAGCGAATGCAAGTTGACCTGAACCATTTGTGGTAAGAATCTGCCCGTTTGTACCGTCTGCGGTTGGAAGGATCAAAGTAAGATCAGCAGCAAGTGTATCTGGTGCTTTCAGAGTTACTTTGTTGGAACCGTTATCTGTTCCTTCAGCAAAGGTTGCTTTACCACCAACTGATGATGTTGCGTCGATAAGACGAGCATCAACCTTGTCTGTGAAATACTTACCACCGACTGCGTGAATTGCGGCACTTCCGCCTTCTACCGATTCGATGTAAAGTTTTGCACCAGCGCCGCTATTGCTGGCGTCTTGTGCGTATGCCATTTCGCCTTCTAGGAGGGCGGATGTTGTTGGAGCAGTTGCACCTGAACTTCTTTTAATTTGAATAATTGTTGACATTTAGACTATTCCTTTTTGGTTGTCTTCGTTATTAATACGTTCCACCGTCTATATTATCTAATACCACCTCAGATGCAGGATTCGCCGCTTCCCATTTGTTGGTAGCAGTGTTGTAAATTAAAGTGTATCCATCTTGGATACCGTCTACATCCACATCTGCCAACGTTTCTATTTTGGTTGATGTTCTTTTACTTACTATATTTGTATTTATAGTATTTGAAGTTCCTACTGTAACTTTTAAAGACATTATTTTGTTACCTCTGGATTAATTACGACGATCCCCTCGAGAACTCGTAGCGTTTCGCCATCGCCTGTAATTTCAATATCATAAACATACCTCCCTGCTTTTATTGCTGATGTTTGCACAGCAGTCAATGAAATAGTAACTTCACCATCTTCTGGTAAAGTAATTTCAGCAGTAAAACTAACGGAAGTATTAGTATAATATGATTTGCGCATTTGTGCTGCAGCAGTATAATCAGTAAGATCTTTCGGATCCCCGTTCTGATCATTTACCATAAGAGACAAAGAAAAAGTTGTTCCTTGGTCGATATAGATATTTTGAATTTGTGCCATCGGGAACCCTTATAAATTACTATGACACTATTTATAATTTTGGAGTTGTGATGAAAACAATTATAATGCTTAAATATGGCACAAAATATTCTGCCGATGATGTGAATAGAATCGTCAAAGATACAGGCAGGAAATATACATACGTATGTTTTACCGACGACCCGACTGGATTGGATCCAATTGTTGTTCCTTGGCCGTTGCCAGATGATATAGAAGGTCACTGGTATAAGGTTTGGATGTTCAGTCAACGAGGGTTTGGTGATGTTCTTTATCTGGATCTAGATATTCGTATTCAAAAAAATATTGATCATCTGTGGAAATACCTTGACATTCATCCAACAATAGCGTATACTTACTGGAAGAATATAGAGTTTCCTGATTATGTCGGAGAAACTCATGGCATGCGGTATTTAAGTAATTACAACTCGAGCGTAATGATGTGGAAAGATGGGACTGTTCATCATATATGGGAGCACTTTCAATCAAATCCAGATTACTTCATGGTTAAGTATTTTGGTGACGACAGGTTCTTATGGCACGAAGATTTTAGATTTAATTACTTTCCGAAAGGTGAGATATATTCGTTCGTATATGGCGCAGACTATTATGGTATAGATGACCACAATAAATCTTTCTGGTATAGACCAGACTATACTATAGCATTACTAAATGGGTTAGACCAGTTTCCTGGAGCAGATAAAGAATATGATGAACTTCGTATGCATTAAGTGGGGTGATAAGTATCCCGCCAAATATGTGAACAATCTTTACAACATGGTAAAGAAGAACTACCCCAACCTGTTTACATTCACGTGTTATACTGATGATACCGATGGTTTAATTTGCGACACTGCGCCTATACCAGACGATGGTATTCTACATCCAAAATATTGGTTTGGTAAAGAAACCTTCTGTTTTGACCGAGCAAAGTTCTTAGTATTTAATTCACACAACTGGTTGGGGTACATAGGTGACTGGTGCTATTTTGATCTTGACCTTGTGATCCAAGAAGATATATCTGACATTGAAGAACTTGCTCAGAAACCTCGTATAATTCAATGCCGCTGGCAACCACAATCACAGAAACATGACAGACTGTTTATTGATACTCGAGGAACATTCTACAATTCTAGTATGATGCTTTGGCCTGGTAAATCATGCGAACATATCTACAACGATGCCATCGAGAATTCCGAATCGATATTTAAAACTTTCTTCAAGGGGAGCGATAATTATCATTACTGGAGACAGAGGGATTTCTGGAAAGACATTCCAGGCGGATGGATTTATTCTTGGAATCGAGGAAAGCATTACCCAGATGATATTGAACGATTTAAGTTTCGATCCGATGCCAAGATTTGCTTATTCAATACGGATAATGTTCCCCATCCTTCTGCTAAAGAGCAAATTAAGTTATTGGAATGCGAACATGAAGACATTCTCAGATTGTGGAACTGCGAATGAGAGTTAATTACGTTTGCTGTAAATGGGGAACAAAGTATTCCGCTGAGTTTGTCAATCGTCTTTATCGAATGGCAAAGAAGCATACCCCAGATAATTTTGAGTTTCACTTCTATTGCTACACAGATAATAGTGAAGGGTTTGACACTGAAATTAAAGTCATCGACTTCCCAGACATTCCTGACATCCACCCAAAATACTGGTTCGGTTCTGAGGATTTCAAATACGGCATGGCACGTTGTTGGGACAGACCAAAGACTTTTATCTTCAACACCCACAACTTCGCAGACGATAAACCAACTGGCAGATTTGTATTCTTCGACCTCGATGTTATCATACAAAATGATTTGTCGCCAATCATCACTTATGACCTAGAGAATCCTACCAAGTTGCGCTCGTGGTGGCAAGATCCGAGACCGATGAAGTCTCGCAACTTCAAACTTTCCCATGGCGCATATACTAATGGTAGTTGTATGGTGTGGTCAGATGATCAGACAGAGTGCATCTGGCAGGATGTGCTAGAACATCAAGAACGTATTTGGTTCACGTTCACCGATGGAACTGACAACTATCATAGTTGGCGATGGGGAGACTTTAGCGATACTCCATTATGGAAACATTTTCCAAATACCTTTGCTTACTCTTACAATCGCGGACGCGACTGGGATTCAGGCGACCTTGAAGTCGGTATATATAGAAAGGACTGTATTGTGTGTGTTTTTAATGTGGATTTACTTCCATTTACAGACAACAGCAGAGGGAAAGTGAAGCAGGAATCGCTTGTTGATCCTGATCTCTTAGAACATTGGAATGTATAATGATTAATATTTACACAGTAAAGTGGGGATTCAAATATGATTCGGAAGATGTCAATAAAATTCTCGAACAATGCAAACAACACATTACAACAGAATTTAATTTTTATTGTTTGACCGAACATTCTGGTGGATTAAGTCCAGAAATTAATGTCATCCCATTACCCGAGGATAACTACTACGAAAAATGGTGGAATAAGTTATATCTTTTTGACCGAAATGTTGTTAAGCAAAAAGGAGAAAAACTTTTTCTAGATCTTGATATCGGTATTCAAAACAATATCGATTGCATCGTTGATCATGATCCGGAAGACGGTTTAACTTTTGTTCGCACTCATTGGCATAACATGAAGAAAATGAAACAAGACACCCAAGATATTCCGCACAAATATACAGACTTAAATTCTAGCGTGTTGAGGTGGAATGATAGGTTAGATATCGACAAAATCACCAAGTTCGTCACAGATTATGCAGATCAAATGTTCTTCTATTATCGCGGTCTCGACAATCTATTCGGGCATCAAAGAGAACGTCTTCTGAAAATTGACCATTTCCCAGACGGTTGGGTATATAGTTACAACTACGGATATATGTGGCCGACAGATGTAAGAGAACAAGTCCTGCGCGAAGAACCACTTATTTGTTTATATGATTCAATGGAAAGACCACAAGATGTTAAATTATAATTACTTAAACAACTATCGTTATTGGGGTGAAGGTCTAGAAAAGATCAATCACGAAATGCCGTTTAAACACGAAGACTTTCGTAAGTCTTTGAATCCAAATACTATGGATGCTGCTATCTGGTTGGTAGAAGAATTGCAGAAATGCGTAGATGTAACCAAGCAATTAAATATTACGGTTTTGAATTCTTGGTTGGGGTTTCCGCTCGTTCCATTGTTATGCGAAAATCTAAACGTCAAGAAAATTAATTTAATCGATATCGACAAAGATGCATTGGAACTCTCTAAAGTGTTTAATAGGTATTATTCCAACACGGGTGTTGAGTTAAATCACATCAATTGGGATATTCCGTTTGCATATCATGATATCAATGCACTAGAAACAGATGTTGTTATTTCTCTTTGTTGTGAGACCATGTACCCCCTCAAGAAAATGACAACTGCAAACCCAGATTGTATTTTTGCCTGCCAATCGTCAAATGTATTCAAAGAAATGTATGGTATTAATTGCGTACCAACGATTGAAGAGCACATCGAGAATATTGGAGTTACTGATGTTTTCTACAAGGGATCTATTAAGCAGTCATATTACAGTTGGGATGGTAAGGTCGAGTTCGACCGCTTCATGGTAATAGGGAAAAAATAATATGGGTAGAGCAAGAGTCGTCGCACCACCTCCGCAAGATTATATTCCAGAACCTTTAGTGTCAGTGCCGCCTCCACCCGAGGAAGTGGTTGTGGAGGAGTGGATCGAAGGAAATTTCCAAGAAGAAATTGTTGAAGTTGAAATTATTGAACCTTCTCAAGAAGAACTTGAGAAGGGAAGAATCGCACAAGAAAAATATGAAGAATTGCAGCGAAAGAAAGCAGAAGAGGAATCTAGAATTTCTGCTGAGTTGCAAAATTTACGCGAAGAAAACCAAAGACTTACACGTGAAAAAGAAGCAGCGGAAAGAGCAAAAGAAGAACAAATTGTAAAGATGCGGCAACAGGCAACTGATCAGCGCAACAATCAACACATGATTCAATTAAACATGACACCAAAAATTCCATCGTTAATTAGTAAAATTAAAACATTATTTAGAAACCGTCGAATTAAGTCTGCTACAAATGTTGGAATTAAAAACTATGAAACTGCAATCCTCGAGCGAGCAAGAATTGCAGTTCCTAAGTTATTAGATGATATTGAAAAAATGCATGAACAGTTGACTATTCTGGAAGATCTACTCGCAAAATATAGTGAGGTTAAAAGCACTCAGGAAAAGTGAGAGGCATCCTCGCCGCTTATGTCTTCAATCATTGAGCGCCAGATTTCTAGATGCGGTACAACATATCCTAGTGTCAATCTCTTCGCAGTATTACCACAGCAGTGATATACGATTTTGTTTGGATCGCTGCGATCGCCGAAGTGACCAACCTTGCATGACCATCCCTTTGGATCGACCATAGTGACAACTTCTTTTGTTACAGGATCGAGATATCTGAAAAATCCGCCATTTTCTTCTGAGTTATATGTAATGAGAATATTATAACCAGACGCATTCCAATTAGTGTGCCATCCCATAAACCCATCTTCTGGATAATATGTGAAGACCGCATTATTTCTAGCACCGAGATAATTTATTAATTCAGAATTTGTTTCTTGCTGCCTTCTGCCATATTCAGAAGGGAACCATGGTTGTCCATGTGCCTGAGACATGTCAGTGCACCATGCAACATCAGGAAATCCAACATGATTGTGTCCCTTATTGACGATATGATTCATATACTGCTCATCAGTAGCAGTGTCCACATTCAGTCCGCCGCGACGTTTTGCTTGCATATCTTCAGGTCCGAGAACTAGATGTTGATCGTTCTGTTGGAAGAACCATTCTGTGAACGGGTCTAAAATATCTGTAAGATCTTTTGAGACTGAATTTGTAAATTTCAACATTTGATAATCCTTAATCTAACATACCGTGCGGGATAGTATAATGATAAATCACTCTCGGTTGTCCTTGGAGTTCTTCTTCTTTATATCCAGCGACAAAATTCCATCGAGCATCTGGGTCGGGAAACCGACCTGCCTTTACCCCAAAATCAAACTGGTTGAGGAGTCTCCACATCGTAAACGTATCCCACTGCAAGGCAGATTTTGGATAATGTTTGCGATCCCATTCTGGTTTATTTTGCGCCCAATACTCGTCATACCAAGCACGCATCATCTCTAAGGTTTGTGGATTATTCCGATAGACAAACAACCCACAATGCTCAGTCATTTCTTCTGTCTCGGATAACTTGGTCAGTGCTGCGTTATACGGACGATTGGCAGTGAAGATAACATCGGTATCCTCTGGGATCTGATCAAAAATCTTTTGGATGTCTTCGTGTTCGACTTCAGTATCACAGTCCATATAAACTGTCAAGTCATACGGAGTCTGATCGAGCGCCCAAAGTTTTGCTCGTTTATCGCGAGGAACATTTTCGGTAATTACATTATCAAAAATTTCATAATCATCTGGTTGCACCCATTCTTCTTGGGTGAAGAATGTGATATTTGCATCTGGAAAATAATCTTTTAAAGAAATTGCCGAGTTTCTTGCTGCCCTGTAGTAACCTTTGCGGATTGTGGCAACGTACAGGAATCCATTATTCGGCATCAACTGCTTCTTGCGCAATAGCAGTATTCGCTTCTTCTTGCATCAGTAACATTACTGTGTATGCAGTGACTTCCATAAACGTCTTAGACTTGCGAATCTTAGATTTTAAATCGCGATTCTTAGAGTTTTTAACTATATCAAGTTCGAAGGCATCCAACTTAGCAGCAAACAATTGTTCTTGTTGCACGCGAGTCTTGTCTACCTTCTGACGTTCAAGGTTTTGCTTTATTTGATTATTTCGTTCTTCCATGCGCCGATCAGTATTGGCATCGATCTGCCCGATACTATAGAGACGCATCACTTCTTCGTAATCACGATTGCTACCATCATTCATGATGGATGCAGTAACACGCTTATTAGTGTCAGGATAGAAAAACTCAGCGATGATATGCTGACGTTCTTTATTCGCCCAATAAGGATTTTCGATCTTACGGGTAACTACAGGTGAGGTATTAATCAATTCAATTCTCCATTAGAAATAATAGTCATGGTAACAGTATATATAATAATTGCTACAAAGTCAATAGATTTATGCAGTTTTTACCCACAAATATACTGTTGAGATGGTGTCTTTAGTCGCTTGAATGGTCGCACCAGAATAGGTTCCTGAAAACGACTGCGTATACGATCCGCTATAGAAACCAGTATATGTTGCAGTTCCTAGATAGAATCCTGTATAGTTGCCAGTAAAGTTCCCAGTGTATGTACCCGTATAGGTAGCACTTCCTAGATAGAATCCTGTATAGTTGCCAGTAAAGTTCCCAGAATAGGTTCCTGTATATGTGGCAGTTCCTGCATAGAATCCAGTATAGTTGCCACTAAAGTTTCCAGTGTATGTACCCGTATAGGTAGCAGTTCCTGCATAGAATCCTGAAAAAATTCTCGCATAGAATCCAACATAATTACCTGTATAGTTTGCTGGACCAATATAGTTTCCACTAAAGAATCCAGTGTAGTTGCCTGTATATGTTCCAGTATAGTTTGCTGTACCAATATAGTTACCAGTAAAGAACCCAGTGTAGTTGCCTGTATATGTTCCAGTATATGTAGCAGTTCCTGCATAGAATCCAGTAAAGAATCCAGTGTAGTTACCCGCATAGAATCCAGTATAGTTTGCGGGACCAATATAGTTACCAGTAAAGTTCCCTACATAGTTTCCACTATAGTTGCCAGCATAATTAGCAGCATAGTTTCTTGAACCAGAGAAAGTGCCAAGATAGTTGCCACTATAGTTACCTGCATAGGATGCAGCATAGTTTCTTGAACCCGAGAAGAAACCTACATAGTTTCCACTAAATGTTCCCGCATAGTTACCAGCATAGTTTCTCGATCCAGCATAATTTCCAAGATAGTTACCGCTGAATGATCCGAGATAGTTGCCACTAAAGTTACTCGCATAAGTTCCTAGATAGTTACCAGCAAATGCTGTTCCAACGAAACCACCGAAAAATGGTGCATAGAATCCGAGATAGTTGCCACTAAAGTTTCCTAGGTAGGTTCCAGAGAAGTTTCTTGAATATGTTCCGAGATAGTTACCTGCATAGGATGCAGCATAGTTTCTTGAACCCGAGAAGAAACCTACATAGTTTCCTGAGAAGTTACCTGCATAAGATCCAGCGTAGTTTCTCGAACCAGCAAAGAATCCAGTATAGTTGCCACTAAAGTTGCTGGCATAGTTACCAGCATAGTTTCTAGAACCTGCAAAAGTTCCTAGGTAAGTTCCGCTGAAGTTTCCTGAATATGTTCCGGAATATGGAGCAGTGCCAGCATAACCACCAGCATAGTTGCCGCTAAATCCACGAGAATATGAACCAGAGTAGTTTGCTGGACCTACGTAACCACCAACATAGTTGCCACTGAATCCTCGTGAGTATGAACCAGAATATGGGGCAGGTCCAACATAACCTCCAACATAGTTACCGCTGAATCCTTGTGAGTATGATCCGGAATATGGAGCAGTGCCTGCATAGGCTCCTGAGTATGTACCAGAAAAGTTACCGACATAGTTGCCCGTATAGTTTGCTGGACCTATATATCCGCCGCTGAAATTGTTGGCATAACTACCAGAGTATCCACCAGAGTAGTTTGCTGGACCAACAAATCCGCCGCTGAAATTATTTGCAAAAGTGCCAGAATATGTTCCGGAATAGTTTGCTGGACCAACAAATCCACCACTAAAGTTATTTGCAAAAGTGCCAGAGTATCCACCAGAGTAGTTTGCTGGACCTACATATCCACCAGCATAATTACCACTGAAGTTACCAACATAGTTACCAACATAGTTACTTGGCGAAATTTGTTCTCTGGTATCAGTAGTAGAAGTTCCTAATTGGACCCATGTTCCGCCAGATGGTGTTGAAGATTGAACCTTGTATGTCCCTAAACCAGAATCAATAATTCTATTACGGAAACTTGGTAGCATCTGCAGAATTTCGCCAGAGGACATTTCTTTAATGTCCTTGGTATTGATCAGTTTAAGTGGTTTAAGACTTGTATCTGGAGTGCTAGTCGCCGCAGTTTTCTGCCAAAGGTAAGTAAGAGTATTACCACCGTTTGCAACATCAGTCAGTGTGTAGCGAGAAACCCACGTTCCACCGCTGGGGGCAGTTGCTTGTAGACGATATTGTCCAGCAGTATACGAACTTTCGGCGACCATCGCAGAAATAGCATAATCAAGCAATTCACTATCAATTTCTGCATCAGACATTTCTTTGATGCGGTCAGTGGAATATTTGATCGGTCTATTAGTAATACTTTCAGTCGCCGCAGCAGATACCTGCTTTGCGTAATATGTTACAGTATCAATCGCACCAGTAGCTGGGTGAGTTCCTGTTGCCTCTTGACGATCTGTATCAACAAAGGTTCCGATTGCAGTTCCTGTGCCAGTATTATTTGTGGTGATATTAATTTCACCAGTACCTGTACCATCAGCATTCGCACCAAAGGAAACTGTTAGGATATTTGCTACATAATTTTTGATTTCATCTACAGACATTGCCTGCAACCCCTGCATATTTGCAGAGGTTACTGGTGTCGCAGAAGATTTAATTCTAAGAACCATAGTTATGCAGTCCTAATCCAAAGTTTAACCGTTGATATTGTGTCCTTCGAGGAAAGCACAGTTGCTCCGGAATACGTCCCCGCGAATGTTCCAGTATAATTACCCGTAAAGAAACCACCGTATGCAGGTGAAGTATAAACGCTAGTAAAGAAACCAGTATAGAACCCTGTATATATAGCAGTTCCTGTATAGAATCCTGTAAAGTTACCTGCACTGGTGAAACTACCAGTATAAAACCCAGTATAATTACCTGTATATGATGCAGTTCCTGTATAGAATCCAGTATAGAATCCAGTGTAATTACCAGTGTATGCTGGACCAATAAAGTATGCAGTATATGCAGTTCCAGTCGCTCCAGTATAGTAACCAGTATATGGTGTTCCTGGAATTGGTGCACCAGTATAGTAACCAGTGTAAGGTGTTCCTGGAGTTGGTTCGCCGCTATAGAAACCAGTGTAAGGTGTTCCTGGAGTTGGTTCGCC
>B570J14230_10000992_pt1 | contig 11516 bp, 18 predicted proteins | sample LakMenepilimnion_3_FD_14230 | JGI IMG/M metagenome (IMG submission 14230) | reverse complement strand
GGCATCTTATAGTGGTACTAATGGTGAATTAAATACAATTATAGCTCCTATTGGAACTATGAAGGGTGATACTATGATTATAAAGGCATTTAACTATAATGCTAAAAAAACAATTTATACAAAAATAGTATTAGAATAATGAGAAGTAAAGAAGTAAAATTTCCACTAACTCCAATAACCGAAGAAACTTTTATAAGACAAGGTTGGCGTAAGTGTGATGTAAACGAACCTCTATTTGAAGAATTTGGAGAAGATTTGGATAAGTTAAATAATGATTTCTTTGGTGAGATGGAAGATGAAGAAATGGAAGAACCGATAGAAAGACCTGAAGCAATTGCTTGGTATTATACACTTGCAATTCCAAACGATAGAACGGACCCATACTGTCCAAGATTAGTTTCAAACGCTACTGATGAAAGTGGATTATTGAAAGAAATGGGATTGCCTGAAGGAACTTTCTTTGTAGAATTAATGGATTGGGATGGGCTTGGATATTGTCAATCGGAAGAAGAAATTGAAATACTCTATAAGGCATTGACTGGAAAAAATTTGGAGAATTAAAAAATAAATCGTATATTTGTATTATGAGAAATTACACAGAACAACAATTGAAGGAAAACTATGAGAAGTTTCTAGCTTTCATTCGTAAGGCATTCGTAAACCAACCGGAACGAATGGAGAAGTTATTACATATGTATTCAGAAGATGAATTAGGTATGGAGTTATTAATGGCGCCGGCAAGTGGTAAAGCACACTTCCACTCGGCATACAATGGTGGTTATATTGACCACATTATGAATGTATGTAAGAATTCAATCGGACAGATGAATCAATTCAAAGCTAATGGTGGTATCATAGATTTTGAAGTTGAGGAATTATTATTTGCTGCACTACATCACGACTTAGGTAAATTAGGTGATGTTGGTCATCCATATTATGTGGAGCAAGAATCAGATTGGCATCGTAAGAATCAAGGTTCTCTATTCAAACAAAACCCTGAGATTCATTATATGGATGTAACACACAGAGCCCTATGGACATTACAAAAATATGGTATTCAATTTACACAAAAAGAAATGTTGGGTATTATGTTGGCGGATGGATTATATAATAAAGGAAATGAAAAATACTTTATTTCATACGATGAGAACTTCCAATTGAAAACCGAATTACCTTATCTATTACATTGGGCAGACCATATGAGTTGCAGAATTGAAAATTCAGAATATAAGAACGGAATTAAATAAAAAATAATTTCATTATATTTATAAACCGATAGAGCTGGCCAGCATATCGGAGTATTATCCAAAAGGAGATACAAACTAACGCTTAAAAAAGTAAAAAAATGAAAAATCAAATTCAAAAGGGATTCCCTATCCCGCAATTTAGGGACGAGTTCTTCTCACCATTAGATACTTTATTCGATAAGGTATTTTCAGAATCATTTCCTGAATTATCAAAGGAAATAGGTATTAACGCATTTCAACAAGCTGCTTATCCAAAATGTGACATCATTAATTTTGATGACCGTATTGAGATTGTAGCAGAAGTTCCGGGTCTAACAAAAGAACAAATTACCATTGATGTAGATGGTGATGTAATTACACTAAAAGGAGAAAAATCAAGCAAAGCAACTGAGAAAGAAGGTGGAGTATATCTTCGTAGGGAAGTTAAACGTTCTTCATTCTTACGAAGTTTTACAGCTGATTCTAAAATCTTTGATTTAGATAGTGTAAAAGCATCATTTGAAGATGGTGTATTGGAATTAGCAATACCAAAAAGAGAACCTGAAAAACCAAAGAAACGAACAATTTCAATTGGATAATTTAACAAACATAACAAACTAACAATATGAGAAGGGTGACCAAAATCACCCTTTTCTTATTTTCAATATATTTATATATACAATTTAAAAACAAATTATGAAACCAGAATACAAAATGAGAGCTCAAGAGCATTTAGAGGCTATTACTAAAAGAGCTAAAGTTATTGCGGAAATGTTAAAAGGTGAAAGACCTGCTAATCAAGCTGAAGCAATTAAGTTATCAAATGAAATCGAAAGATTAGTAGAATTAACAACAAACATCGTAGATTTATCGTAATATGAATTGGTTAAAGTTCTTAGTTGGATTTTCAGCCCTAATTATTGCCGGATGTGCAGCATTCTTTTCAGTAACTGGATTGGGTGTACTATTTAGTGGAGCATCAACAGCAGTGATGGTGATGGCAGGCTCATTGGAGTTTGCTAAATTGGTTGCTGCAACATATTTGAAGCAAACTTGGGATGAAATTAAGGGATTTAACAAATGGTATTTAACAATTTCAGTAGGTATTCTTATGATGATTACCTCTGCTGGTATTTTTGGTTATCTTTCTAACGCTTTTCAGGCACAATCATTACAATTACAGCAAGTAGATAGAGAAGTTTTAGTATTTTCTACTAAAATTGAGCAAAATACGGCTCAAATTACTCAACTTAACACTCAATTAGGGCAATTATCTTCAACTCAATCAACAATTTTAGAGAAAGGTAAGGTAAATTCACGTTTATTACGTTCAATTGATAGTAAAGATAAGCAAGTTGCTACAATTAATAAGAAAATAGCTGATTTACAAGACCAAAACGCTAAAAATAACGATAAAATTAACGAAATTAAGATTGCAAACTTAGATTTAGAGAAAGAAGTAGGTGGATTTCGTTTTATTGCAGAAGCATTTGGTATGGAATTGAAAAATGTTGTAAAATTCTTCATATTTTTGATTGTAATAGTGTTTGACCCGCTTGCAATCGCTCTAATTATTGCATTTAATGGATTAATTGGTAAAAAAAAGGAAAAAAAGCAGGATTTTAAGGATTTGGATGAGTTAATGGAGGAAAACTATAAAAATTATCAGGTATATGGTGATAAAAAAGAAGAAACTCCTATATTAGTATCTGAAAATGATAATAAAACATTCTTTGATACTATAAATAACCCACCAGCACCAAGTGAGGAGCTTATAAAGGCAGCTGAAAAATATAAAGAGCAATTACTTCAAACGGAGGACATAAAAAAAAAAGAAATTGATTCCGCTACAACAAATGTGGAAGAATCTGAAGTAACACTAACTGATGAAGAAAAGAAAGCATTAGAACCTGAAATAACCGATGAGATACTAATGAACCTTCAAACCGATTATTCAAAGAGACCTATTGATTATGATGGTGATGGTACTATTGATGGATATGATACTGATGGTGATGGTATAATAGATATCGTAAGAGCAGAGCACCCAAGTAGAGCAGCTGCAATCAAAAATATGTTACCTTACTACGCTAAGGCTGGATTTAATTGGGATGACCGTAAAAATTGGATAAATGACCAAAATGCGGTTAATTATTGGATAAAAAACATCAAACCCTCACAATATCCAACGGACTTCTCTGGAAAGTCTTATTAATATTTGGTGAATTCGGATAATTTTCGTATATTTGTATAACAACAAATAATACCAAAATGATGAATTTAGGATATGCATGTATCAATATGAGTATGGGTAAGAAAGTAGGTACTAACCGAACAATGGTTAAACGTACTTTCGAAGCAAAGGGTTTAGATTATGTTTCCGAACTTGCATTACTCAATGCAAAGGATGTTATTAAAATTTTAGAGTGGAATAGAATGAATGGAATTAATTTCTTTCGTTTATCATCTGCTATGATTCCTTGGGGTGATAATTTAGATTTAACTCAATTAAAAGATTACAAAGAGATTAAGAGTGAATTAAAGAAAGCCGGTGATTACGCTAAGTTTTGGAACATGCGTATTAATTCACATCCCGGCCCATTCAACGTATTGCCATCACCAAACGAATCGGTTGTTCAAAAGACTTTCGCTGATTTAGAATTGCATGGTAAAATATTTGATATGATGGGTTTATCTAAAACACATTACAACAATATTAATATTCATTGTAATGGTGTCTACGGAGATAAACAATCTGCGATGGATAGATTGATTACAAACTTCAAAAGACTATCACCAAGCGTACGCAAACGATTGACATTGGAGAATGATGATAAGGCTTCTATGTATTCCGTAAAAGACCTTATGTATATTCACAAACATACAGGTATTCCTATTGTATTCGATTATCATCACCACCAATTTTGTACAGGTGGATTAAGTGAAGAAGAAGCTCTTAAATTAGCAGCAACAACTTGGCCGGCTGGAATTACGCAAGAAGTTCACTATTCCGAATCAAAAGCATTACATGAAAATAACTCAAAAGAAAAACCACAAGCACATTCCTATCTTATTAATGCCCTCCCCAATACATATGGGCTGGATTTGGACATTATGGTTGAAGCAAAAGGAAAAGAATTAGCAATATTACCTTTTATTAAATGATGAATTATATAGCAATATTAACTTTTCAAATTATGTTTAATATCTTCAAAGTATTGGAGATTAAATTTACATATGAGAATCAACTAAACAGATTACTTATTAATTCAGTTTGGATTAACTTAGTATCACTTGCTTCAGTTTATTTCTCATTAGATAGTTTGTTAAAAGGGGATATGTGGGTACTACCATTTTATATTGGTGGTAGTGTGTTAGGAAAATGGATAGCAATGACTCAAATGGATAATTTAGAATCTAAACTATTTGTATTCTTTAGAAGTAAAACTGAAAAACCAAAAAGAAATGGGAAATCAATTAGATAAAAAATATCAGCAACTATTAAGTGATATAATTGAATTTGGCGTAGAGAAAAAAGATAGAACCGGAACAGGTACTATATCCGAATTTGGTCACCAAATACGTCACAAAATGAGTGAAGGGTTTCCATTACTTACAACAAAGAAAATGGCATGGAAACAAATTGTATCAGAACTACTTTGGTTTTTAACAGGACAAACTAATATTGCTTTTTTACATAAACATAACAATCATATTTGGGATGGTGATTATGAAAAAAGTGGAAGAACTGATGGTGATTTAGGACCAATTTATGGTAAGCAATGGAGAAAGTGGGATGGTAAGAATGGAAGGATTGACCAAATAGATGATTTAGTAAAAGAACTTAAAACAAATCCAGATAGTAGAAGATTGATAGTATCGGCTTGGAACGTAGGTGAATTGGATATGATGGTGTTACCACCTTGTCATTATGGATTTCAGGTTTGGACAAGAGAAGAAAATGGACAAAGATATATTTCTCTAATGTGGAATCAAAGAAGTGTGGATACATTTTTAGGACTGCCATTTAATATAGCATCTTATGGATTACTACTTCATATTATAGCAAATGAAGTGAATATGATACCTGATGAATTAATTGGTAATTTGGGAGATACTCATTTGTATTTAAATCATATTGAACAAGCAAAAGAACAAATAAGTAGAGAATCATTTGATTTACCAAAATTAATAACCAATGCAAAAATAGATGGTATATGTTGTAATGTGCCTGATGATTTCATATTAGATGGTTACCAATATCACCCAACAATTAAAGCACCTCTATCAAATTAAAATATTATGGCAAATTTTAATGTAAAAATAAAGCAACCAAAACGAGTTGAAAAAAAATGGGGTTATGAACTATGGATTCATAACGATAATCAATATTGCGGAAAATTATTAGTATTTACACAATCTGGAAATAAATTTTCAATGCATTATCATATGTTAAAGAATGAAACTTGGTATGTTCAGAAAGGAGCATTTCAATTTGATTGGATTGATACTGAAGCAGCTGAAAGAAACTATACACAATTGCAAGAAGGTGATGTTGTTTATATTGAGAAAGGATTACCTCATCAATTAATGGCATTAACCGAAGGAGCAACAATTATGGAAGTAAGTACAGAACACTTTGACGAAGACTCTTATAGAGTTTATAGAAATGGACCTCAAGATTTAGAATAATGACATATATAGTAGCGCATCTTCCTAACTTAGAAGAACTTAAAAAACAATTAGAAGATAATCCTGATAGAATTGAAACCTATATGAAATATATGGGATTTGAAGGACCTGAAGGAACGATTGATTATATAACAAACAAAATAAAAGAACATATTAAAAATAAAAAAAATGAAAATACAAAAAATTAACGAATCATCAATTACTCAAGAAGATATAGCATTATATAAAGAATCTATTTCTAAATTAGATGGATTTATGTTTACGGCATCTGATATGGATAAAAGAATTATTACAATACGTTTGGGTAGTGTTGAAGATGAACTAACATTAGTAAATCCAGTAATAGAAAAAACATCAGAACAACCATTGGTTTATTTTGAAAAAGATTTTAATAAAGGAAAGGTTCGTAAAACAATTCGTTTTCCATATCTTATAGTTAATACTGACAATTTAGGTAAAGTTGAATTCAAAGCAGAAAAAAAGGATTGGAAAGATTCTGATGAATTTTTTGGAGATATGGGATTAATAGAAGCTGTATTGGTACAACGATTGATAGATGCAATCAATGGTATTGATATTACACATCCATCAAGACAATATTCCGAAACTGTTATAAAAGATAAAGAGCCGGGTAGAAACGAAAGAGTTATGTTGCAAGGTCCTGATGGAGAAATGGAATTCGTAAAAAGTAAAAAAATAGATTCATATCTACAAAGGGGTTGGAACTTAATTTAATTCTAAACAAATGGCAAAATTAATATTTATTATAGATGAAGCTGAAAATAGAGAAGCCTCTAAAATAGAATTTGAAGTACCAAACGATATGGATGTTTGGGAATATAAAAGAATGTGTGTTAGAATGGCAGGGGCTATGGGATATACTTCCATATCTGTTAGAAAAGCTTTCGGAACTGAATATAAAAAAGATTTAGATACAGAAATAAAACAAATATTTGAAAACGCCTATTCGGGCTCATTGATATATGGATAATATTAAAGATTTATTAGCAGCACAAAATAAAAGAATACTAACTTTACAATTGTTGGTAGAGGCTTTGGTAGATGAATTAATTGAAACTAAAAAAATAAAAGAATCAAAACTTGATAAAAGATTTGTATCTAAAATGCATTGGGCAAATGAAGAATTGGATAAAGCCAGAGAAGAAGCTTCAATGGATTATTTGAAATCGCAGATGTTTGGTGGCAAAATAGGCGAAGCTTAAATTTGGTAGTTTCAATAAAAAGTTGTATATTTGTATAATAATTAAAATTTATGGATTATTTAATAGGATTTTTACTAATAATATTGTTACCAGCTTCAATATTATTTAATATAATTTTGATTCGTAGAGGAATCTCATTTGTAAAGCAAAACGAACAATTGACTGATATTATAAAAGATTACGATAGTAGACAAGATAATACTTTAATAACATTAGAAAATATGTTAGCTGAATTAAGACAAATTGATTTAAATGGTTCCTTTGAATCAGATGATGAAGTTGGTACTGTATTTTCGGAATTAAAAAATACAATAGAAAACTACAAAAAACAAATTTAATAATGCCTCGTAAAAAGAAAAGTAAACAATACTTTACATTAGATACTGAAGAAGCTATTATAGCATATAACAAATCAACATCTCAACGAGAAAGAAATGATTTATATAAAACAAGAATTCAATATCCTTTTGAAAAATTAGCAGAGAACATTCTTAACACATTTAAGTTTTCTTATTTTGATGTTAGTAAAGAGGATGTACAAATGGAGGTTATATCTAATTTAATTGAAAAAATACATATGTTCCAAGAAGGTAAGGGAAAAGCATTTTCCTATTTTTCAATTGTTGCAAAAAATTATCTTATCCTTAAAAATAATGGAAATTATAAAAGATTTAAAAAAACATCTTTACTATCAGAAATGCCAGAAACTTGGAATCCTGAAAATGATTTTAAAGAAACTCAATTTGGCGAAGAATTAAATGAATTTAAAGATTTAATGTTAAGATATTGGGACCAAAATCTTACTAGAGTATTTACCAAAAAAAGGGATATACAAATAGCAGACGCAGTACTTGAATTATTTAGAAGAAGTGCAAACATAGAAAACTTCAACAAAAAACATTTGTATCTTTTAATAAGAGAAATGACTGATTGTAAGACACATTATATTACAAAGGTAGTAAATGAAATGAAAAAACATCAAACTAAAATGCTGAATGATTATTTAGATTATGGTATGATTACATCTAAAAGTAACGATTTTTGGGAAGAGCAATATTTATTAGAACAATAGACAGACATATTATGGAACGAATTGCATCGATGTTTTTTCATAGCCGTACACAGGCACACATATTTCACACAAGAGTAACCGGAGAAGGTTCAGATGCCGCTCATAGAGCTTTACAAGCTTATTACGAAGGTATTGTACCACTTATAGATGGTGTAATTGAAACTTATCAGGGACAATATGGTTTAATTGAATATAAGGAAGTAAATGGTATTGATAACGATGCTTCAAAAGAAAATATCATTAGATACTTTGATAATCTTTGTAAATTTTTGGCAAAGGAAAGAAAAGAACCTAAATTACAAATGAGTTGGTTGCAGAATGACTTAGATAACATAGCATCTCTTTTATACTCTACAAAATATAAGTTAATAAACCTACAATAATTTAACACTAGAATTAATACTATTTTAAGGTTATTCAATATTTATCATTGGATAACCTTTTTTTATTATCCAAAATACGTTCCTACTTAACAGGTTTTTTCAACATTTTACGGTAATTTAGTTACTTAATTGGTTATACGGATAACTAAAAAGTAAAATTATGTCATACATTAAAGGGTTAGTAGCAAATTGGAAAGAAAAGCTTGGGCTGGGTTTTCTTTATTTGGCGTTGGGTTGGGTTATGTTAGCATTGGTATTTCAATTAACTATGGTTGGAATTCATATTGCTGGAAAAACAGAATTAGAGCAAAATATAGCAAATTGGTTTAGTTGGAAATTTGATGGCACATTCAAAAACTCACCTGAAAATATTTGGTATGAAGCAGAAGACCATGTATGGGTTGATGGTGTAGAAAATCAAGTTAAGATTGGTAAATTAGCAGGAAATCGTAATCTTGCATTTGGAGTAAAAAACATATTAGAGGAATATATTCAAGAAAAAGGATATGACCTTTCGCAAGATGCAAAATATCATTTAAAAGTAAATATTGTTTATTTGGATGTACTTACAACCAAAACTAACATTTCAGTATTCCATAAAGGAGAAGAAGAAGTGGTAGTTAGATTGCAAGGTATTCTATATAAAGAAGGAAAAAAGGAGAAAGAGATAGTGGTTGAAGAATCATCATCAGAAATCTCAATGTCTACGTTAATAGTTGATGAGGGTGGTAAATTCAATCAAACATCTTTAAGCAACGCACTCAAAAAAGCATCCGATAAGCTAATAACAAAATTATTGGGAAAAAAATAATATGAAAAAATTATTAACACTTTTAGGCGTATTGGTGATATCATTATCATCATTTGGACAACTTACTGTAAACCAAACTATAACTCCTACAACTGGATTAAAGGTTGGTGATACGTTGACTGTAAAGTATACTGTAGCTAGAGGAACTACAACACCTCGTTATTTTTGGTTGAGATATTCTTTCAACAATAAAGCATTGGCAATGGTAGCGAATAGTACAACATTTTCACAAGGTACTTCTACTCAAACATTCTTTACGGGATGGAATAACTATAAATTTACTCCAGCTGCAAATGTTGCTGAAACTCAATTATATACTCAATACCAAACTACACCTTGGGGATATGCTACAAACAATGATTGGAATGTTGGACAATTGACTGTTCAAAGAACCGATGCATCAATCAATGGTGATATCGCAACTCAAAAGTTTGTATTGAAAGACCAAAACACTTATAACGATATCCATAAATTAGATTTGGCATACGCTATTAATGATACATCTGGTTACATTTCTCCAATCACAAGAAGTGCAACAAATATATCTTTAAATGGTATAACAGGTAATACATCACAATTCAAAGTAAAAGTTCTATTCCCACAAGGATATACAATTACCGACCATAGTGTTCAATTAATGAGATTAAAAACTAATGGTAGTGGAGAAATTGATTGGTCACAACAACCTATTGCACAATTACCATTGGATGCAAGTGGTGAAGCTCTATTTACAACTCAAGTTAAAGTAGGTGATTCGGTTGGTGTATTTGTTGGAGCAGCATTTCAAAAGACTTGGATGAACAATATCGTAACTGTATCGGATGCATATAAAGCATTTTTAGGACATTCACAAACTGATATTAGTGGAACTGCTAACTTCTTTACTTATCCAAATTTGGAAAAGAAAGTTGGTTTAATTACAAAAAACAAAACTACATTTGGTGAATCCGATTCATATTACTTATTTGCACATGTAATGGGTATCAATGTAGATACACCGGCTATGATTCCAACTAACACTTCAACATCAGTAAGATGGTATAGTGGTTTATTAAATCAAAGTTGGTTAGATGGTGTTGTTAAAAATAGAGTAATAATCGATACTCCTACAAAAGAAGTTCATGCTGTATTCGCATGGGGTGGTGATTTAAACTGGTCACATTCATCTGACCCGGCAGTAATTGCTAGTAGAATTAGTAGTGGAATTTACACAAATGCAATAAACAATAGTGAAGCTATGGTTGTAAAGAATATGTCATTATCTTCAAATATAGTAATGGCGTATCAAACTGAAGCTGTTCAAACTGCAAAATTAAGTGTAGCATCTACATTAGAAAATGGTAAGGTTGTATTAACTACTACTTTAACAAAAGAAGAATTAGCAGGATTGGAAGTTATTATGAACTATGATGAATCTAAATTAACTTTGGATAATATTATATTTGATGCAGGTTCTACAATCACAAACTTTTCTACAAAAGAAGGTAGTAGATTAACATTTGGTTCTATTGACCAAATAAAAACTTCTAGAATTAAAACAGGAACTCCTTATAAATTAATATTCACACCTAAAGTTCAATTAACAAATACTGCAGGATTATTCTACTTTGTTTTATCAGATGCAGTTGATTCGAAAGGAAATAAAATCGACTTAATAGTTGAATAATATGAAACATATATTAGTTACATTATTTTTACTTATATCATTTTTAGGGTTCGGACAGAGTGTATCTGCTCCGGACTCTAAATCTTTTTTACCATCCACAACTGGGCAAGATGCAAGTGGGTTTTCATTGAGTGGGTTTGGTTCAACATCTACTTTATTAGCATCAATCAGTTTAATCAACCCATCAACAAATACTACATTCTATCTTAATACAACAACCGGCTTAACAGCAGCAAGTGGATTTACTTTAAGTGGTAATAAAGTTCGTTTGGTTGTAACAGGAACGATGGCAGATATTAATACTGCATTAGCATCTTTGAAAGTAAATACAGGTTCGGTAGTTGGTAATGTTCAATTATCGGTAGCAGCAACTGTAAACCCTGTTGGTTATTTTTACAATGGTGTCAATGGACACTTTTATAGACCTATATCAACTGGAGCAA
>B570J14230_10000982_pt1 | contig 11573 bp, 8 predicted proteins | sample LakMenepilimnion_3_FD_14230 | JGI IMG/M metagenome (IMG submission 14230) | reverse complement strand
GGAGACGTATTCACTTCTATAAAATAGTGATCACTTTTTTTATCCATCATAAAATCAACACGACCCCAGCTAGAGCATCCAATTGAATTGAAGGCCGCCAAAGCTTCTTGAGCTATTAAAGCTTCTTTATTTTTTTCTATCCCTGAAGGGCAAATATATTGCGTGTCATCTTTAAGATATTTTGCTTCGTAATCATAAAACTCATTGCTTGGCTTAATCTTAATGACTGGAAGGGTTTGACCATCCACAATAGCCACTGTATATTCTTCGCCGTCCACAAATTTCTCAACGATTACATTTGCATCAATCCTCGATGTTTTTAAAAAAGCTTCTTTATATTGTTGTTCGTTTTTTATCTTATCAATACCTATACTTGAACCTTCATTTGATGGTTTAATAAAAAATGGTGATCCAATTGAATGAACGATTTCTGCATATAAGGTTTTCTCAGTTACCTGGAGAAAATCTGGTGTTGAAATGTTTAATGAACGCCATAATAATTTCGTTTTAAGTTTGTCCATTCCAATGGCAGAACTTAAGGAATCGCTTCCGGTATATGCAACATTTTTCGACTTTAAAAAAGCTTGCATAGATCCGTCTTCACCGCCTCTTCCGTGTAAGGCTATAAAAACTCTGTCGTAACTTTTAATATCTTCAATATCTCTAACTGAAGGATCAAAAGCTTCAGCATCAATGCCTAATCGGCTTAAAGCACGAAATACAGCATCGCCACTGAGAAGTGAAACAGCTCTCTCATTAGAGTCTCCACCCATAAGTACGGCAACTTTTCCAAATTCATTCATCAACCTAGAAAGTCCCCTAAAATTTTAATTTCCCTTTCGAGCTTAATACCTTTTCTTTTAAAGACTTCGCATTCAACATAGTCAATAATATTTTCAATGTCTTTTGCAGACGCATTACCTAAATTAATAATAAAATTGGCATGTTTATCTGAAACTTCAGCGTTGCCAACTCTAAAACCTTTTAATCCGCAGTCTTCAATGAGTTTTGCTGCAAAAGTATCTTTTGGATTTCTAAATGTTGAGCCTGCTGTTGGCCAATTAAGGGGTTGAGTGTTTTTCCTATGGTTAAGATATTCCTTGATCTTACTTTCTGGGTCGCCTGCCATATCTTTTTTAAAATTAAACCAGGCACCTACAAACCACTCTTTTGAATTTGGCTTAATTACTTCTCGGTAAGAAATTTTAAATTCATCTCTTAATCTTGTAACTATATTGCCATTATCATCAATCATATTTATCTGGGTCACATAATTCCATGTTTCAGAACCGTAGCATCCGGCATTCATCGCCAAGGCTCCTCCGACTGTGCCTGGAATGCCAGCAAAAAATTCTCCGCCAACGTAATGCTCTCTAGCAAGAGTTTTTGCAATTTTTGCGCAGGTATTACCTGCTTCTGCATACACGCCCTTATCAGTCATTTGAATTTCATTTAAAGCTGCATGCATTACAATAACCGTTCCCCGGATACCCCCATCTCTCACTAAAATATTTGATCCCAATCCAATAAAAGTGAGCGGCTTTAAATAGTGTTCATCTTTTAAGAAATTTTTTAAATCTTCTAAATTTTTAGGTATAAATAAAGCATCGGCAGCACCGCCTACCCGCCAACTGTTGTATTTGGTTAATGGCACATTTTTTAATATCATTGCATTCGTCATGACTTCACAATATTCAATATATCTTTCGTCACTCTTCCTATTGAGCCTGCGCCCATCACAATTAAGATGGAATCTTGTTCAATATGTTGAAGCGCTGTTTTAGCTAATCTGCAATATCTTTTTCAAAAGAAACTTTTTTCATAATTTTATTCATACTATCCATGATCGCTATGGAACTTACCCCTGGAATTACTTTTTCGCCAGCCGAATAAATATCAGTGAGAAGTGTTTTATCTGCTTTTTGAAGCACCCTTACAAACTCATCAAAACAATCTCTCGTTCTGGTGTAGCGATGAGGCTGAAAAACAAGATAGATCGATTTACCTGGATATGCATCTCGCGCCGCGTCAAGGACTGCTTCAATTTCGACCGGGTGATGCCCATAATCATCAACCAGAGTAAAAGATTTTTTATCAAATATTAAATCTTTATAAGTCTCGAATCTTCGGCCTACACCTTTAAAATGCTTTAATGCATCGATTGTTTTTGAAATCGGTATCTCGAGCTCATCTGCAAGTGCTATTGCTGCCAATGCATTTCTAACATAATGCTTGCCCGGTAGATTTAAAGTCATTGGTTTTTTAACAACATCAGTGTGTTTAATCGTCACTTTAAAATGCATTTTACCTGCATCTGCTAAAACTTCTTCAGCATGCACATCTGCATCATTTGATAAACCATAAGTTATGATAGGTCTAGAAATTTCAGGAAGAATAGATTTGATAACCGGATCATCAATACACACAATTACCACGCCATAAAAAGGTAATCGATGTATGAATTCTATATATGTTTTTTTAAGTTTTTCAAAATCATTGTCATATGTTTCCATATGATCTTGATCAATATTTGTCACGATAGAATATACAGGTGTCAAATGTAAAAATGATGCGTCTGACTCATCAGCTTCCACCACGATATACTCACCATTTCCTAATTTTGCATTTGCATTCAAGGAAGAAAGTCTTCCGCCAATTACATAAGTAGGATCCATTGAAGCTTCGGCCAAAATGGAAGCGATTAAACTCGTGGTGGTTGTTTTGCCATGAGTGCCGGCTACTGCAATACCTTTTTTAAAGCGCATTAATTCTGAAAGCATTTCTGCCCTAGGCATAATTGGTATTTTATTTGTAATAGCAGCTTTTAACTCTGGATTATCTTGATCGATTGCAGAAGAAATCACTAAAACATCAACATCTTTAATGTTGTCTGCTGCATGATTAATAAAAATCTTAATACCGATCTCTTTTAATCTTGAGGTTACTAGTGACTCCTGAATATCGGAGCCGGAAACAAAATAGCCTAGATTGTGCATCACTTCTGCAATGCCACTCATTCCTGAGCCGCCTATACCTACAAAATGAATTCGATTGATATTGTGTTTCATTTGTTAATTAGTCGCTCGCAGGCTTTATAAATAACTTCTTCAGGTTTAGTTGCTTTATTTTCCAATGCAGCTTTTGCCATTTTTAAGCATTCATTTCTTGTCATACTTCGAAGTATGCTTCTCAATGATTCGGTTGTGAGCTCCTCCTGAATTATAAGTCGTGCGGCCTTCTTATCACTTAAGTATTTTGCGTTATAAAACTGATGGTTATCTACTGCAAAAGGGAATGGCACTAATATACTAGGAATTCCTGCTGCCGAAAATTCAGAGACCGTGAGTGCGCCAGCTCTAGCTATGACAAGGTCTGCCCATTCATATAATTTTTCAATGTGATCCAAATAAGCCCTGCAATCGGCTTTAATTCCACTTTCCTTATAACTTGCTTTTAATTCTTCAAAGTGCTTCTCACCAGATTGATGAATAATCGCCGGTCTATTTTTAGGGCTGATTTGTTTAACACTTAAAGGAATCGTATCGTTAAAAAATTTAGCTCCTAAACTACCGCCCACAACAAGAAGTCTCAAAGGGCCTTTTCTATTTTTAAATCTCTGGGCTGGCGGTTTAATTTGCCTAATGTTATCTCTCACTGGGTTGCCAATTTTTTGAGAGGCGCGCATCAGTTTAATTGGAAACGCGGAATATATTTTTGTTGCGATTATTGCTAATAATCTATTAGTTAGGCCTGGGATAGAATTTTGTTCATGCACAATGAGTGGCTTACCCATAAGCCTCGACATAAGACCACCCGGAAATGAAACATAGCCCCCCATAGCAATGACCACATCCGGNTTTTCTTTTTCAATTACTTTTGCACATTGTATTAACGCAATCAAAAGCATAAATGGAAGCTTTAACCAATTTAACAGGCCTTTGCCTCTGACGCCTTTAATATCAATCATGGCTTTTTGATAAGGCTTTTTATCGATTAACTTGTTTTCCATGCCATGAGAAGTTCCAAGCCAAGTGATTGAGTATCCTTTAGCTTTTAAATAATCGGCAATCGCAATTCCTGGATAGATATGTCCTCCGGTTCCTCCTGCGATAATCAATATTTTTTTATTGGGTTTCACTAAGTTAAATTCCTCTTAAGCCTCTTCGATTTTCCCAATCAATTCTGAGTAATATCGCAAGCGCAATCATATTGGCCAAAATACCACTACCACCGTAAGAAAGGAGTGGCAAGGTTAACCCTTTTGTAGGAAGAAGCCCCATGTTGACACCCATGTTAATAATGCCTTGCGTACCAAACCAAATGCCAATACCTTGAGATAACAGAGCTGAGTAATAACTCTCATTAATAATAGCTTCTTTAGCAATACCAAAAGCTCTAATTACAAGCCATGAGAATAATCCAATGACAATAAGCACACCAAAGAAACCAAATTCTTCAGCTAATACAGCCAAAATAAAATCAGTGTGTGCTTCGGGCAAATAAAGTAATTTTTCGACACTACCACCTAACCCTACCCCAAAAAATTCGCCACGACCAAAAGCTATAAGAGCGTGAGATAGCTGGTAACCTTTTCCATATGGATCAGCCCATGGATTAAAAAAACCTACTAATCTTTGGTATCTATAGTCAGAGCTATAAATTAAGGCTGCCATACCAATAGGTGCAACAATGGAAAGGCCCATCAGTATTTTTTTGTCTATGCCGCCTAAAATTAAGGTACACATTGCAATGACTAAGATTACAGCAAATGCACCGAAATCTGGTTCAAGCAATAACAATGCTCCTAATAACATAATCACTGCTGCCATTGGAAGAAACCCTTTTAGAAAACTCCCAATTTCTTTTGATTTTCTTAAAACATAATCTGAAGCGTACATAGCAGTAAATAATTTCATAAATTCCGAGGGCTGCATATTAAATACAAATAATGAAATCCAACGCCTACTTCCATTCACAACATGGCCAATACCTGGAATGAGAACAAGAATAAGTGAGACCATGCCTGCCATAAATAAATAAGGCGACATCTTTTGCCACCAGCGAATAGGAATTTGGAAAATAATAAATCCGACAACAAATCCCAATGAAATATAAATTGATTGTCTTAATAAAAAAAAGTAATTTTGATGTTTAGTTAATTTGCTAGATTCAGCAAAAGAAATTGAGGATGAATAAACCATAATCAGGCCAATTGCAATTAATATTAATGAAACCCAGAAAAGGCCTTGATCAAAAGAAGGTTTATCTATTGTCGATTTATTAGAAAATTTATCGATCATGATTTATTTTTTAACTTACTCACGCAATCCTTAAAAACTTCCCCGCGATGTACGTAATTTTTAAACATATCGGTACTTGCACATGCTGGAGAGAGAAGAACTACATCTCCCGCTTTAGCAAGCTCAAATGATTTGATAATTGCTGATTCAAGATTTTTTTCAATACTTGTCGGAATGGCCCCACCGTTAAATACTTCTTGTATTATTTTTGCATCTTTACCAATCAAAGAAATATTTTTTACTTTATCCCTAGATGGGCCTATTAATGGTTGAAAATTTTGACTTTTGCCATCCCCTCCGGCAATCAGTAAGATTGGTTTGGACATGCTTTGAATAGCAGCAATCGTTGCTCCAACGTTGGTACCTTTTGAATCATTATAAAAATCAATACCTGATATAGAGCTAACATATTCCACTCGATGTGGTGGTGCGCTAAATTGACTTAGTACTTTTTTGATCACATCTTTTGAAATATTAAATGGCTCACAAAGAGCTAAAGCAGCCATTACATTTAGAATATTATGTTCACCCTTAAGTTTAATATCTTCTAAAGAAATAATTTCAGCCCTACCTTTTGCGATGAAATATTGGTTACCATTTTTTTTAATGCCATAATTTTTCTCGTCCAAATGAGTTCCGAATGTTAAAGAGCTTTCATTAATCTGAGATTTTAGATAATCGTCTTCTCTATTTAAGATAATATTTTTAGCATGATTAAATATTCTATACTTGGCTTTAGCGTACTCTTCCATAGATCCGTATCGATCCATATGGTCTTCTGAAATATTTAAGATTGCTGCAGTTTCGAGCGCTAATGAATATGTCGATTCCAACTGATAGCTGGATAACTCAAGAACATATACCTCTGGCGCTTTTTGATTTAAAGTATTTAATATAGGGATCCCAATATTTCCTCCGACAATAGTTGATATGCCGGCCGCTTTTAATAAATCCCCAACAAGTGAAGTAACTGTCGTTTTGCCATTTGAACCTGTAATGCCAATCACTTTTGAACTCACCGATTTAACTTGCGCAAACATTTCAATATCACCAATTACAGGTATGCCTTGATTTAATGCCTTTTGAATATAACTTTCTTTCAACGACATACCTGGGCTAATGATATTAATTCAACATCATGAATAATGGTATCGTTAAATTTTTCCCCGATCGTAAATTTAACATCTTTAAATTTTTCTTTTATCGTCTCAAAATTATCAATTGTTGGCCTTGTATCAATAGCTTGAATATCGCATTCTTTGTTTGCTAAAAAATGTAGGGCGGACTGCCCTGTCTCTCCAAGACCAATCACCAAGACTTTCTTTTTATTAAAATTGATGCTCATCTAATTTTCAGCGATGAGATCCCAATTAATACAAGCATCATTGTTATGATCCAAAATCTAACAACGACCTGCGTTTCTTTCCAGCCTTTTTTCTCATAGTGATGGTGAAGTGGCGCCATAAGAAAAATTCGCTTACCAACACCATATTTAAATTTAGTATATTTAAAGTACATGACTTGAATAGCAACAGAAAAAGTCTCGACCACAAAAATACCGCCCATAATAAATAAAACAATCTCCTGTCTTACAATCACTGCAATTGTGCCAATAGCAGCGCCTAGAGCAAGTGCGCCTAAATCTCCCATGAATACTTCCGCAGGATAAGTGTTAAACCATAAAAATCCCAAACCAGCACCAGCCATTGCAGTGCAAAATATAGCCAACTCACCAGCGCCGCTGATATAGGGAATACCTAAATATTTAGCTATAACATAATTACCTGCAACATAAGCAAAAACCCCTAAAGCACTTGCAACTAATACAGCCGGCATAATTGCTAGGCCATCGAGGCCATCTGTAAGATTAACTGCATTGCTGCTCCCTACAATGACGATATAACTTAAAAGTATAAAAGTAGGTCCGCTCATCGTAAAACTTACATCCTTAAAAAATGGAAGAATAAGCGAAGTCTGTTCGGGTGTAACAGCGTTAGACCAAAGATATATAGATGCACCAAGGCCTATGATTGATTGCCATAAATACTTTTGCCTGGCACTCATACCATTCGGATCTTTATAAATAACTTTTTTTAAGTCATCAATAAATCCAATAAGGCCAAAACCAAGCGTGACAATTAACAAAACCCAAATATAGTTGTTCCTTATGTCCGCCCAAAGTAATGTCGATACAATAATTGATACCAATATCAAGCCACCCCCCATTGTGGGTGTGCCTGTTTTAATTAAGTGATCTTTGGGGCCATCTGATCTAACAGCTTGTCCTATATTGAACTGATTAAGTTTCTTGATTAGCCAAGGGCCAAAAGCGAAAGAAATAACTAATGATGTGATTGTCGCCATCACAGCTCTTAATGTAATGTAATTAAATACATTAAACCCATGGATCTCTTTTGCTAAAAACTTAAATAATTCGAGCAACATAATTTTTATCTTTCTTAAAAATTTTAAGTAAGTGCATCTACAACCTCTTCCATTTTCATGAATCTAGAGCCTTTAACAAGCACACATGAATTCTTTTTTATCTTGGTTTTGATGTAATTTATAAGTGCTTTTTTATCCTCAAACCATTTTGCATTCCCTTTACAATGGTCTATAACGTGTTTCGTCAATTTTCCTGTTCCAACTACTTCTAATATTTTATTTTTTTTGATATAAGCCCCTATTGATTTATGGTACTCAACTTCCTTTTTTCCTAACTCGCCCATATCACCAATAATTAATATTTTTTCACAGTCTTGATTTGCAAGAACATCAATTGCAGCTCGCATTGAGGCAGGATTCGCATTGTAGGTATCATCAATCAAGATACAGCCACGAAGTCCTTTTTTGAGTTCCAATCTTCCATGTACTGACTTGATAGATTCAATACCTCGCTTAATAGCCTTTAAGGGAATTTTTAGTGCAATAGAAGCGGCAATGGCTGCTAATGCATTTTTTAAATTATGCTCGCCCTTTAATTTGACTTTAATTTCCACGATTCCTTTTGGTGTTTTAATTTGAGAAATGCCTTGAACCGTTTTCTTGACATATACATCGGATTTTGAAGTGAGTCCAAATGTCATAACTTTTTTACGAAGAGCAGCAGTCTTTAGTNCGCTATAAAATTCATCTTCTCTATTTATAACTGCAATGCCATTCTTTTTGAGCCCTGAAAATATTTCTGATTTTGCTTTTGCAATACCTGCTTTTGAACCAAAAAATTCAATATGAGCCTCTCCTATATTTGTTATTACTGCGACATCTGGTTTTGCAATTTCACTTAAATATTTAATCTCGCCCTTATGATTCATACCCATCTCAACTACAGCAAATTTTTGAGTTTTTTTAATATTTAGTAAGGAAAGTGGAAGTCCTATATCATTATTGAAATTTCCTTTGCTCATCAGGACTTTTAATTTACTACCAACATAGCAAGAAATAATACTTCCAATCATTTCTTTAGTGGTGGTTTTACCATTACTTCCTGTGATAGCAACAAGAGGTATTTTAGATTGNGCTTTCCANTACTGAGCTATCTTGCCTAAAGCTTCTCGCCCATTTTTAACGATTATTTTATTTTCTAAATTTTTAACGTCTTTAGATACAATNGCAGCTAATGCNCCTTTTTTAATAGCAATTTCTGCAAAATTATCCCCGTCAAATTTTTCGCCTTTAATACCTAAAAATAAATCATTATTTTTAATATCATTGCTATTGATAGAAATGTTTTTTATTGTTTTATGAAGCAAAGCGGTATCGCCANAATATCGGCCAGAAACAAGTTTTTTAATCTTATTTAAAGTAATTCGCATTCANCTCGCCTTGTANACTTTGAGCGCTTTTCTTGCACATGTTTGATCACTAAATGGATGCTTAATGCCTTTAATTTCTTGATAGGTTTCATGTCCCTTTCCAGCAATAAGGACGACGTCATCTTTTTTAGCATTCATAATTGCTTTTTCTATTGCCTTATGTCGATCAAATTCAATACGATAGGACCCTTTCATATGCTTGCTAATTTCTTTAATAATTTTTCCGGGACTTTCATTCCTTGGATTGTCTGACGTAATAAAATTAATATCAGCTAAGTTAGAAGCTATCTCTGCCATATCTTTTCTTTTTCCGGCATCTCTATCTCCTCCGCAACCAAATACACAGATAAGATTACCGTCAGTTTGGTTTTTAAGGGTTTGCAGCACTTTTTTTAAAGCGTCTGGTGTGTGAGCATAATCAATAAAGATATTTGGGGTATTTTTAGATCTTAGTCTTTCCATTCTCCCTGGAACCTGAGATATATAACTTATTTGTTTCACAATTTTTTTTATTGAATTGCCAGATGCTATCAGTGAAGTAATTACTGCTAGTAAATTATATACATTAAACTCGCCTACCACAGGCGCCTCTACTTTGTATGTTTCTTTTTTATATGCAATTTGGAAACGTGTGCTCGAATTTGAATATTCAATGTGTGTCGCTTTAATGTCGCCACTTTTTATTCCATAACTTAAAACTTTAGTTTTATTCTTTACAAGAAAATTTTTTAGTTTTTTTCCATAAGAATCATCGATATTAATAACTGCAACTTTCAAAGATGGGAATTCAAATAACTTCTTTTTTTCATTGAAATAATTCCGAAAGTTAAGATGGTAATCTAGATGATCCCTTGATAAATTGGTAAAAACTGCAATATCGAAAAGAATTCCATTCACTCTCCCCTGAGACAATGCGTGAGATGAAACTTCCATTACAGCTGATTTTATTTTTTGATTTTTAAATTGTCTTAAAATACGATGATTTGATATCGCATCAGGTGTTGTATACGTATGTGATTTTAATTTTTTGTACCCAAACCCCAGCGTCCCTATGACGCCTGTTTTTTTGCCCAGGAGATTTTGTATTTCAGCTGTCCAGTACGCACAAGATGTTTTTCCGTTTGTGCCAGTGATACCTATAGTGAGTATTTGCTTCGAAGGCTTTTTAAAAAATGTATGGGCAATTTCACCTTCTTTATTTTTTAATTCTGAAACAGCATAATGTTCTGTATGCCATGTTTTTTTCCATACAAAATTTTTCTTTTCATAAAGTATTATTTTCGCGCCTTTTTTAATGGCCGCTTCAATATAAGTTCTTCCATCATTATGCAGTCCAGGATAGGCTAAAAATAAAGAATTATTTTTTATATGCCTACTATCGTTTGATATATCAGAGATGCGATGTCCAATTTTTTTTAACACACTCTTCATATCGTTTCTTTAATGTTTTTATTGTCTTGCGGTAAAACTTTATTTTGAGTTTTTATGTCTTGTGGAATCTTTAATATCTTCATGACGTCAGCCATTACACTGCTAAAAACTGGAGCCGCTACTGCTCCTCCGTAATGACTTCCAATGCTTGGTTCATCTATCATCACTGCCATAATAATTCTTGGATTTGAAACTGGGGCTAGACCTACAAATGACCCTATATTTTTATTCTTTTCATAAGCGCCATTTGCTCCAATTTTTTCAGCGGTACCTGTCTTGCCTGCAACTCTATATCCTATAATTTTTGCATTACCTCCAGTACCCTCTTCCACAACTTGTTCCATCATTTCTACCATAGTTCTCGCTGTTTGCTTTGTGAATACTTTTGTACCCATAGGAATTTCATCTTTTTTGAATAATGTAACTGGCTTCATTTCCCCGTCGTTAGCAAAAACTGTATAAGATTGAGCCAATTGAAGAAGTGTTAAATTAATCCCATGTCCGAAAGATATAGTTGCCTGGTCTACTTTGCCCCAATTTTTATAATCACGAAGTCTTCCAGAGGCTTCCCCAGGAAACCCTGCCGAAGTTTGCATTCCAAACCCTACTTTATTTAAAGTAGACCACAAACTCTTGGGTGTTTGCATTAATCCAATTCTTGCTGCACCTACATTGGAAGACTTTGCAATCACTTCTGAAACTGTCATAAAAGGTTTGCTACCATCAGCATGAGCATCATGTATTGTGGCTGATCCAATTTTCATCAATCCTGATGAAATTTCTACCAATGAACTTGGATTAAGAATTCCGGCGTCTAACGCTGAAGACACTGTGAATGGTTTAATTGTTGACCCAGGCTCGAACACATCTGTCACTGCTCGATTTCTTGTGGGGCCGCCACCTTCCCTAAAATTATTAGGGTTATAAGAAGGAAGATTAGCCATAGCTAGCACCTCTCCCGTTTTTGCATCTAGCACTATAGCCGAGCCTGCTTTAGCTTTATGAATTTCGATTGATTTAGCTAATT
>B570J14230_10000981_pt1 | contig 11581 bp, 19 predicted proteins | sample LakMenepilimnion_3_FD_14230 | JGI IMG/M metagenome (IMG submission 14230) | reverse complement strand
AGGCGAAGACTAACTGTAACTTGGTCTTGAGTATATTGCTGATATGGACCGACGCCAAGGAAGCGAGCACCAGTACCACCAGTCTTGATGTTTGAGTTGTAATCGATTATACCACCTTCAATAATGATACCTGCAACTTTCAATGGAGGCAGAGGTTCAGCACCTTCGCCTGAAATCTGTTCGCGCATCTGACGAACAAGTTGACGTTCTTTGATCAGCGAATCAATACCGACACGTTCAACGGGAATAAACCACTTACCGTCGCCTGTATCTTGCAGCGTTTTGATCAAATATGCATCAGCGCCCTGAGTAACCGCAGTAGAGAAACTTGCAAGGGTTGAAGATGGTTTACGTTGACCAGTTCTATCAGTGAACGAGTATAGAGCGATGGGAATTGGTTGCCCATCTAACTCTGGCAGATTCTTAAACAGTTTTGGATTAGCAAAACGCTTGACTTCGGCATCATCTCTAAACAGATATGATTGGTTGGCGGTAGGATGAAGCGCACCAACACAACCAGAAGTCGCAAGAAGAAGTGGAAGGAGAATTAACTTTTTCATGGTCATCTCCTTAGAACGCAAACGTAGCAATAGGAACAGTAACAACCGTAGTGTTACCATTCTTATCGACAACTGTTAGTGTGACTTCTGTTCCAGTCTTGACGTAACTTACTGAGTTGCCATCAAGATTGAATGTTCCTGTGCTGGAATTTCCGCCTTCCGCGAACAGATTGTTTGAAAGTTGTGTAGCAAGTTGGGCGTAAACCTGAGAGGTAAACAGCGCCATGAACTTAGCAAGAGGAGTGTTTGATGCTTCCGCTCTTGCTAATGCTGCCTTTGCTGCTTCTGCATCTTTGATTGCCTGTTCACGAGAACGTTCCTGGGCATCGATTGATTGCACATGTGAAGACCACCCATAACCAGTGAAGGAAGGTGATTTAAATTGTTGTACTATAGGATCGGCAAATGCAGGACTACTTAGACTTAGTAGTAGCAGGAGCATCGTCGCTCGTTTTAACATCTTTCTCTTCCTTTTTTGGTTTGTTGTCCGAAGAAAAATTTAAATCAAACGTAAATACTTTAAGGATCTCAATCTTTAGATTTAGTGTCACTGTGATCCTCCTTTATTTGCAATACAACACTCACCTTCTGGTTTAATCTTATCAAATCGTTATCCAACATACGGACACGATCAATTAGGGCAATCAAAATTACATTGGTTTCACCAATTAATGGCATCAACTTATCAGTTACGAACTTATAAATGAACCAAACGAAATATCCCATCCCGACTGACGCCACGATGGGGAATCCGTATTGCTTAACTAGTTCTGCTACAATAGATGGGTCCATTAATCCTTCCGAGCATCGTTCTTCCCGTCTGCTCGTGCGATTCTGTCTAGGTCTGGTTTAAGACCTAAAGCGGAACTAACAACTGCATCAACGCGAATAATATCATGGTTCATGGTCTTCACTCGGTTGTCTAACCCCATGATGATACCCTGCATTCCCTTGAGTGCTTTAACAACGCTTTCGAGAATGTAGTTGATGACAAAATATACGAATACACCCGCAAGTAAGGCACCTGCGATCGGGAAACCAACGTCTCCGATTAGTTTAAAGATAACATCGTAATTCATACGACTATTTATAAGATTTTACTTGGCACCGTTAAATTTAACTGCCAAATTCAGAAATTGTCCCAACTTATGTTGAACCCCCACCTTGTTCGATCTTATACTGAAATTAAGTTTAGTAGTCTTCATATTACAAGTCAATGATATGTCAAAATTCTGTTTTGATGTGGTAGATTTAGTAATCTTCAGTCCACCAGTTTTCTTAGACCTGACGACGCATGATTTAATTATATCCTCGTCTGTCTGTAACTCAAAATCGCCTGTCGTTTCAATCGCCTTTACAACAACCAGAGGAACACCCTCTTGTTCACCAGCAACGACTTCTGTTAACCATTTCTTTGTGGTGGCATCATTTGCTGATAATATTTCTACCAGTTTAGTTCTCATGTACTCCAAGACAGCATCATACCGTTTATCATAATCTTGCTTATTGGATATTTCGTATTTACCCAGTGAATCATAAAACTCTCTGGATCCAATCTTCTTAGGGTCTTTCGGCATTCCTGGAATATCAACATAGAACTGGTTGTATGCCTCAACCTTCATCTTTTCGAAATCCGCTTTCTTACCGAACCACTCCATGATAGGATTTACATATGTGTTCAATTTAGGTTCTTGCGTTTTGGCACCACCCGATTTTATGGAGGCACCAACCATAGAGTTGTCATTAAACTTTAAGAATATGTCACCTTTGTGGTTTGGAAGAACACCAGTTGGTTTATTTCTATATCCCCAGTAAACATCAGTTACTGGTTTACCTTTATCTTGTTCTCGGATGAATTTAAGGACAGCAAGTGCGCCAGTTACTTTCTGTTTGAACTTCGAAGAGGTTTCTGCTTTATCTACGAATTCTTTCCCAGCAATATTGTCATTTCTAATATAGCAACTTAGATCTGGACTGTTATTTTTTAATATTGCTGCGTAAAACTTATCAATAGTAGTTAAATCTTGATTTTCAATCTTCGTCAAGAATGCGATACAAGGGAACAGTTCGGTGATTGAAGAATTTAGTGTTGTTTCCTGCATCCCTCCACCACGTTTGTTCTTGTAAAGGATATTAAGACTTTGTCCCTCGATGACAGTCGCAGGAAAAGAGGAACCTGAAACAATTTGTTCTTTGAACTTGACTTCGTTATCTTTCAACGTCGACTCAAGAATACCCTTTGACTCTTGCCTGTCTTTATCGCAGTCGACTACAATCTTCGAGGGCGTGGAAGATCTTATAGAAACCCCGTCCACACCCTCGATGATTTGTTTAATTTTATTGAGTTGCTCTATTGTTGCCATCTTTATACTCACATATGATATGTAGTATTTATATCAACGGATAATATCGATAGTATCAATAGTGTCATTATTCCAAACTTCAAGATTATGTCGCAATCTTCCGTCGGATTTAAGAGTTTCGTACCTTGACGACGCTTTTTTCTTCCACCAGCGAATAATATTCTCCGAATAGTGCTTGTCAAAGTTTTCTTTGCTCTTGATCAGCGTTTTATCGGTTCCGAGAATGTAATTTTTAGAATTTTCGTACCCATAAGTCGAAATATAGAATCTTTTTTGCGTTGTAACGTCTTTGTTCGCCTGAATTGCGTTTGAAAATGCCAAAAGTTCGCTTGAATTATGAAATTTTAGCGAATTTTTGATAATTGACATCATTTTGTTCTGCATTTTCATTTTATACGACGCAATTCCTTCTCGACCGAACAAAGGTTCGCCATTATTCTTGCTTGCAAACCAATTTAGGGTCTCAAACCAAAATTCATCGGAGAATGAGAGAAGAAAATTGCTAACAGTGTCGCCAGTGTACCGCAAAAATGGTTTCAGACCATCATATTGCGATGCTTGCTTGATATTCCCGTATAATGATGTCGTCTCAAAGAGACAAGTTTCCATATCATACTTCTTATTGAACATTTCACGAAATTCATGAGAAGCACAGAGAAGTGCGAGCAGTTTACCACCGAGATAATTGAAACCGAATGGTTGTGTAGGGACAATGATGAATCCCATAACAGCATGTTTGTTAAATCTCTTTAGATCGGGGACTTGCCCGAACCATTCATTCCTCGGTCTAGAATTAATGAATGGACTTGCGACTCGACAGAAACCAACATACTTGCCGCTGTTCTTTTCACGAACAATAAACTTAATTTCTTTACCGAATGAGTTTTCGTTACAGAATGAAGAAGTAATCTCCACCATGGTTGAAAATTCACTGGCAGTTGGTTCGAAGATCTCAAACTCCATATCTTCTGGGTGCATGCTAAAATCAGAGAACAACATATTCTCTGGTTCACAACCTGGAAGTGTGGCGGGAAGAGTTTTAAGTCTCTCAAGTTTTTTCATGCGCATGTGGTCGTCGATACGATTATAATTTGACATATAATCTATGAATCGACGACCGATGTATTCTGCGTCTGCTTTTTCTAGTATCATGTTCGTTTAAAAATCAATAGTTTTACTGGACCCGTTGGTTTTGCAAGATGAACACTTTCTTGTATTAGCATATATCCTAAATTTTTAATAGAACGCAGTAATACTTCTTCAGTTAAGAGTAATGATAACCCAACAGATTTATATCCTTGTTTAATTTGACGCATTCCTAAATCATTGTCTAATTCTTCGTTGACCTGAAGATCGGGTGCTGTATATGTTTCAATATACAAATACTCAGGATCTATCATATTAGCAATAAGTTCTAGTAGATATAACGGAGAATGTAAATGATACAATAGTCCACAACAGACTACTACATCAAATTCTCTCTTTGTTTGCAAATAATTAAATATGTCGTCTTTAATTATTGTGTGCTTATGATGGGTTTTGTTTAAGATAGATATGGCATAATCATTTAAATCAACTAAAGTAATGTTCTTTGCACCATGCGACTCTATTATTTTCGTATGCGTCCCAGCAAATGGCGCAATTTCTAAAACAGTTTTATTCGCGCAAAGATCAAAGTACGGATGAATTTCTTCATTGTATTGAATCCATTCTGGGGTATTTGTTGACACTAAAATAGATCCGCTAGAGAAGATTCTACCTTACGATACTTCTTGTTGCGGTCATGGAGTTTCAACTCTGCGTGACCTGTAGTTTCTCGGATATACATTGTGCAAAGTTCGGGGAACTCATCAGCAATAATCTTCACGCTGTCATACACATATTCTTTAGTGCGAACATCTTGAAGTCCACCTTCTTCCTTGTAGTAACGAGACTTGACGGTGTAGTTGTCAAGACGAGCAAGAACACCATTTTTGATATACTGGCGAATAGAATATTCGTAGTCTTCACCATGGTTGGTTACTCGAGCGAGAAAATCATCATGTTCAACAATCACACCAAACATCGAGGCAATGATATAGCAAATGTCATTGTATACTCGATCTTTCATAAAGAAGGCATTTGATGCTGCGTAGATACCAAAGGTTTTGGCACCTACCTTCTCACATTCCTCAAATCCACGAATAAAGATTTCTCGCTCGAGGTCTTCAACACGACCCAACTTCTGCTCGCTGACCTTGACTTGAACTTCTTCAATGTCATCGTCGAACATCATTAGTCGTGTACCTTCCGGATACCAACGTTCAATAAAGTTACGTTGTGCTCCGATAGTTGGGACACCACGAATAATCTCGATATCCTTTGCGTAAGGATTTTCCTTTAGCGCATTAGCATAGCGGTCATACTCGCCTTCTTCCTGATCATTAACGAAGATCTTGATTTTAGCAGGATCGATGTTGTATGATTCAAGAACCTTCAATGTCTTATTCTGAACAGTCTGTTCGCGATGATAAGACGGAATAGCAATACTATATTCCATTAAAATAGATCTCCAAGTGTTGATGATGTTTGGTATGCTTTAGGGTGATACTTGGCGACTGTATCTCGACCCAATTTAGTTTCAAGGTAGTCATACCATTCTTGTTCGTCCCACATTCCTGGAGATACTCCATTCCAAAGTGGACGATAGTGATGGTGTTCTTTGTTAGTTCTGCGGTCAATGACATATTGCTCGCGAGTAGTTTCATATTCATACGAACCAAGTTCTAACATGTTCTCGCGCAGATAACAAACCAGCGAAATACGTTCGGCATCAGGACGAGAAAGTTTAATCTCGGTGTTACCATGGATAATCTCGTGATTGCTAACTAGCAGCAAGTCGCCTGGACGCACGTTTACCGCCATCCGATACTCAGGGAATACTAGATAACCGCCAGTATAGTCACCACTACCAACGACCAGAAGATTGCTGAGACCATCAGCAAAGTCACCAGCGTCGCGATGCGCTGCTGTACGGAAGGACTTGTTGACAGTGATGGTGGTGAATACGGTATCGGGAACAACGAACTTAGAGTCGATCGTGTCGACTGCTTTCTTTTGGTTAGACCAACGTGCGGGAAGTAGTTCTTTGAAACCACGGTCCAAAGACTGTAGAAAAGGAAAGGCCAACTTAAACTTATCAAAATTGTCGCGAGTGTAAGTAGTAGCACGACCGAAAGGAATTCTAGGATATCGGTCATACCATCCAGCAACGCCTGAGAAAACTGACTTAGCATAGTTGGTTGTTGATATCCAGTTCTCTGCAATATTTCGTGCTTCTTTGGCGACATCTTCTTTACTCTTTGTTTCTAAACCATCGACCCACTTGTCGAACCAACCGAAGTATTCGGGATAGACCTTACAGACCTGACTGCGCAACCAAACAGCACCTCGTGTCTCATCAGCATTAGATCGCGGTGCACCTGCATGCTTAGCACGGATACCTTCAATACTTAGTTCGTCAATAAGACGTCCCTTGTCAGTCATCAAGAAATCTAGAATCTCGAGTTCGTAGTCAGTTACCCAGTCACGACCACCACGACCTTCTACGCCGAGCAACTCACCACGTGGACCTGCTGCCAAACCACGGTTCTGTGATTCAGTTGCTGCTTCGCGCAGACCGATGTACGCTTGGTCTTGCTCTTCCTGTGTGAAGAAGTTCTTACGAAACTTAAACGCAATCCGACGCTCGCTCAACTCTGTGTCTAGTAGAGAGTCTGACTCTTTATAACAATCTGTGTCATCATTGATCACAGTATCAAAATGACTTTCATCAAGATACTGTCCAAGAAGATGCTCGCAATTCAGTTTAGAATCTGCGACAATAACTTTAACCATAAATTCTCCTATTAAAACCTACCTAGTATATAGACAGGATTAATCATTCATATATTCCAAAAAGAGATCTTCCTTGATTTGGTCTTCAATATAACCAATCAACTTCTTACGATCATCATTCGACAACTTAGAAACAAGCAGAGTTGCCATTGAGTAGTCACCATCTTTACCAGCAGATGCTTCACGCCACTTAAAAGTATATGCGAATTGCGCAGTCATTTCTGCGTGGAATGCCTGTTCCAAAGAATTCTCGTCACCAGGAACGCAATAGAGATATCGAACATACACATTGGCAATGTCGATTTCTTTACTCTGACGAATAAACCTACCGAGATTATGTCGAACTGAACCACCAGTCTTTGAGTTGGCAGTCAGGCGAATATGATATGTGCGATCGTGGATATTAGATGACTTACCAATGTATCCAATATCCTCGTGGATAAGATCTTCTCCGATCTTGTCAATGTCATCTAGAACAGCAACCTGATAGATACCTGCTGAACTAAACTGATCATCTAAAGACTGTTGTCGAGCAGCAGTCGAGGGGAGTTCCGAAACTTTGCGCCATTCTGACACATGTGTAATCTTGCTCATATCAATCATATATTTCACCTTCATAATAAAGAACCATTATACTATAAGTTGTATGGTTTGTCAAGTCATTTTCATCACATCGTCAAAAGAAACGGGAGTGAAGTTAATCTGCTCCACACATACACACAGGTAGCGAGGATCTGGCTGTAAGTAACTACCAGACTGTGTGTGACTAGAACTTATTAGCGTTTCATCAATCATAATCCGATTGCCATGCAGATGTCCATGAACGTTACGCTTGAACCGCTCACCTACACAGTCTGGATGCAGGGGAATATGAGACAGGATGAACTGATCCACAAACACGCGAACGCCATGAATCTGCTCAAATCCTGCCTCATAATAGTCCTTATCCTTGAAAATGTCATGATTTCCACGGATAAGGATCTTCCGCCCATTAAGACGCTTCACTGTTTCCAGATGGCGTCGGGCGATTACTACGTCACCCAGATGATACACTGTATCCTGAGGACGAACTGTCTTGTTCCAGTTATCTACCATCGTCTCGTCCATCTCTTCTGTAGAGGTGAACGGACGCAGTGGACTACCATCCGACAACGTGAACTTCTCCCACGTATTGGTGTGCCCGAAATGGGTATCACTGATTAGAAATCTATTTGCCATTACCAATCATACTCAACGCTAAAGTAACTGGTTTTACCAGAGGACCACGTAACCACGCCACCCTGATACTTAACATTCTTCTTCAATGGATGAGAAATCTTTGGTAACTTAGACCATTCTTCTTTAGTTCTTGCTTTTGCCATTATGCCACTTCCTTCTGCGATGCCAACCACTTGTGGTTCAGACCAACTTCGCGACCATATGCCTCGATCTCCCAAGGAGAATCGAAGTAGTGGTCTTCCTTACCTTTTGGTTTCCAGATCTGACCCATCCACTTGCTGTAGATTTTGAGTCCACCACGAGCAGCGACCGCATGACCAGTCTGAAGTTCGTTCTTGGCATGCTGCTTGACATGAACCATCTCGTGACCAAGAACCTTGATCATCTCATCGATGTCTTGGTTCTTAAGTCCAATGGTGAACCAGCGAGGGTTCTTCGTGCCGTCCTCATCGACGCACTCACCCTCGATGTCGAGGTCTTTCCAAACTTCGATATCTAGCGTAAGGTTGCGAACCATGCGAGGGTCCATCAGTTGCGCCGCAAAGAACTCTGCTGCCTGAATCAACTTCTGCTTATCAGCGCGACGACCAATCATACCTGTAACCGTGATATTCATTTTCACATCCTTCATCATCATAGTTCCACTATACCCTATAATGGTCGAAATGTCAAGCCCCTAAATTCGATCATGCATGCATTTTCATGCTAATAATCTCACAGGTGGATTCTAGTGATACCTGCATGACATACTCCTGCAGTTCGTCATGCCAATCTTTATCAAACCCTCTAAGAGTCGCGATAAACTCACTGACTGTCATGTCCATCATCTCGTCATACACAGAGTCAAAGATCTCTTGCTCTGAAGGAACATATATCATCGTATAATCCTCTCAATAATTTTCCACACAACATAGATAACCAGTCCTATCACCAAAAACTTCCATGTCAGGAAAAAGACAATGAGCAGGAGATAGAGCAGAAAGAGCACCAATATGATAGATAGTATATTCATTATATCACTATACCCTATAATGATGCATTTGTCAAGCCCCTAAATGGTCAAATCGGAAAGTTTTTTCAGAAACGTTTGTGTAACATGTTCGTTCCACTCTCTCCCTGGATGCATCAGATCTCTAGCCTTTGTCAGCACCAACGTCGGATCATACATATCATCTATCGGTATCTCCACCAGCGGAACACCAATGCTATTGCATATGGTCTGCACTCCCATCACATTTTTCAGGCGATTCATTTCTGCGTTAGCAGGGTGCGACAACCATGGTTTATAAAACTTATCTACCAAGTCCATAACATAAATCTTCTGACTCAATTCAAGCATTTGCGGTATTAATTGAAGAATATCCCTATCTTCTATAATTTCCAATCGCGCAGCGTTAGGCGTAAGCATCATAACATACTTTGGCCGAAGGCGAGGAATCCAGTAATGTGCCAAACGGAAACATGTATCTGCTGAACTTGCACCCACAGCGAGATTATATCGACGAAGTCCAAGGCTGCTCGCTACTTTATATGCCCAACTGCTCTCCAGATCTACGCCAATTCCAACAGTATGCGAGCAACCGAGGAACAGCACGGAGTCGCTCGGTTCGAAAGTAAACTCCTCAGAGCGAAATCCGTGCTTGTTGAAGGTATAGGAAACATTGTCTCGCGTCCACCCATACTCCTCCAACAATGCTCGTTGCGCTGGGTCTGCCATGTTAGCATCGAAACGCTGCTCATGGTCAGCAGGACACCACTGCGCAACTCTGCTCTTCATGCCATTTAGACTATACCAACTCTGTCCATAACTCTTCATTGCGTCAATTCTTTCCACTCTTCCACCGACACTCGTTCACAGGATACCATTAATTTTTTATAAATGTCCACCTCTTGCTGCAACTCTTCAAGAGTATAATCTGAATTCTGCACATAAACATCTTCTACCTTTGCAGTTTCATCGACGCGAGAATATGTTACAGGAGACTGAAACACATCAGTCCTTCGAGGAATATACTGGTCGAGATCGTAGAAATCTATAATACGAAAATTGCATCCAGACAACATTCTGCTCATGTAGGGGGAGGAGTGATATACAAAAAAATATTCGCGTTCACCTTCGTTATTCGGTCTCCATAAAGAATAGTGCAGCATGGCAGAAACCACACGATCTAATGGATTGCGGAGAACTACAATAGAATTGTGATGATTTTTCCATGATAGCATCTCTCTCGACCAATCACGGGAATACTCCTCTATACCAAAGTAATGATACATGTTGGTATGGCCGCAACGAGTTGCTGCCATTATAGCACATGTATCAGTGCAGTGAATGAACATATTAGGGAAACATCTCCTCATCCCTGAGCATCTCATCGCGCTCCTCAGGTGTTATTCGACTAGTCCTAATACCATAAATGGTAAGACCTATGATCAACAATACTACAATTAACAACATATTTTATGCTTCCTCAACTTTGGCAAACCCCTTGTCAACCTCACGATGCCGTGCTGCTTGTGCTTTCTTTACGTTCTTATCAGAGAGTCCCAGACCTCGTGACCACTCATAGCGGTCGAGCAGCACAGACATACCATAAGTTGTAAAGTACTCATAGTATGTAGGCATGGTAGATTTGGTTTCCTGTGCGACCTCCAGAGAGTCTGTGTTGGCCGCAGCAATTTTTTTCTTTGGCATTTTGAATCCTTTTATATGTGCAGGGTATGTGTGGTGAACTGTTGGTCGATGTTAAAGCAAGTCGGCGCTAAACCCATTTTATGGAGAGGGGACCCGAATTTCAAAACCATAGCTCAAATCTCACATGGGTCTCAACTACTCAACATAAGGCAATCAAACACCACGAGGGACACGCATCAGTCGCGTCACATCCTTATCGAGGAAGTCTCCAGTGGCACTCCACACACGAAACGCGACACATTCGGTCATACGCATCGCACACTCATCCATACGAGCACATCCATCACAGGGAACATCACGAACATTCTCAGGGATAGGGAGAAGGATCTTCGAGTGAGTGCATGGATCACTCATGAATTCATTATCAAAACCAATCATGTCCATTATATTGTCTCCTTCACAGAATTCTTACGAAAGTTAACACGGTCTTCGATCTCTGCTCGAACCTCAGGGAAACGTGCCATCAGTGAGAGAATGGTGGACTCGAAGTAACCAGCAGCATATGACATCTTGGCAGCAGCAGGAACATCAGCAGAGTCGAGCAGATACTGAGTCATGTCAGCATCAGTCATGTTCTTGGTGTGGATCTGAGTCACAGCAGGGTGCATGTAACCGTGGAAAGTATCATGATTCATATTAGTTGCTCCAGTAAGATTCAGAGGCAGGGTTGCATGCCCAAGGAGTATTCTCAGCGATCTGGATTTCCTTACCAGTCATCAGGTTGGTAACCGTCTTCATGGTGGTCTGACCAAGGTAGAAGGCATGGGCATTCGCTTGGTACTTGCGCTTAAACGTTTCCAGCACGGTATCAGTGGTGTTGTCAATCACCTGGAAACCGTAGGGAGCGAGGGTCTTGCGAACTTCAAACTTGG
>B570J14230_10000980_pt1 | contig 11586 bp, 14 predicted proteins | sample LakMenepilimnion_3_FD_14230 | JGI IMG/M metagenome (IMG submission 14230) | reverse complement strand
TAATTAATACTTTCATACTCTTTGTTTTATATCGTTATATACTATTGTTAATCCATCTCTTAAAGATGTTTGTGCTTCCCAACCTAATTCTTCTTTTGCTAAACTACAATCACACCATTGTCCCCAAATGACTGTATTCTTTGTTGTATCCCATTCAATGTTAATATCTTTACCACTAATCTCAACAACAGTGTTTGCTATTTCTTCAATGGTACATCTTTCACCCTTACCAACATTATATGGTCCAACTATTTGTTTTGTATCCATTGCTTTAATCATTTTCTCAATACAATCTAAAGCATCTTCAATGAAACAATAAGACCGAGTCTCCTTTCCAGTTCCCCATACACTAAATGGTACTTCAGGGTATTTGATTGCTCTATGTGAGAATACAGGTATAACCGAACCACTCTCTAACTTAAAGTCCTGATTTGGTCCGTAGATACCAATGAATCTTGCTATTGCTACCTTCAACCAATCATTCTCAACTACTGCCGATTCAATTGCTTTCTCACCAATCAACTTTGCCCAACCATATGTTAGTTCGGGATTAGCTGGGTAAGCATCCGATTCTTTAATCATTGGAGAATCTGCTATTGTTTGCAACTCCTTTGGATAAATGTGTGCTGATGATGCGTAAAAGTATGTATCTATTTTATTTTCTATGATACCCATCAATACGTTACTATCCATTTTCATATTTGAGTTCATCACATCATAAGGTTTGGATAAGTAAGTACCTATACCACCAACCTTAGATGCTAAATGAATCACAATGTCTTTATCAATGAAGTGTCTGCTACATTCATCATAATCAGTTAAATCAGTATGAGCCATTTTAATATCAGTAATAATATCTGATAAAAATTCTATCTTACCTCTTTCCAAATTATCAATTACCGTAACATCATGTCCTTGCTTAACTAATCTCTTAACTAAGTGAGAACCTATGAATCCGGCACCGCCTGTAACTAATATTCTTTTCATTATAAATAATTTTCTCCGTTTGGTGCATCTTCAGTATCATTGATAACACCATTTGTAATAATATATTCAATTAATTCCGTATTCACATAACTAGCATCTGTACCCGTTACGCTATAACATTTAAAATTGTTAGCTATCATATATTCATTAAATTCTTGAAAGCATTCGTTTTGTGATTTTTCTCCCTCATATACACCTTGTGCGTAATATTCCGAATGTATAAAACAAATTCTTTTTAAATATTCTTTACAACTTTTAATTACATTTAAATCATTTGATTGGGTATCTGTCTTTAAAAATTCAATAACAGGTATTTGCTGCCAAGGGAAATTATCAAATATAGTTTTTAATGAAATTACAGTAACATCTACTTGCTTTTCAGTAGTTACTCCATTTAAACCAGGTGCACCATCCAAAGGTTTATGTAATGATGAGCATCCTGTATTTACCTTTGATGTGCAATAAAATGATTTCTCACAAGGTTCATCAACATTATCAATTGCTACTTCTATTGGTTTGAAAAAATTACCTTTGTCTGATAAGTTGCAAATAAGTTCATTATTCAATTTAACACTTTGAATATTTGATATAACTTGATATCCACCCAATACCGTAAATTCACCATCCAATACTCTTTCATAATTAAATGGGTTTGGTTCTATTCCAATAACTAACATATCCGAATATTTACTTAACCACATTCCAGAGTGAGGAGCATGTGTGCTAGTACCTACATCTATTCTTGCCTTATTAATATTTTTTGGAATATTAAAATTTAAATCTAATTGTTTCATTATTTTCTAATTGAGTTTTTATTTTGCTTAAACCAATCTATTGTTATTCTCAAACCATCTATTAATTTTGTATCCGGCACATATCCATAAATTTCTTTAAATTTACTCATATCATAAAATCGTCTTGGTTGTCCATCTGGTCTATCCGAATTCCATACAATAGTTCCATTATATTCGGTTAATTGAGCTATTGTTTCAACTAATTCTTTAACAGTTGATTCAACACCAGTTCCTAAATTAAAAGGACCTGATTCTTTGCAATCAACCGAATCTATAATTGCTTTAACTGCATCATCTACATAAAGAAATTCTCTAGTTGCTTTTCCTGTTCCCCAAACCTCAACACTATCAGAATTATTATCTTTAGCTTCTATAAATTTTCTAATTAAAGCAGGTACAACATGCGATGCTTCTAAATTAAAGTTATCTTCAGGCCCGTATAGGTTTGCTGGAAGTAATATTGTTGAATCAAATCCGTATTGCTCTCTATATGCCCAACTTTGTATTATTAAGTTTTTCTTAGCCAATGAATAACCATATGAGTTTTCATCCGGCAACCCATTCCAAAAACCTTCTTCGGTAAATGGTACAGGTAAGTTTTTAGGATAACCACAGCCAGCTGCTAATGATACAAATTTCTCAACACCATTTAGGTATGAATTATGCATCAGTAACACTCCCATCATTATATTCTCATAAAAGAATTCTGCTGGCTTTGCTTTGTTAATTGCAACTCCACCAACTTTACCAGCCAAATGTAATACTATCTCTGGTTTGTGCAATTGTAGGAATCCTTTTACATCTCCTTCTTTTGTTAAATTAACTTCCGTTGATGTTGGTGTTAATAGATTATCAGCTCCCATTTCTTTCAATGTTCTAACCAATGCCTTACCAACAAACCCGTTAGCTCCAGTAATTAATATTTTTTTATTTATCCAATTTTTCATTTTATTTATTTTATTTTTTAACAGCCCACCAAGAAGGTTTCCAACCATCATGCTCAATATCATAATCAGGAGAATCCGTTCCAGTTACATTAATTTCTAAATTGTTTTCTGAAATAAATTCATTAACTGAGTTATATACACCTGGCCAATCTCCCAAATGATAATCGTGACCAGCTATAATACCACCAGTTTTAACTTTTGGATAAAATCCAGCTATATCAGCTTTAACAGATTCATAATCATGCAATCCATCAATATACACAAAATCTAAACTATCATCTTCGAACATTTCAGCCGCAAATGGTGAATATCCCCTTACCATTTCAGCTCTCTCACCAAATGGTTGTAATAGGTTTTTACAAGTTTCAAAAGAAACTTCAGCTTTAGATAATTCTGCATTGTCTTCCCAAGGGTCAATTGCGTATAATTTTTTTACCGATGTATTATCTAAAATAAATTTACTAAAATACCCATCCCTTACACCAACTTCAGCTACTACTTCTGCTTTAGTTTGATTAAGATGTAAAATTAATTCTCTTCTGTTTTTAAAGTGTGTACTCATATTATTTAATTAAATGTTTATTTTTGTTATACCAATCTATTGTTTTTCTAAGATTGTTTTCTAACGTATCTGGTTTGGTAGTATCCATCCAACCAAATTTTTCTTTTGCTAAAGATATGTTTAATACTTTATGTTTAACACCAACGAATCTATTTGTATTATAGAATATATTTCCTTCATATCCAACTAATACTTTTATAGTTTCTGCTAAATTTCTAATTGTGGTTGTTGAACCAGTTCCTATATTAATTAAATCACCATCATAATCAATAACTGCTAACAATGCTTTAATTTGGTCTTCAATATAAATCAATTCTCTAGTCTGAGTGCCATCTCCCCACACTTCAACTTCTGGTGTGTTGTTATCTTTAGCTTCAACAAATTTTCTAACTAAAGCAGATACAACGTGTGCTTTCTCTCTATCGAATGAATCATGTGGACCATATAATGTTGCAAATACTACTGTTGTTCCTTTTAATCCATATTGGTCTTTATATGCGCCAATGCCGGTTGTCATTACTTTCTTTGTTAAACCATACACATCAACCGATTCATGCATAGGTCCGTTCCAATAATCACCTTCATGTAATTCTTCAATTGCACCAGGGTAAGAACAAGAACTACCGATACCAATAAACTTTGCTTGTGGTTGGTATTTGTGCCAACATGCTAATGTGTTTGAGTGTATTTTGCAATTTGTATCAAATTGCTCAGCTTTGTGTTTTAAAGGCCAATCACCTGCACCTTGTAAAACAGCCGCGTGGATTATGTAATCATATGCTTGATTAAATTGAGTAAATGCTCTTTCTGCTTCAGATACAATCGATAAATCGTATGATGAACCAAAGAAATCGGCATGTCCTCCATTATCAATAACATACTTTACAAAATTCTTTCCTAAGAATCCAGTACCACCTGTTACTAAAAACTTTTTTCCTTTTACTATTTCCATTTTTTATTGTTTTTTATATGTTCGTATAAATTTTTTGATGTATAATTTAAACTTTTATTATAAGCGTTTTCAATCATCTGCTCATAATCTTTGTAGTTGTTCAATATATCTTTAATCAACCCTTCTAATTCACTATTATCATTGAAGTAAATAAAATCAACATTCGGTTCATAATAGTATTCTATTAAATTCCAATAATCTCTTTTACATAAAATCAAAGTCCTACTAAATGCCGATTCATGAACTCTTTGTTTAAATTGAGGAACTTTACCATTATCATTCATATATGCAAATGCCTCATTTGATTCCCAACCATCATATAATTTTACTATGTTAATATGGTGGTCTTGAAAATATAATGTATTATAACAAACAGATATTTTTGTTTTCGCCACTATATCTAATTTTTCCTTAAAAGATACATTAAAATCAGTTGGCGTATATGGTTGTGGGAATTGCTGCTGTGAAATAAATCTATAATTAAATTTCATTATTTGGTCTATACATTCTTTATGGTCTATTCCATGCAACCCGCCGAAATAACATACATCATATATTTTTTCTTGTCTTTTTGGAATTACATCATCACCAAACGGATAGAAAACTACCTCATGCCTGTTACTATCTTCTAATTTATTTAACCATTCTGATGTATATGGGCATATTGAATATATTTTTGTAAAATATTGAAATTGCTCAAACGCATTTTGTCCAACCGGGTCTTTTGTTTGTGTAAATTCGCATGGTTGCCAAAGATTTAGTAATTTTCTACTTTCAAAATCTTTATATTCATTTTGTAAATCAAAATTTAAAGTTGTATTGATACCATACATTAATACATCTTGTGTGGATGATTCACTATATCTATCTAATTCTAAATAAAAATTAACACCATCGGGGGTATCGCCATTCATATCTTTTACTACTATCATAAATTATTTATTTTGCAAAAAACATTCCGTAGTTTACACGTCTTTCTGGGTTAATTAATTTATCCAACTCCAAATCTTCTAAAGTGTAAAAATTTTTAGGATATTCTAAATATGGGTCACCTTTATCTGAAAATGTTGCTTTCTCAAAAACATCACCTTCATCAAACCAACCAATTACACCAAATTGTTGATATCCTAAACTTTGTAAATGCTCCAATATTTTATATAAATTATTACATTCCTCCTCATGCCATTCAAAACAAATATCATTAACTTTTTGAGTCAATCCCTTCAATACATTTAATTCATATCCCTCAACATCAATCTTAAGTAAATCAGGTATACCATATCTTTCAATCATACTATCAACAGTAATTGATTCTATTTTAATTGCTGGTTGCCATTGGATTGAATTAGCTTCTACATTTTTACTACCCTTTGTAAATCGAGAGTTTTGCATAAATTCCGTAGATGCGGTTGATACTCCAGTTGCATATGGTGATATGTAAAAATCAGTTGCTTCACCATTTTTATCAGATACTAAATTGTTAAGTAATGAAAAATTGTAATTTGTAAAAAAATGAGGAGATGCATTATTTGCTAAATTAGGATTAGCCTCAACTGCTATCACACTACAATTTGGATATTTGCTGAAACAAGTTTGTGTAAACTCACCAACATTAAAACCTATATCAAATATTAAATTCATATTGTTTATTTTAAAATATATTCTTTTGGGTAAAACTTATCTCTTATCAAAAGAGGTGCATCTGGGTGGTAATACTTAGGTGCTACTACTATCTTATTAGGATTTGGATTAACATACACAGCCCACCAACCAAAACTACTAACATGCGATAATATACTATGGTCACAATTTAGTATTCTACAAAAATCATCTATTTGTTCAGCTCCTTCCGAATATATAAATTCATCGCCTTTAAAGAATTGCTTACACCAATCAATATCACTACTATTATCTTCATTAAATCTTTGTCCTCCGGTGAATATCAAAAACTTTACATTTTTTCCTTCAAATACTTTTTTAGCATTTTTAAAATACTGTTCATATAACCCACCAATATTAAATGCTTCTATTAATTCGGTTTGGCCATTAGTCATATTATCACCTCGCCTAACATGCACACTTACAATTTCACAATTATACTTATCTCTTAATGATTCAATATATTGCTTACCTTTGTTTAAATACTCATCCTTTGGAGTAAGTTCTTTTTTAATTTGGTCTGATATGTGTTCAAAATAAAATGTACTTTGAAAGAATCCTTCTAATGTAGTATTATCAGGTATGTTAAAAAACTTATCATCATATTTTTCCCAAGTTGGTTCTTGATATAAATTTTTTAAAGTATTCATATCATCCTGCGTCAAATATTCACAATCAATATTAAACCTATCTAATAGTGAAGTCTGCCCATGCCAATTCATTGTTTGTGGATTTGGAATTTTTGCAGTATATCCATTCTTTGATGCTAATCCTTTAAGAGCTGCATATTGGAATAGTTGATTGCCCAGTCTACCCAATTCACCTAATTTATGAAATGTAACCATTATTCTATTACTTTATTATCTTTGAAAACAGTGAACTCAGTTAAATCTCTATAACCATTTAATTCACCTTGGTCTGAATTATGAATTGCTAAGTTTTGAAACATTGCCAATCCATGTGCTGCTTGTTGTGGAGTCATATACATATTCCATCCTAAGAATGTAATATCATCATCTTTGTAATACTTCTCACTTCTACCTTCGTAACGAGCTTTCTTAAACCAATCAGCTGCTTCAGCGTTATCGGTTAAAATCATACCACCTTTCCAAATTGGTAATATCTTTTTAATGTGAAATGATAACCCCATAAATGTTCCGGGCATATACATATCCTTTGTTAATCTCTTAGCCGCATCCCAAATTGGATATGGTTTCAATTGATATGCACCTACCCAATGATTTGTTTCAGGTCTTTTATCAAAGATGACTTCACCACCAGCGTGTATAATTGATTGTGGTACTGATAGGTACGTTTTAGATGGAATGGTTACCTCTTTAACTTCATTGTACTTACAAATTAAGAATAGTGCATTTGTACAACTATCGATTGATATAGCATAGGGTGCTCCCGTATAAGCTGCTATTTCTTCTTCAAACATTCTTACGATTTTGTACGGATTATGTAACATTGGCATAATTAATTATTTTCTTCTGTGATTATTTCGATACATAATACATTCTTATCATTAACCATTACCAATCTACCATCTTTTGTTTCAAACTTAGTAAATTGACCCTGCTTAATTGAATGTGTATCTACATTGTTAAAGGTTCTCTTTTCACCACCTACGAAATGTAAGATTTGTGAAACGTATCTTCCTTTTTGTATGATTGAACTTTTTAAGCTTACCATCTTTTTTTCTTTTCTATAATATTTGAATTTATCATCAGTTCCACTCATCTCAAATCCACAAGATAAGAACAATTTAGAACTAGCCTCATTACCATGCTTTACTTTAGCATATGCGGTAGGCCATATCTCCATACATTCATTTATCATAAACTTACCAACTCCCATTCCCTGAAAGTCTGGATGTGTACAAACCCTAATATCATCTTCAATCACTCCCACATATCCAGCAGGCTTTCCATCAACTAATGCAACACGATAATATTGCGAATTACCACTCATATACTTTTCTTGCTGTTCTTTGGTGATAGGATGTGTTTGTAGGAATCCATCAATTACCCTTTCATCCATTCTTAGTTCTCTTACGAACTCCCAATATGGTTCACTACAATTTACTAATTCCATATACATATTTTATTCAAATCACCACCACCAGCATAATACCAAAATCTTTTTAAATAATCTCTTTCTATTGGCATACTCATCATTGGAGTTAAGCACGTTCCTATATCAACGTAAGAATTATTTGGAAACTCTTTGTATAGTTCGTATATTGCCAAATTAGAAAACGTTGAAGCTGAAAATAGGAATAGATGGTTTTCAATATTGTTTTCTTTAATCCACTTTTTAATGTCCTCAATTTTTGCATAATCATTTATCATTGCGTTATATCCTACTCTAAAATCTTTTACAAAAAATGGAAACTTAGATATATCAGCCTTTTCATGTCCAACAAAAACACATTCTTTGTTATAAAAAATAGGAAGTGTTTGTGCTATAAATGCTGGATAGTTTGCGTTTACCCATAAGTTAGACCAAGTTAAACTCTCATCATCACCACCATGCAAATCTATTTGCCAATCAAATTCTTTTTTACCAATACAACAGCTACAAGTTATACCTTTATAATAACCAGATTGTTTATGTTGATAAGCTTCAATTAATTTTTGTTGAAACTCACTATGTTGAATTGGGTCAAAATGTTTAAAATCGGCTGGTTCATATACTCCCATTTGCTTATGGTCACCAATTTGAATTAATCCTTGGTCTAATTTTAATTCTTTATTTTGAAGAATATATAATTCACCATCCGAATATCTTGCGAAAGCAAAGTTCTCTCCACTTCTTATTTTTTCGGTAAACTTAATAAAGTGTTCTCTAAAATTTTTCTGCATCTAATATCTTTTTAATGTGTTCTGCTGCGTGCCCATCTCCATATGGTGAATCTTTACAAATATACGAATCTTTTTCCAATTTAACAAATAAATCTTTTAAATCAGTTGTCTTTTTACAAAGAAATAAATGACCTGTATAAATTGCTTCGGGTCTTTCCGTTGTTTCTCTACAAACAATTACTTTTTTATTAAAGAAAGATGCTTCTTCTTGTATTCCACCACTATCACTTATCACTAACTTACATTCTAATAGTATAGCTATCAGTTCATCGTGTGAAAGAGGTTCTACTACTTTAACGTTTGTTAGTAAGTTTCTATGAATTTGTACATTTGGATTTGGATGTATCGGAAGTATAAATTCTAACTTTGGGTATTGCGTTGCCAAATGATTTATTTCTTTAAACCACTCATGCATTATGGGATGGTTCTCTCTACGATGCAATGTAACTAATATTTTGTTTCCGTAAGTTGGTGTAGGTAATCCCACTAAGTTATCTAACACAGTGTTACCAACTAACCAAGCATCACCTAAACATTTTTCATCAAATAAATTTACCAATGATGAGTGCGTTGGTGCAAAGTTTACACTTGCAATTCTAGCTATCATTTGTCTATACCCTTCCTCTGGATATGGGTTGTGGATATCTTTACTTCGTAATCCCGCCTCTAAGTAATAAATTCTCCAACCTCTATGATATGCTCCAATTGCACAAGCAAAAGCGGATGCAGTATCACCTTGAACCATAACACCTCTAAACTCACCATCCGGCAAATCTAAACATCCCTTTACAACTTCATCCAATCTATTATCACCTTCGTTAATAATTGCTTTATAGTCTACTTTAACTTCTTTAAGTAAATCTTGATGTTGACCCGTAAAGAATAATTTATATTCACTACGGTCCATCAATTTGATTAAAGGTTTTATTTTTAACCATTCCGGTCTAGTTCCGAAACATATTAGTAGTGGTTTATTTTTCATTTTCAAAATATTTTGGATATGGGGAATTGTTTGCTTTCTTAAATTTTTCAATAAAATCAACTCCCCAATCTTTTTTTACTTCACCATGTTCTTTTGCTCTAGGTGGCATATAGACATTTAGGTTGTTATCTAAACAAAATTGTAATAATTCAACACCTACTTTTGTATCAATTCCTTTTGTTACTTTAATATCAATCTTAGATGATTTGTATTCGATAGTATCAGGGCCATTTTGTAAAAGGTCTTTTAATAATTCAATAGTTAAATCATCACACTTATCACAAAATGAATTCATATCAGAATCCAACTCATAATTAAATGATGCTGTTTTTAATATTGTACCATTATCAATCTTTTTATCTAGCTCCATCAATGATACACCCCAAACGCCATTGTTTAACATTCTACCCCAAACCAAAGATGCTCCACCCTGTACGTTGGGCAGTATTGCTCCGTGATTTCCTATCACTTTGAATTTTTCAATGATGAGTGGTGGTACATATCTAGAATCACCCAATGATATAACCATATCAACTTCATATTCCAATACATCTTCCCAATTATTACTTTTATACAATGGAATATTATACTCATTTGCAAATTCGGTTAAATTAACTGAATTAACTTTGCCATCCAATTGTTCATCAGGCAATCCGAATATAAAAGCAATATCATATCCCAAAGATACTAATAGTTGTAGTCCTTTATAAGTTTGTTGTGTATTTCCAGATACGCCTACTTTCATTTTTTACCGATTATAACTTTAGCAAATCTATTAGCTATCTCAACATTTCCTTCATGTGTATAATGAACACCATCAATAAGATGCTTTTCCATATCACTCATATCCACAATTTTAAAATTCATCTCCTTTGATAATTTTTCAACAACTGAAGTATATTTTTTAGTATATTCTAAGTTGTTTAAATAGAATGGAGAAAATCCCAATTCAGGAACCGTAGCAACAATTACATTCATTCCATGTGCTCTTCCTGAGTTGATAATTTGCTTTAAATTATCTTCATAGATATCTAATGGGGTTGGTAATTTAGTATCATTAGTGCCTATCCAAAGCAACATTATTTTACAATCTTTATTTCCCTTAATAATACTCCAAGACCTTCTTAATAAATCTGAACTTGTTTCACCATTAATTCCATAGTTATGGCAAATATAAAATTCACCTGTTTTATCGGTAAGTACCTTTCCCAACTCAGCTGGGTAGCTTCTTCCATATCTGTCTCTTGCTCCGTAGGTAAGTGAATCACCTAAACATAAAATCTGATTCCAAATCATAGTTTTTAATTTTGTTTTATTTTTTATCCATTACGAATTTCCAACCATCCAGTCTTTGTTTGTGGAAATATTCGTTCATCAAATTTTTAAAAGGAGTACCATCAATACTCAATGTATTAGTTTCCCATAAAGAGTTACTATCTCCACCATATTCAGCTCCCTTAATACTACCCCACATTTCTTTATTATCTTTTGGGTGTGGTGGGACGTATGATTTTATACCAGCATACTTTTGTAACATATAACTTAGATGCATATCCTCACCACATATATTATATTTAGGGTCTGGTAATTCTCTGAACATATGAGATAACCATTCTTTTTTAAAGAACCAGCTGTGCCCCAACCAATCAACCTCTTGTGTTTTAGTATTGTTACCTGCATCAGGCCATCCAAATCTAATATAGTGTTCAAAGTAAGATGAATGCTCTATTGGTAGTGGATTTAAGTATAATGCACCAACAGTACCCAATACACCATTAACTTCTCCAATTGTATTTAAACAATTTTCTAACCAACGAGTACCAGGTATAGTATCAT